>ERZ773069.509-NODE-509-length-25683-cov-51.724130_pt1 | contig 25683 bp, 24 predicted proteins | sample MGYA00580619_ERZ773069 | MGnify/ENA primary metagenome ERZ773069 (study PRJEB29015, sample SAMEA2738007) | human oral metagenome | biome: human oral; feature: human-associated habitat; material: dental | place: China | collected 2108 ...
TGCGGGGATGGTCGGGGGCGACGCCGTAGCGGATGAGGCCAAACGGTGCGGGCATTTGTTCGAATAGGTCGATATTGACGCCTTGTTTGGCTAGGAGGTCAGAGGCGTAAATACCGGCGGGTCCGGCGCCGATAACTGCGACTCGAAGATCGGTAGGGCTGGTCATAAAATACCTTTCAAAACAATAGACCAATTGATAGACTGTTTGGTCTATAAAATGTAGGCAGTTGCCGCGGCAAGTGCAAGAATTAAATTCAATTACACGTCAACAATAATTTTATTCACACTTTTTTGTTTGGCGTTATCCCAGCTCAAAGCGGCTTTTGTAAACAAAATCTGTCACTTACTGCTCGGTATTCTTGAAATAGACCAATCGGTACGGTTAGGTGGTTACCTAACAACCGTTACCGACGAAAATTAGCGCAATCATGACACCAAGCACCAGTACGAAGACCCGGCCGGCCCGCCAGAAAAAGCCGGAAGGCCAATGGAAAATCGACGGATACGACCCCTTAAATGATGACGAACGCATCAAGCAAGAGGCCGATGGCCTGTCCGCCAAGCAGCGGGTCATTGACATCTATTCCAAACAAGGGTTCGCATCCATACCGGCCGAGGATTTAGCGCCCCGGTTCAAATGGTTGGGGCTGTATTCCCAACGCCGGCAAGACCTGGGTGGCGAGTACACCAGCAAGCTCACCACCAGCGAATTGCAGGACGAATATTTTATGATGCGGGTTCGGTTTGACGGTGGCCGCGTCACCCCCGACCAGTTGCGTGTCGTGGGTGAAATCTCCCGGGACTATGCCCGATCCACCGCCGACTTCACCGACCGGCAGAACATTCAACTCCACTGGATCCGCATCGAAGACGTCCCCGCTATTTGGGATAAGCTTGAGGCGCACAAGCTGTCTACCCTCATGGGCTGCGGTGATGTGCCCCGCGTGATTCTCGGCTCCCCGGTGGCGGGCATTGCGGCCGATGAAATCATTGACGGCACTCCCGCCATTCAGGAAATCGTCGACAAACACCTATTCAGCGGCGAATTCGTGAACCTGCCGCGGAAATACAAATCCGCCATCTCCGGCAACGCGCGGCAGGATGTCACCCACGAAATCCAAGACATTGCGTTTATCGGCTCCATCCACCCCGAACACGGCGCCGGTTTCGCCTGCTATGTCGGTGGTGGGCTGTCCACTAACCCCATGCTGTCGCAGGATTTGGGCGTGTGGATTCCCCTCGACCGGGTTGCCGACGTGTGGGCCGCCGTCGGCCGCATTTTCCGCGACTACGGCTATCGACGCCTCCGCAACCGCGCCCGCCTGAAATTCCTAGTCGCCGATTGGGGTGTGGAAAAATTCCGCCACATATTAGAAACGGAATACCTGGATGCGCCGCTTATCGACGGCCCCCCAGTGCCGCAGCACGACGGCTACCGGGACCATATTGGGATTCACCCCCAAAAGGATGGCAAATTTTATTTGGGAGTCAAACCCACCGTCGGCCATGCCAGCGGGGAACAACTCATTGCCATTGCCGACGTTGCCGACCGGTTTGGCATCACCCGCATCCGCACCACCACGGACAAGGAACTCCTCTTCCTCGACGTCGACCGGGCCGACCTGCAACCCCTATCCGACGCCCTGGCCGAAACCGGGTTGTACACCCACCCCTCCGAATTTCGCCGCGGCATTATTTCCTGCACCGGCCTGGAATTCTGCAAACTCGCCCACGTCACCACCAAAGCCAGGGCCATCGAACTGGTGGACGAGCTAGAGCAGCGGCTGCACGACCTGGATGTTCCCCTGAAAATCTCCCTCAATGGTTGCCCCAACGCCTGCGCCCGCTCCCAAGTCTCCGACATTGGGCTCAAGGGCCAAATCGTCCGGGGTGAGGAAGGCTTCCAAGTGCATCTCGGCGGCGCCCTCGGGCTGAACTGGGGTCGGAAACTTCGGGGCCACAAGGTCACCTCCGCGGAACTCGGCGACTACATTGTGCGGATCGTCGAAAAGTACAAACAGCAACGCCACGACGGGGAACAATTCCGCGAATGGGTGCTGCGCGCCACCGACGAGGACCTGTCATGAGCCTCCGCCGCGCCCCCAACCCCAACCGTAACCACCCCCTGTACTGCCCCTACTGTGCCAGCGAAAACCTATTCCCTGATGTTGAGACCGAATTCGCCTGGAACTGCCGCGAATGCCTCCGCGTTTTCGCCGTCATGTTCTACGGCCAAAACGATCCGGGGCAGCGGCCCAAAGCCAGCCTCTCCACCGCCGACGCACTGAAAGCCTCACTCAACCATGACCTTTATCAACCTCACTAAACCAGCCCCGGGCGATACCGACTACCAGGATCCCGACATCAGCCCCGCGGGTCCCCGCACCACCACACCGCTCGACCCCGACACGGCCCGCCGCAACCAACAACTCGTCGACCAATACGCCGAACACCTGTACGATGCCCCCGCCGACGCCATCCTCGACTGGGCCCGCACCCACGCCCCCGGCGCGCTCATTGTCACCCTCAGCATGGAAAACACGGTTCTCGCCGAGCTTGCCGCCCACCATCTGCCCGAGGCGGATTTCCTGTTCCTCGACACCGAATATCATTTCGCCGAAACCCTCGATGTTGCCCGCCAGGTTGCAGGCCGCTACCCCAACCAGCGGCTGATTACGGCGAAAGCCCAGCTCAGCCGCGCCCAGCAGGATAAGGTGTACGGCCCCAGCCTGTACTTGACTAACCCAACCGCCTGTTGCCGCATGCGGAAGGTGGAGCCGCTCGCCGTGGCGCTCAGCCCCTATGTGGGTTGGGTGACCGGGTTGCGGCGCGCCGATGGTCCGACCCGTGCCACCGCCCCGGCGCTCAGCCTGGATCGGACTGGCCGGCTGAAGATTTCTCCGATTATCACCTGGACGTTGGAGGAAACCGAACAGTATATCGAGGCGCATGACCTGATTCGGCATCCGCTCACGTCCCAGGGCTACCCGTCGATTGGGTGCGCGACCTGCACGCTTCCCGTTGCGCCGGGGGAGGATCCCCGGGCCGGCAGGTGGGCGGGGAACGCCAAGACCGAATGTGGCCTCCACACCTAAATCTAGAGAAGGAACCCTCAATGAGTGCCTCTGTGAAAACCCAGACACACCTATCACCCCATTTGAAAGCCTTGGAGGATGAGTCTATCCATATTCTCCGGGAGGTTGCCGGCCAGTGCGATAATGTGGCCCTCCTGTTTTCTGGGGGTAAGGATTCCGTGGTGGTGTATGAGCTGGCCCGCCGCGCGTTCGCCCCCGCCGCCGTTCCTTTCGAACTGCTCCATATCGACACCGGCCATAATTTTCCCGAGGTCATTGATTTTCGTGACCAACTGGTGGCCCGCACTGGCGCCCGCCTCCGGGTCGCCCACGTCCAGGATTGGATTGATCGGGGTGACCTCAGGGAACGGCCCGACCACACCCGTAATCCGCTGCAAACCGTGCCCCTGGTGGAGACCATTGCGGAGCAAAAATATGACGCGGTTTTGGGTGGCGCCCGCCGGGATGAGGAGCGGGCCCGCGCCAAGGAACGGATTTTCTCCGTGCGCGACAGTTTTGGTGGTTGGGACCCGCGCCGGCAGCGCCCCGAGCTGTGGCGGCTGTATAACGCCGCCCACCTGCCTGGCGAAAACATTCGGGTGTTTCCCATTTCGAATTGGACCGAGGCCAATATTTGGCAGTACATCAAGGCCCGGCGTATCGAGCTTCCCCCTATTTATTACGCCCACCAGCGGGAGGTGTTTTGCCGCGACGGCATGTGGCTTACTCCCGGCCCGTGGGGGAGTGGGCCGGTGGAAACCAAGTGGGTTCGCTACCGCACCGTCGGCGACATGAGCTGCACCGGCGCGATTGAATCCACCGCCACCACCATCGACCAGGTGATTGCGGAAATAACCACCACTACCCTCACCGAGCGCGGCGCCACCCGTGCCGATGATCGGCTGAGCGAATCCGCCATGGAAGACCGTAAAAAGGAAGGATATTTCTGACACATGGATACTCTCCGCTTCTGCACCGCCGGCTCCGTCGATGATGGGAAATCCACCTTTGTGGGTCGGCTCCTGCACGACACGAAGTCCGTTCTCGCCGACCAACTCGCCCAGGTGGAGCAGACTTCCGCCCGCCGTGGTTTCGCCGGCCTGGATCTTTCCCTGCTTGTCGACGGTCTGCGCGCCGAGCGGGAGCAGGGCATCACCATTGATGTGGCCTACCGGTATTTTTCCACCCCCAACCGCACGTTTATTCTTGCGGACACGCCCGGCCACGTCCAATACACCCGCAACACGGTTACTGGTATTTCGACCTCCCAGGTTGTGGTGTTGCTTGTCGACGCCCGCCACGGCGTGGTTGACCAAACCCGGAAGCATCTCACCGTCGCCGCCCTCCTCGGTATCCGCACCGTCATTCTTGGTGTGAATAAGATCGACCTGGTCGACTATTCCGAGGATGTGTTTCGCGCGATCGAGGGGGAGTTCCGGGCTGTGGCCGCCGACCTGGGGATTGCTGACCCCCACGCCATCCCGATTTCTGCGTTGCACGGAGATAATGTGGTGGATGCGTCGCCTCGTTTGCCCTGGTATTTTGGGCCCACCATCTTGGAGTTGTTGGAAACCATTCCTGTCGACCCCGGTGATAGTAGTCTCGATTTCCGGTTCCCCATCCAATACGTGATCCGGGCCACCGACTACCGTGGCTATGCCGGGCAGGTCGCCACCGGCACCATTGCGGTGGGGGATACCGTCACCACTCCCCACGGTTCCACGACCGTGACCGCTATCGACACCACGGATGGGCCCGCCACCAGCGCGCATGCCGGCGACAGTGTGACGCTCCGTTTGGCTGATGATATTGATCTCAGTCGGGGCGACCTGTTGGCCACCAACCGGCCCCCCAATATTCGCAGCTTCGCCGCCACTATCATCGGCCTGGATGACACCCCGGTCACCACCAATACTGTGGTGCACCTTCGCTATGGGACCAGCCTGGTTAAGGCCAGGGTCGCCGACTCGGTTGCGGTCAATGATATTGTGCACACCACCGTGGAGTTGCAGCACGATCTTCCCATCGACTCGTACGCGGCCCGTGGGGCGGTCGGATCGTTCCTGCTCGTCGACAACCACACCGGCAGCACGCTCGCCGCCGGCCTGGTCGCATGATCCCCGCGTGCCCTGATGCCGATGCCCCCGGTGTGATCCTCCTGGCCCACGGTTCCCGGCATCGCCGTGCCGCGGCCGGCATTGACCAGCTTGCCGTGGCCGTCCACCGTCACACCGGCCGGTACACCGTGGCCGCCCACTTGAGTTTCCACGATCACACCTTCGACCATGCCTGCCACCAGCTGCGTAGCCGTGGCCACACCCTGGCCACCGTGGTTCCCCTCCTGTTCACCAACGCCTACCATCACGCCATTGATGTTCCGAACACAGTGGCGAAAGAAGACCAACTCGACATCACCATTACCCCGGGGCTCGGCACCGGGCCAGCCGTCGCCGAACTGCTCCGAAGCCAAATCCCGGCCGGCGCCCATCCCGTCCTCTACGCGGTCGGATCCTCACGGCCCGAAGCCAACCGGAGCGTCGAAAAGCTCGCCCACACCATCGGCGGCGAACCCCTCTTCGCCACCCGAGGTACCACCACCGGCCGCACCCTCGACGACATCCTTACCACCCACCACCGAGTCCACATACTCCCCCTCTTCGTCTCCCACGGGCTCCTCCTCGACCAACTACGAACCCACCACCCACCAACCGAACACCTGAGCTATTCCCCGCCGCTCATGGGGAAGCTCGCAACCATCGTGAAACGGCGGTTACAATGCTCATCATCTTCGCAGGCGCATTCGCACAACTAGTCGATGGCGGCATCGGCATGGGCTTCGGCGTCACATCCACCACCATCCTGTTGCTCTCCATGGGGCCCGCCCAAGCATCCGCGGTCGTCCACGCCGCCGAGGTCGGCACCACCCTCGCCTCCGGGCTGAGCCACTGGCGGTTCGGCAACGTCAACTGGCGGGTCGTCCTCACCCTCGGGGTGCCCGGGGCTATCGGCGCCGCTACCGGCGCCACCCTCCTCTCCCACATCGCCACCGATTCCGCGAAACCTATCACCGCCATCATCCTCGCCCTCGTCGGCGTGAACCTCCTGTGGCGGTTCTCCCGCGGCGTTATCGCCCGACACAACACCCCCAAACCCTATCGAACCCCATTCCTCATATTCCTCGGCATTTTCGGCGGCCTGATCGACGCAACCGGTGGTGGCGGCTGGGGACCTATCACCACCTCCACCCTCATGTCGTTAGGGAAGGAGGAACCGCGCCGGGTTGTGGGCACGGTGAATACGGCGGAATTTTTAGTGGCGTCGGCCGCAACAATGGGGTTCACCCTGGGATTGTGGCAGGAATTACAGACCAATGCGGTGGCGGTGCTGTGCCTACTGTTGGGCGGAGTACTCACGGCGCCGCTGTCGGCGTGGCTGATTCACCACATGAATCCCATCATCTTGGGTGGGTTTGTGGGGACGGCACTCATCAGCCTGAATATCCCACATAGCTGGCCCTACGCGGTGGTAGCGGGTGTGATTTTGACGTGGCGTGGGGTGCGCCGATCCCGGAAGGCACATGTGGTGATGAGCACCGAGGTGCCATGTGATGAATCTGACGATTTTCCCGCGGCGGGGGCGTCGACAAGCACGCAAACACGTGCGATGCTAGGTGCAGTGAATGGCATAAGCTCCGGCGTGAAGTAGTATTATAAGCTGCACAAACGATACGTACTTATCCCCTATCCGGGGTAGGGGTTTATTATTCAGTTACGTTATCGGGGCATGCTATTTTCGCAATGTTGTATACAGAAAGTTCATTGGATGTCTAGCAGCACGAAGGCAGATTCGCCGCCGCTCAAGGTACCGTCGGATAAGTGGTGGCACTTAAGCTTTGGTGGCCTCCTGGTTATCACCCTCATCACCTTCCTCTTTTGGTCTTTCGACTATGTGGGCCCGGAGGCGAATAAGGTTATTCTCATTACTACCATTGCGTTTGGCGTTTTTATGGCGTTCAACATTGGTGGTAATGACGTTGCTAACTCCTTTGGCACCTCGGTTGGTGCGGGCACGCTGACTATGCGGCAGGCGCTCGTCGTCGCCGCTATTTTTGAGGTGTCGGGTGCAGTGTTGGCCGGCGGTGAGGTGACCGAAACCGTCAAGAGCGGCATTGTGGATTTGGAATCCATCCACCTTGACGCCATGCATTTTGCATTCATCATGATGGCGGCATTATTGGGCGCGGCCGTGTGGCTGCTTATCGCAACCAAACTAGGGCTGCCGGTGTCCACGACGCACTCCATCATTGGCGGCATTGTGGGCGCATCACTCACCCTGGGGTTCTTTTTACACATTGGCGGCCTAGAAATGGTGCAGTGGGGCGAGATTGGTCGCATCGCAGTGTCCTGGGTGCTCTCCCCCGTATTGGGGGGGATTACGGCGTTTATTCTCTTCGGCGCGATCAAGCGCCGCATTTTAGTGTTTAACGACAAAGCGGACGCGGAGCTGCGCCAGATCAAAGAGGAACGCATTAAACTCCACAAAGATTTCAAATCTTCGTTCGAACGCCTCTCCGAGGTCCAGCAGCTTTCCTACACCAATGCCATGACGCGGGATGCCGCGCTGATTGCCGAACGTGATTTCGACCCGGAAGAGCTGGAATCCGACTACTATCGGGACCTGCACCGGCTCAACCAGCGGCGGGATTCGCTTAATACACACCGGGCGTTAGAAACTGGTGTGCCCCTCTTGGCAGCTGGTGGTGCGGTCATCATTGGGGCGATGATGATCTTCAAGGGACTCAAAAACCTCCACTTCGAAATGTCTGGCCTCGGCAATGGTTTGATGCTGGGCATGATCGCGGTCATGGTGTGGATGGCGGTGTTCGTGTTCGCCCGCACGCTGCGCCGGCAGGAGCTATCCCGGGCCACGTTTACCGTGTTTTCCTGGATGCAGGTGTTTACCGCATCGGCGTTCGCTTTTTCCCACGGTTCGAACGATATTGCGAACGCCATTGGCCCGTTTACCGCGGTGTTGGATGTGCTGCGAACCAATAGTATTGAGGGCGGCGGCACAGTGCCGTCGGCGGCCATGATTATGTGCGGCGTGGCGCTGATCGCCGGCCTGTGGTTCATCGGCCGCTACGTGATCCACACCGTCGGCTCCGGGCTCACAAAAATGCACCCGGCCTCGGGGTTTGCCGCCGAGTTAGCGGCCGCGCTGGTGGTCATGGCTGCGTCGATGCTGGGTCTGCCGGTGAGCTCGACCCACATCCTGATCGGCGCGATCCTGGGCATCGGCATTGTGAATCGTTCCGCAAACTGGCGGCTCATGAAGCCTATCGCCCTCGCGTGGGTGATTACCCTGCCCGCCGCCGCGCTCATCGCCTCCTGCGCGGCCCTGATCCTGAACTTTATTTGGGGCTAGCCCTTCTCGCTTGTCGACGCTCACCCGTGGGCGTGGGATTAGCCTTTTGTGGCTGGCTCCCACCCCAGCTCCGGCGCCACATGCTGGGCAAAGTTCTCCAGAATCCGGGCGTTGACGGCAACCCCGGCCTGGTTGGGAATGGTGAGCATGAGGGTGTCGGCCGCCATGACCGCCTTATCGTTCTTGAGCGCTTCGACAATCTTATCCGGTGTGTCCACCAGGGTGCGGCCGAAGATTCCCCGCTGGTCGTCAAGCACCCCGATGGAGTCGTGGGATTCGCCACTGCCGGCCGGCCCAAAAATCTGGGCGTCGCTGCCGTCGACGATAGGGAAGATCGGGCGTGACACCGACACGCGCGGCTCCCAATCGTGCCCGGCTTTTTCCCATTCCCGCCGGTAGCGGGCGATTTGTTCCGCCTGGACATCACCCAACGAAGACCCATCGGTTTCGAATACCAGTGTGGAACTCATGAGGTTGACGCCCTTGCGGGCTGCCAACTCCGCGGACGCATGGGTGGCGGCACCCCACCAGATGCGCCGGTCGGCGCCAGGGGAATGCGGCAGCACCGGCAGTTGGGCGCCTGAGTGGAACATTTGGGGATACTGCTGCTCAAACGGGGCGGCGGTGGCCATGCCGTCGCCGCGCAGGGCGGCCAGGAACGTGTCAAATTTTTCCGCTGCCAGCGCGGCGCCCTTGGGATCCTCCTGGGCCAGCTCCGGGCCACCATAGCCGAAGGCCTCCCAGCCACGCAGCGCAGTTTCCGGTGACCCGCGGGATACACCGATGGCGATGCGCTGGTCGGACAGCAGATCGAGGGCGGCCACCTCTTCGGCCAGGCCTAGGGGGTTTTCATACCGCATGTCGATCACCCCGGTACCAACCTCGATGGTGTTAGTGGTGGCAGCAATGGCGCTGAGCAGCGGGATGGGGGAGGAATACTGTGGGGCAAAGTGATGCACCCTAAAATACGCCCCGTTCACACCAAGCTCGTCGGCAATCTGCCCTAGTTCCACCGCCTGTTTGAGGGTTTCCTGGGCGCCATATTTGCCGGTCTTGTCAGGTTTTAGGCTGTAGTGCCCGAAACTCAAGAATCCGAACCGTTTCACGATGTCATCCTCCAATCATCTTGTTGATATGTCAACAATCTGGGGTAAAAATCCCCATGGCTGTTACCTCTAGGCACCTAGTGTAACCACCACCCCCACGAATTCATTCCCGCCCGGTTCATGCCAGTGCCCCGAACCGCATCCAGGTCCGGGGCACTCGTAGCTGAAGAACTGCCTCTAACTCTTCTCTGGGCTGGTCTTCCCCCACCGGGCCAGCCGCTGTTGGAACGCCTGGAACGCGCGTTGGGTGCTGGTCAGGTTGGCGTCGTCGGGTTGCTGGTCCGCACCATCGCCCTTACCCGACATGGCCTGGCCTTCCTTCGTGGCCATTTCAATATCGTCAATGGTGATCTCGCCGGCGCGTAGCGCCACCAGCTCGAAATGGTACCGGACCAGCACGGATAAGGTGGCGGCCACCGGGACGGCCAGGAATGCGCCAACCACACCAAACATGGTGGAACCAATGGTCACGGACAGCAGCACAATTGCGGCGTGAAGGTTCATGGCCTTGGACTGCAACACCGGCTGCAGAATATGCCCCTCCAACTGTTGCACCGCAATGATGATTGCTAATACCAGGAGTGCATTAGTTACCCCATTGGAAACCAGGGCGATAATAACCGCCAACGCGCCAGCAACCAGAGCACCAACAATGGGAATGAAGCTGGCGAAGAACGTAATCACGGCCAATGCCGGTGCCAGCGGCACGTGCAATATGAGCAGGCCAATGCAGATACAGCTGGCGTCGACAAAGGAAATAATGGCCTGCACCCGGATGAACCCAGAGAGTGTGTTCCAGATCCGGGTCAGCACTTCGGTCAGGTGCCAGCCGACATTATAGCCGGTGGTCCGGCGGATCATGGGCAGGAAGCCCTCGCCGTCTTTCAGGAAGAAGAATGTGAGCACCAGCATGAGCACGAACGTGACCACGATGGAGCCGGCCGTAGAAATGCCGCTGACCACCCGGGATGCAATATCGGTGACCCGGTTTTGCAGGAATGTGGAGATCTGGTCAATGATGTCGTTATAGTGGCCGAGATCAATATTGAGCGGCGGCCCTTGTATCCACTGTTGCAGCTGCTCAATGCCCTTGGTCGCCTGCTCGGCCAAATCCTTGGATTGGGTGGTGATGCTGGGGGCCATGGCGGTGAAAATGCCGCCCAAAATGGCGAAGAAGGTGATGAGGACAATCACCACCGACAGGGCGGAGGGGACCTTGTGCTTTCGCAGCCAGCGCACCGGTGGCCACAGCACGGTGGACACGATAATCGCTAACAGTACTGGTAGCAGACCTTCCCACACGAGTGCGAGGCCCCGCCACAACAGGTAGCCGGCGGCAACCATAATGATGAACCGGAGAGCCCAGCCGGCAGCCCAGCGGCCATCCTGGCCCAAAATAGCGGCTCGGTCGGTCTCGGCAAGTTCCGTGGTGACCTTGGGCTTATCTTCGATGGTGGCGTCGTCTTCCACCACATTCGTGAGAAATTCCGCAGGATCGTCCGTCGGCGAAGCCGTTGCAGCTTGTCGACGCGCCGAATCCGCCTTATTCGGGGAATTTGGCGAATTTGTTGGTTTAGAGGGCGCATTTTTAGCGCGGCGTTTCTTAGTACTCATTGTGGCTTTAACTCTGCCACAAAAAATCGGCTACGGGAAGAAGAAATTTTTCCGTGTGGCGGTCTTGGTAACCATGGGCGTCGACAAGCCTAGCAGCAAAAACAGTAAAGTTGAGTGAATGTTACTCAATTTTGTTGACAGTGTAGGTGTGCTCTGGTAGGCTGACGTCAGCAAGTTGAGCGTGACAGGATCAACTTAAAGATAAAACTAGAATTACCATCTTACTCAGGAGGAATTTTTCATATGGGACGCGCAGTAGGCATTGACCTCGGCACCACAAACTCGGTCGTTTCCGCTTTGGAAGGCGGCGACGCTACCGTTATCGCTAACTCGGAGGGGTCCCGGACCACCCCGTCCGTCGTGGCCTTCACTAAGAACGGTGAAGTTATTGTCGGCCAGTCGGCCAAGAACCAGGCGGTCACCAACGTCGACCGCACCATTCGCTCCGTGAAGCGGCACATCGGTACCGACTGGAGCGTTGATATTGATGGCAAGAAGTACACGCCGCAGGAAATTTCCGCCCGGACGCTCATGAAGCTTAAGCGCGATGCTGAAGCATACCTGGGCGAAGAAGTTACCGACGCCGTTATTACCGTTCCCGCCTACTTCTCGGACTCCCAGCGGCAAGCCACCAAGGAAGCTGGCACGATCGCCGGCCTGAACGTGCTGCGTATCGTCAACGAGCCCACCGCGGCAGCCCTCGCCTATGGCCTAGAAAAGGGTGAGAAGGAACAAACCATTCTCGTCTTCGACCTCGGTGGCGGCACCTTCGACGTGTCCCTGCTGGAAATCGGCGACGGTGTGGTGGAAGTGCGCGCCACCGCCGGCGACAATAAACTCGGCGGCGACGACTGGGATCAGCGCATCGTCGACTGGTTGGTCGAAAAGTTCAAGGCATCCTCCGGTGTGGACCTGTCCAAGGACAAGATGGCCATGCAGCGGCTGCGCGAGGCCGCAGAGAAGGCCAAGATCGAACTGTCCTCCTCTCAAACCGCCAACATTAACCTGCCCTACATCACTGTCGACGCTGACAAGAACCCGCTGTTCCTGGACGAAAACCTCACCCGGACCGAGTTCCAGCGCATCACCCAGGACCTCCTGGACCGCACCAAGGCACCGTTCAACCAGGTGATTAAGGACGCCGGCATTGCTATCTCCGATATCGACCATGTGGTGCTGGTGGGTGGCTCCACCCGTATGCCGGCGGTCACAGAGATGGTGAAGGAACTCACCGGTGGCCGCGAGCCCAACAAGGGCGTGAACCCTGACGAGGTCGTGGCCGTGGGTGCTGCCCTACAGGCCGGTGTGCTGCGCGGCGAGGTCAAGGACGTGCTGCTGCTCGACGTCACCCCGCTATCCCTCGGCATCGAAACCAAGGGTGGCGTGATGACCAAACTCATCGAACGTAACACCACCATTCCGACCAAGCGTTCGGAAACCTTCACCACCGCCGAAGACAACCAGCCTTCCGTGCAAATCCAGGTCTTCCAGGGCGAACGTGAAATTGCCCAGCACAACAAGCTGCTCGGCTCTTTCGAACTGGGCGGCATTGCCCCGGCACCGCGTGGCGTGCCGCAGATCGAGGTGACCTTCGATATTGACGCCAACGGCATTGTGCACGTGACCGCCAAGGACAAGGGCACTGGCAAGGAAAACACCATCAAGATCCAGGACGGTTCCGGCCTGTCTCAGGAAGAAATCGACCGGATGATTAAGGACGCTGAGGCTCACGCTGAGGAAGACAAGCGGCGCCGTGAGGAGCAGGAAGTCCGCAATGGTGCGGAATCCCAGGCTTACCAAACCCGCAAGTTCCTGAGCGATAACAGCGAAAAATTCAGTGATGATCTGAAGGAAAAGATCACCAAGGCAGCCGATGACGTCGACGAAGCCCTCAAGGGCGACGACATTGATGCCATCAAGGTGGCATTGGACAAGCTGAACGAGGCATCCCAAGAAATGGGCAAGGTGCTCTACGAGCAAGAAGCTGCCTCCCAGGCCGGTGGCGCCACCGCCGCCGATGCTGGCAGCAAGTCCGGCGACGATAACGTGGTTGACGCTGAAGTTGTTGACGAGGATGGGGACAAGAAGTGACCGATGACAAGCCCGAGGTGGAGCGTGACGAGGATAACACCGACGTTGACGCCAACCCCAAGCTGATCGATCTCAGCTCCGACGCCAAGAAAGCCGCCAAGGATGCCGACCAGGACGCATCCAAGGACGCTGAAGCCGCTGCTGCTGATACCGACGACGGTGATGCCACTGACGATGACGCCGACGCCTTGGACGCAGGCATTGACACGGCCGACCTTGCTGAAGTGGCTGCCGCGCTTGATCAGGTGGCAGCTGACGCCGAAGCGGAATCCACCGAGCCCTCCCTTGAGGAGCAACTCGCGGAACGCACCAATGACCTGCAACGATTGGGTGCAGAATACGCCAACTATCGGCGCCGCACCCAGGCGGAACGCGAACAGGTGATCGAAAACGCCAAGGCGCAGGTGGTCATGCGATTCCTGCCCATTGTGGATGATTTCGGTCTCGCGGAACAGCACGGTGACCTGGCCGAAGGCCCAATGAAGGCCTTCCACGACAAGTTCATGAATGTGCTCGACGGTCTGAAATTACAGGCCTTCGGCGATCCCGGGGACGAATTCGACGCCGAAACCTATGAGGCGGTCCAGGACATGTCTACCGGCGACACCAAGACCGTAGGCACGGTGCTGCGCAAAGGCTACAAGCTCAATGGCCGGTTGTTGCGCACTGCTATGGTGATTATTGCTGACCCACCTGCTGACTCCGAGTCAGAATCCGACAAGAGTTAGCACAACAAGAAAAGCGGGGCTCCATTCCGGGGTCCCGCTTTTCGACGTTCTACAGTGGCTCTACAGTGACCAAACCTTAGCGTGGGTGGCTAGCGTGGGCGCTGTTCGCAGCCTACGCCGTCACCATCGTGGTCCAGGTTTCGGTCGTAGCCTGGTTCCCCATTTCGGATGGGTCGGCCCAGTTCATCCCATACCGCCTTGCAGTTGGGATAGTATTTCCCTTAGGGAGCCGGGGCGGGTGCCGGGTTGGGGTTGGGCAACCCTGGCAGGCCCGGGATGTTGATGAGATTTTGTTGGATGGCCCAGAAAATGCCGCCACCAATGAGGCCCAACAGGCTGACGACGCCGGCGATGATGCCAACGGTTCTGAGCGTCGGATTGGAGCTGGCCTTTTGGCTTTGGTTGGTGGTGTCGGCGGTTTGGGTGATTTCGGGCTGGTCGGCTTCCGCATTGGCAGGTTCCGCAGCTTCAGACTCAGCGGCCGTGGTTGCCTCAGTCGTGGCTTCGGTGTTATTGGTGGTTGTGGTGTCCGCGGGGGCGGGAGCTGCCTCGGCTTCGGCGACAACCGTGGAGTCGGCGACCTGGGCGACCTGGGCGGCCGGGCCCGCAGGGGCGGCTTCTTGGGCGTTGGCGATAGTGCCGGAAAAGCCCAAACTTATAGCAATTGTGAAGGTGACAAGTGTTTTACGCACACCCAGAGACTAGCAGTATTTTTCTACTATGAAAATAGTTTTTTATGTAAAATCGTGGCGTTCTACCTAATTTTAGGGGTAATTGGATTACCTGAGGGGAACCTGTAATATCAGGTTGGAGGTGGTGGGGTGCTGACCTTTTTAAAGTGGAACTTTTGCTACTAATTGCCGGTGGAATGATGATCTGCGATATTCTCAGACTCAGGCTTTTTAGGGAAATTTAATAAATGCAATGAGTATTTCCAATCTGAATGGTAAGATCAAACCCAGTTGGAGAGAAGATTTTTGTAAGGAGTTCCTATCATGAATGCGCTGAAGCGTCGCACTAAGGTTGCAGTGGTTGCCATGTGTACTGCATTGGCTGCCACCACCGTCACCCCGGCCGTTGCCCAGCCTCAGAATCAGAGCAGCATGGAGCGGATTGTAGCTATGAGTGAGCAAATGGGTGGTTTGTTGAGCACGGGTGTGGTTTTCCTTGTGTGGTATATCTCCTGCACGTTGAAAGATCCCCGGACCTGCTCTTGGTGATTGATTGGTAATTGATCTGCCTGGAACCTTCACTTATCACCATTAAGGAGTTCATTATGAATATGTTGAAGCGTCGCGCCAAGGTCACAGCGGTTGCCATGTGTGCCGTGTTGGCCGCCACCGTTACTCCGGCCACTGCCCAAACCACTGAGGCCACGACCCCGATCACTACCACCCAATCCACGGAGAATATGGCAAACGGTAGTTTGGATCAGCTGACCAAGGTTTTGCAGCTTAGCACTACTGCCGTGGGTGGGCTGATCGTCCCATTTGTGCAGCGGATTCTGGGTGCGTTTGACCGGTTAGGCTGTGCCCTACGGGGCGAGTCTCCGTGTGATGTAGGCTTCGCACGTCAGCAGCAATAACGCTTACTGGCAGTTATCGGTGTGACCGACGCGCGCCATGTTGTACGCCCCAACCCATCTGATTATGGGTTGGGGTTTTCTTATGAAATAACTGTAGGTAAAAGTGATAGATGTAATGGTCAGAGCCAGTATTTCGGCGTTAGGCTGATGCTTAGTTGGAGAAGGAATTTGTCAATCGAAAGAGTTTATCGTGAATGCTTTGAAGCGTCGCGTGAAGGTGACGGCGGTTGCCGTGTGCGCGGTGATGGCAGCTGCCACCGTCACCCCGGTTGCTGCTCAAACTACTCAACCACAGCAGCTATCTCATCAGAGCAGCATGGAGAGCAAGCTTGCGAGCATTAGCTCCCAGGTGTTTGGCGTATTGGGTACGGGGTTTATGGCCATCCTCTTTTTGCTGACCTGCTTCCGACCAAATAAAGGCCCTGAATGTAGCATCTAAAAACCAATGAAACCCCAACCATCCTTATTGCGGTTGGGGTTTGTGGTGGAGGTTTGTGGCCCGTTTTGATTACTCCGCAGGTGCTGGTGCAGCGCTCGAAGTTGGGGCTGGTGCCGGAGCCGGTGCCGGCGGTGCAAACGGGTTAGGAATATTGGTGGGCAGGCCTGGGATGTTCGGCAACTGAATGTTGGGGATCAGGTTTTGTTGAATGGCCCAGAAAATCCCGCCGCCAACAAGCCCTAGAACAGCGGCGATGGCGGCAATAATGCCAAGTGTTGAGCCAACGTTATTGCCCGACTTTTTGTTTTGGCCGGACTTATCCTTGTTGGACTGCTTGTCTTTGTCGGCGGATGGATCCTTGTCGGACTTATTGTCGCCCTTCGGGGGGACCACAGCCGGTGCGGAGGACGATGCCGCAGCTGAACTTTGTGCCGCAGCGGGAGTGCTGGTCTTAGCTGCGGTTGTTTGATTATTATTTGCGGCTGCGGTGGTGGATGCGGCAGCGGAAGCATTGGCTGCTGGGGCTGCCGGCTGAGCGTTAGCAATAGTGGAGGCTGCGCCCAGGCTTAGGGCAATGGTGAAGGTGACAACTATTTTACGCATAGTCAAAAAGTAGCACTGAACCAATGATCTTCGATAGGTTTTTGTGTGAATTACCTAAGACTGGGGGTGATATAAAGCCTGGTGATTCTCTTCTTGCTTATCGACGTCCGCACGGCGTCGACAAGCGTTAGATATTAGCGAGGCTTGCGTTCGCAACCCACGCCGTCACCATCCCGGTCGAGGTGGCGACCATAGCCGGGCTCATTGCTGCGGATCGGGCGGCCAAGCTCGTTCCATACGGCACGGCAGTTCTTGTAGCGCTTGCCAGAGGCGGCAGGAGCGGGGGCCTGGTGACGAACCGGCTGCGCCTGAGCCTGGGCCTGGCGGGCTGGCTGATTTTGGGCAGGTGCCGGCTGCTGAGCTGGCGCCGGTGCGGGAGCGGGCTTCGGTGCGAACGGGTTGGGCAGGCCCGGGATATTGATGAGGTTCTGCTGGAGGGTCCAGAAAATGCCGCCGCCAATGAGCCCTAGTACGCCGACGATGCCGGCGATGACGCCAGCAACCCGTAGGGCAGGATTCGAACTAGCTTGCTGACTCTTGTTGGCCTCATCAGCGGTTTGCGTGATTTCTGCCGGCTTCTTCTCATCCTTCTTAGAAGACAACGAAGAGCTGTTATCCGAAATTTCGGACTTATCCTCAGTCTTGTCTGCCTTGTCCTTGTCCGCGGACTTCTCATCCTTGCTGCTGAGCTTGGAGGAGGACAGCTGATCCTTGATTTGGGAGCTCGGATCCACTTCCGGCTTCTCTGCGACTAGGCCCTCGTCGGAGGTGGTCTCGGCTTCGGCCTCGGGGGCTGCCGGCGCTTCGGGCTTTGTTTCCTGAGAGCTGCTGCTGGATTTGGCTTCGTCGCTGCCGGTCACGGTGGCGTCGGAGGTGGTGTTTTGGGTGGTTTGTTCCGTTTGGGTTACTTCGGCTTCCACAACCGGGGAAGGATCGGTGGTGGTGTCTTGGGCGTTAGCAATGGTGGAGGAGAAGCCCAAGCTCATGGCAATCGTGAAGGTGATAAGTGTTTTACGCACAACGAAAAAATTAGCATCACGCACTTGCTTCCGCACAGCTTTTTTCATAAGTTCATTATCTCTTACCTAACTTTGGGGGGAATTTATTAATGATCGCAGTTGTCATGCCCATAAAAATGGGGGCACTATACATTGATATTTCCTGGTAGAACCATTGCTGAACTGCAAATTTGGGTTGGAGCGCGGAAGGCTCGTCTTGCGGAGCGGGTTCCAAGATTGGTAGGAAATTTGCTGAGCTAGAGTTGTGAATTTTGTCTGCATTGTACCTACCATCTGAATCGAGAAAGTACAGCTTAGAACTTCCGAAGCCCGCCGGTCGGGTCGTGCGTTAGCTGGGGAACGCCAGCAATCCCGCCAAGAATCGGTCGTTTTGCGCCGAACCCAAGCTCATGCTCGCCGGGTTGCTGCTGTCCGTTTGCTGGGGTTCGCCGCTCACGCGGATTTTGGTGTTTGAGCGTCTTGCGCTGCGGTTTTGCTTTAGCTGGGGTTTGGGAAATTTCGCCCCTGTCGTGGTTGAGTGGGGAGGGTTTCCTAGCTAATGCAAAATCGCTTGTCGACGGGGTGTTCAGGGGGGCGCCTAGCCGTTTTGGCGATACAGATGGCGGGGATTGCCATGCCAGTGGCAGGCCAACTTGGTGACGGGGCGTGGCCAGGATGATGACGAAGACCGGCCGGCAGTTTGCCAAGCGAAAACGCTAAAATACCTGTTCAAAGCCTATTTCGGTGGGAATGTAATGCATTACAAACGCCGTAACCTAGAACCTAGACCCTAGAACCTAGAAATAGGGGTAAAGGTTGTTGGAAACCTTTAGGTAGTAGGGGGGTTATTCTTCGCTCAATTTTCCGCTCGCCTCCAGGCCTATATCCATGCGGCGGGTTACCTCGGCGGCGAGCTGCCGATTGGTCGCATCGCGCAACGCGCTGGAGATGCTGATTTCCTGAGCATCGGTGGGGGAGAGGTAGCCGGTTTCGATGAGGCCGTCGATGGGGGATTTGCCGAAGGTTTTACAAAGCTTAATCACGTTTTCCGCCGAAATATGATTGCGCTTCAACTGGCGGCTGATGGTGCTGATGTCGATTCCAGCAGCAGTGGCCGCTTGAGTGGGCAGGGGGGAGCCCGGCAGGCTTAGAATCCAATCCCTCATATTCATGGATTTCATTATGCTATACGCCTTTGGCCTGCGAAGATCGTGAAGCTTCAACCATTTTCGGGGCTATGACCCTTGATAATTGCCAAATAACTTGTAAAGTTCATGTCAATAGTGAAAAGGAGTTTTCATGTTTACCCGCGTTGATGATCGACTGCACGACCACCCGAAATTCCTCAAATGCAGTCTGAGCGCCCGGGGACTGTGGATCACCGCGCTGTCCTGGGTGGGGGATAAACTCACCGACGGCTTCGTGCCCCACAGCTGCCTGGGGCGGTTGGGTGCCAGAAAGCGGGACGCTGACCGATTAGTGGAGGCGGGTCTGTGGGAGCGGGGCGAATTCGATGGCGAGCCCGGATATTGGTTTCATGACTTTGAGGACTGGAACAAGGCCGCAACCCATGCTGAGGTGCGGAAACGCGCCGGCCAAAACCGGTCCCGGGTGTTGAAACACCGCGCCCGACGCAGCGTCGTATACAAGCAGAGAACGCCGCAACCCACGGTCACGGGCACGACCCCCGCGGATTGGTCGACGCCGGAGGATCCGCGCTGTCGGGATCATGCGAAACTACCGCGGGAGCATGTACCAGCCTGTCGAGCATGCGGCCAGGCCAGACAGTGGTTCACCCAGCAGGTCATGGCGGAGAAACAGGCGCGTCACGACGCTATTGCTTCGTGTGAATATTGCGATGATCGGGGATTGGCGACCACCCAAGACACCGCCGGGAATGATGTGCTCATTCGATGTTCTCACAATGGTCCGCTGCCGATCATCCCCGCACCCGAGCCGGTTGTGCATAACCCGCCGCCTCCCGAGGTGCGGGCCTGGTTTGATAGGCAACACTCCCCTAGACAGCCCGTTGTAGTACATTCTGTGTCAATGGAGTGAGCGTGATTCTTTACCCTAGCTAGAGACTTATTTAGTGGCTAGGAAAATATGATCCAATTATGTTTCTGGGAGGAGAGAAAACAAGTTAGATGTTTATGATTTGATGATTCGCTACCACTAGTACGAGGTTAGATAAGCTCAAATTTCATTGACCATGGACAGGGTTAGAGGGCATCCATAGATTGCTGGAATAGGTATGAGGAATCGAATAGGTAGCTTAATTTCCCCCGGAGTTTTCCCTCCAATTCTGTTGGATCAATGGTTTCACCAACGAGAGCTGTTGGGTCGCTGATACTGATACCATATTCCCATGAAGAATAATCGCTTCGATTAACTAAGAAAAGCGAGAAGATGAATGGATCATCAGGCTGGCGACGCCAAGCGTTACTTTCCCATTGTCCATCGAACCACGAATAATCTAAATCACTTCTATTGCTTAGCCACACAGAAATTGGTATTTCATTGTTCTCATCGATCCCTTTGATTAATAGTATGGTGCTACTATTCCAATTCTCTGGGCGTAATCCCTCTTGGTCATTTTGTGGTAATATCGCCCGGTTGACATTTGGGCCTGCCAAAATTTTTAAATCATCCGCATACGTTTTAACTTCAGCAGCATCATTAATGGCTATGAAAGTAGAATCAATATATTGAGAACTGGCTAGATTGATATGTTTCATTAGCTCTTGTGGTACTTTGTTGAGTTCTTCTTCAGCAGTTAAATCACAATTATTTTCATCAATACGTAATACTGCTTGAGTGGATTTTAAACCAAGTGGTTGCCCTTCGCTTATAAGTTGATAATCGCGGACCCTGCTGTATTTATCATTATCTTGTTCGGACCATTCTAGTAGTTTCCATGAGTTATGCCCAGGGGCATAACGTGCGAAACGCTCGGAGCTAAATAATGGATGTTCCATGACTGGTTGGAGAGTAATAGTGCGATCTTGAAAATAATGCGTATTTCCAAAAATTGAGTCTTTGGGATTGAAATCCTGGTAAACTTCGAGGTTTGCACTCACACACTCATTATAGGTAAAGCTATAATTAGCATGTGTAGTGCGGGAATCAGGGGATGAACCGGCTTGTTGAATTTGGGTGTCTTGTGGTTGCCATTTGCTGGATCTGAGATTATCAATGCACATTAGTCTGGATCCAGAGCTTACATCGTCGTAGTAATGGTCACATTTAAGAGCAGTAGTTTCTTGGTAGAACTGCCATGAAGTTGTTAAGTACCCCAAGATAACATTTGTTCCGAGCATGATTCCTACCATATAAAATGATACGATCGGCATATAGAAACGTGATGGGAGAAGAATCATTATGGCCAATACGATGGTTAGAATGATACTTACAATTGTAAAGTTATGCCCCAAGGATTCATTGGTAAAATTGTATAATATTGCCAGAAAAATAAGATATATGCCTAGAGGAATCCATAACTCTTTAGAATTAAGTGCGGATCTCTTTTTTTGTTTATCTGGATCCGACACATCTAAGTAACATAGCCGAAGCAGTATAGCTCCCAATACAAGCCCGATGATCATAGTGGTGATCTGGGTTATAGAGAAAGCTGTTATGCTGGCAGGCATATTACTGTATTCATTATAGTATGCTGGTAAAAATAATATGCTAGTAAGGATTGCACTTGTGGCAGCTATGCTTACAGCAGTGTATCTTGATTTTTCATTAGTTTTATCTTGTGCACTTAATACCGCATATTTGATCTGATTGCCAAGTGTGGCAATAATTCTTTCCTTGGCGGTTTTCCGTAATAGGGTTTTATTGCCAGCAGTAGCTAGGGCCAAGTCTAGATTGAATGATGATCGTAAATCTCCTATGAGTTGTGAAAACTTACTTGTATCAACCAGAATAATCCATTGAAGTTCATTTGATTCGGTGATGCCACAAAACTGGAAATATAACTCTGATACATAGTCCATATCATTGTTATCAGGTTCTCCCAGAAAATCTGGCCATCTTATCTCTTGTCGTGCTAGGTCTGAAAATGGAATGCCTGGAGAGATAATGCCTCCACCCTCGCCAATTGCTGCAATAAAGATAATATCATTTGGTTCTGCTGAAGGGATCAGTCGCCCAAGTTTAAGGGTTTTGGCTACCTGAAGAAATTGATTGTCTATGAGAAGTAAATAATAGTTATACTTCATGCTTTATGAAACCCCCTACATAATTCGTACATAGTAGGTCTGTTGCTAGGATTCTCGTCAGAAGCATTCTCGATAAGTTGGACAACATCTTTATCGAATGCTCTACGCAGAGGATTTAAATCAGTTGACCATAGAAAAGCTTCGCTAGGATTAACGCCTTCATGATAAAGCCTTATAGCTATAAGAGCTGCTTTATATACATCCGAAGCTTGTGTTTGTACTGATGCCCGTGCTTTCAGCTCTCGAATCTTATTCTCGTTACTATGGTTTTGCGCTAAGCTTGCAATTTGGTCATCTAGAGCCTGTTTTTCTGGTGGGATATATGAACCTGTGTGTTTCTGCGGCATTGCGGAACCACCGTATTGCCAACGATAGCTGTCAGTGTCGATAAAAGCGGGAGCGCAATGTTTCACTTGACGATGAGGATCAGGAACGTACGCCAGAATATTATTTGCGCTAATGTCACCTATTACCCATCCTAGACGGTGGATGCGCATAAAATATGTGAATAGACGTTGTAGATACCGTTTTTTCCCTAATGAGGTCATCGGCTTGAATCCTTGTTTCGGACCAAGCTTCCGTATTCTTTTTTCGGTTTGGATCCATCTGTCAAGTGGAAATAATTTATTATTAGAGTCTGGTGCAGTTGGGTCAACCATTCGTACAATAACTTTACGCATGAGCAATCCAGTGGCCCCATCTTGGTCAACAACTGTGGCAAGAGGCCAAGCGGCTCGTTGGTCAATGTATGCTTTCTCGTCTCTGGACAGACGCTCATAAGCATTGACCATATAGTCTAATGCAATTTGAACAGCAATTGCTTTTCCATCCTGTTTAACAAAATCGAGATACTCTTTATATACAAATGGTCCTTGTAATCCTCTGATGGAATAATCTTTAGGAAGATCATAGACAGTGCCTTCACCTCCTGCACCAAGTGCGTGCTCAATATTTAGCTCATTTCTGTTTATTTTTAGGCCCATACTATAATCATGCTCCGATCATCATGTGATTGAAAGGCAAGATATGATGTTATTTTTAGTAACTCATATGCGGGCACAGGTTTAGCTAATTTGTCACACAAATATGCATCTATGCCTAGATCGGGTTTACTAATGTCGTCACCGATGCCATCAGATGTAATGAATATGGCCTCATTCTTTGATATGGTTACCTGATTAATCAATGGATACTTTGGCCCCGGATCTTTAGGGAGAGCACGAACTTTTTCATTGAGTACAAAATCACCAGAAGGGGTTTCTTTGCCACTGCCTAAAAGGGTCATGGAATCGTTGCTGATGATAAAGGAATAACCATCTCCTGCCAAAGAAGCTCGAATGCAGGACACTTGATCATTAATCTTTTTAGAATCAATGATTAAGACCTCGGCAGTTGTTCCAATTACCTTCGCAAGTTGACTATCAAGTTCTTGATCTTGTGCATCTTCAGCAATTGTGAAAGTTCTTTTTCCTCGGGCTCGTAATTCATTACGGACATGGTTTGTGATATCTTCCCAAGGCAGGTTTTCAGGATGACAACCTTCATCGAGTTTTTTGCGTATGGATTTTACTATCTTTTGTGTCGCATAATAGGAACCCTTATGCGAGAATTCAGCCTCCGAAACACCATCCGCGATAGAGCCAATAAGATAGCGACCATCAGCTGATACCCCAAATGCTACTGAGTCTTGTCGTACCTTCTTATTTTCTTCATGTGATAGCCCTCGGACGGCGACAACACCTATTGTTAGATTCTCATGGACGATTACGTCTGCAACGCATCCAGGAAAATAAGAATCATCCTTGTTGGATAACACGATCAGTGGATCACGATTTGGAGCATTTTTTACATCTCCAAATGATGCAATACCTCGTCTTAGTCCCTCAGCGATGATAACGTATCGATTTTTCTTTACAGTTTTCCTTGTTGGATGGTGAGAATTCTCCTGGTTTTGGTTGAGTCTTGGACCATGTGTAATTGAACTGATGCGGTCTTCTGGTCGATGTAAGGGCGATGGTGATGGAACCGCGTTTGTTTCAGAATTATATTGGAGGTTTTTACGGGACCTTGATGATGTATCAGTTGGGGACTGCGTAAATTCTTGCTTATTTGTGGAACCATAGGATTCCCCACCGTCAGTTCTAATATCTTGGCATTCCTCTTTATTTACCGAGTTATCATTATTGGATTGCCATTCATCATGTCTAGCATCAGTATCCATTGCTTGGTTGCTCTCCTTTTTGGAAAAGTTCTTCCTAGTAATTCCTAACAAGCCCAGTAGTATTCCAATTATGAGTAGTAGTATTATTATCACAATTATGAGAATTGCTATTGTTCCTATGTCAGGATAAGACGTGGAGGATGATGGCCGGGAGAAATTAAACAAATTCATCATCAACTTCCCATTCATCACTGTTGAAGGTCTTTGGATCGACTATGATTTTTCCAGTCGGGTTATCACCTGCAGATGAACTCACAATGGAGCTAACAAGTGTGTTAAGGATCTCTTGGAGACGTTGTACAGCCCTTGTAGGATCCTTGGTGGCTGCGGCAAAGCCTGACCCCAATTTAAAAGCCCTAATACCTTCAAGATTTGCATTTCCCACCCCAAAGGTGAAAAAGTTTGGTCGATAACGGAACCCTTCATCAGATAGCGCTGCCCAGGCGCGTGCACGTTCCTCCACATCTCCGATGTCTTCACCGTCCGTGATGAAAAATACGGTGGGTCGATGGATGCCTATTTCAGGCTTACGTAGACTTTCAACCGCAACGCCCATTTCGTTAAATACTGCCCAGAAAGCAGCAGCGAAGTTTGTGCCACCTTTTGCTACAAGTTGTGGGATGTTTTCAGAGAAAGCATCAATTTCACTTAGTGGAATGACGACTCTGGCTTCGTCGCAGAATTCGATAAGTCCTAACCGAAGTCGTTGATCTAGCACCGAGTATTTTTCACAGGCTTCAACGATGCCAGGTACAAGTTGGTTGGCCGCATCTAGGAGTGTACCGCCTCCTGGCTTCTCTTCTAGCATTGAATAGGACACATCAATAAGGAAGAAAACTGGCAAATAGGTTGCTTTATATTTCTTCATAATTCATTCCAATCATCGTAGGGTAAAAGGATAGGGGCTGCCATATCAAATTAGCTAGAATAACTGATTTGATAGAGCTATTATATATCTGACTTTACCCCCATGTCAGCCCCGTAAATTGGGGTAATTTTTGTTCTACATTTGAGTAATGGGGTCAATTTAGGGGGCATTAAATTTGATATTATTGGGGAATAATATGGAAGCTTATTTGGTTTGGCTACTAGGGAAATACGGTTCGGCTTCTCAAGTTGCTAACACGCATGACCTTCTCTAGAGACAAAAACAGGCTGAATAACGTGCTCTTCCCAATCTGCTATCTATTGGTACGAATAGATTTTCCTGGTAACTAAATAAGCTTCATGCTTCTGTTAAATCTTTCCAGGGGCTAATATAGTGGATTGAAGCTTACTGAGCCGCTAGGCGGGAAATGTGATTCAAATTCCCACAGTTATTAAGATGTAGAATTGTTTTGGATGATAAAATAAAATGAGGTAGATGGTGGATTTTTAGTAGTCTATCATCCAATAACGTGATCTATTTTCACGGAAACCTCTGAATAATATTTAACGATCTGTTGCTGGTAACTGTACCGCTGCACCTGGGCCAGGTGTGATGCTTCGTTGGATCGCATCCTTCGCCTCAGCCCACGGAGCATAGCCATCCCACATGGCCGAAATGATGGTGGACCAGTGAAAAAGGCCGCGCC
>ERZ773069.511-NODE-511-length-25628-cov-6.622023_pt1 | contig 25628 bp, 22 predicted proteins | sample MGYA00580619_ERZ773069 | MGnify/ENA primary metagenome ERZ773069 (study PRJEB29015, sample SAMEA2738007) | human oral metagenome | biome: human oral; feature: human-associated habitat; material: dental | place: China | collected 2108 ...
GGCATGAAAAAAAAAAGCCCTGCAGGAAAGTTTTGCGGGACTGATGGATGTTGATTTCGGCAGATGGGAGTAACGTTTAGCACAATTCTGCATGACTGCTTGGACGGCAGAACCTCAAAACAAGGTCTTTCGCGCGACGACCGATGCATGTCTTGAAAGCTTACAGCCGGAAAGTTTCTTGTCGCATCATATCGAACAGAGAGGCGCACGGTACATGAAAATGGCGTGCGATGTCCGGAATCTTGGGATTCCTGGATTTAGTCGTTATAATGCCAGCGGATTGCTCGAAGGTCAGTATCGTATAGCCGTATGCCTTGGCGGCAGCAATCAGCCACGGATCGGCGATGTCAAATTGCGACCAAAGGCGCAGGGCAGCATCGTTATAACATTTGCTCTGCTGGATATATGTCAGAATCTCTGTATATACCATGGTGATTTGTTCGTCGTTTGTGGGCATGACGCATGAATCTGGCAAGTTTCGTACCCATTCTGCAAGGGCATCTGTACCTTTCAGCAGTTCAGCATGAACTTTATCCAAAATGGCAATTTTATCCAAGGTGATTTTCGGATGTAGCTGCCGCCAAAACGATGGAGCAAAGTCAAAAGGATAATAAGCGCGCGCAGGCCGTATGAGACTGTTGGCGTCAATGAGATATTTTTCACTCAACTTGCGTGCCTCCCATCTTTGCTATTGCCGTCGTGTACGTTTTTCGATTCAGTCCTGTCAATCGATAGGCATCCGTATCCTGTGTAGTTCCGCGCAAGAGGCTTCGATGGAGTGCAGTCAGAAAACGGCGATCAATATTCGAGAGCAATGTATTATAGAAATCTCCACCGGAGCGTTTCTTTTTGGCATTCATTTTCTGATACCGTGCTTTTTGCATGGACATCATGCGAAGGTATTCATCTCGCGTAATTTTTCCAGCATCGTATGCGCGCCGAAGTATTACGGCTTCACTGCAACGGAAATGGCGAGCAGCCGCTTCCATCATTTCCGTGAGAGGTAAGGATGGATTCCATATATGCTGAAATTCTTCCTCTGGCACGAGGATTTCCGAGGCGACGGCGTTGCATTTTTGCTCAAGCAGATTTACCGTATGGCTCGACCATTCGGCGTGATTGAACAGGCTGTTTTTGCCGAAGAAAATATGTGCGGTCTCATGCAGAAGGGAAAAAAGACGTCCATTCGGCGCATCCGCCGTATTGATGAAGATGAGCGGCGCATGGGCGTCGACTAGAGTAAAAGCGCGAAATTCGTTGATATCAAGACGCCTTCGGGTATTGCAGCCGACCTTTCCGCCGGTAAAGACCAATACGCCACATCGTGTCAGTTGATTTCTGAGGTTATTGAAATTCTCTTCTGCAATTTTTCCATCCTTGTACCAGTGGATATTGAGATGCAAACGACGGCGGATTTTTTGCACCGTTTGATTTATGGAGTCATGAACATGGGCAGTTCCAACAAATGGCAATGGATTCGTGCCATCCGATTGGAGTTCATCTCGCATCCAATCCTGAATCGCCGTCATTTGATCGAGGACATCTATAAGATTGCGGCTTGGCTTTTTTCCTTTAGTGCTTCCTACCGTGCGATATTCAACGAGCGGAACGTCTTCTTGTGGAGGCGTTTGCAGGAAAAAATAGCCGAACGGTATATGTGTTTTCTTGCTCATTTCTTCCAGTTGGTTCAGAGTGGGCGTCTTTTCGCCACTTTTCCAGGCATTGAGCCGTTCCATCACTTCGGATGCCGGTTGCTCTTCGTGGATATTTTGCAAAACCCAATCGATAATTGCCGAATGTACGGGAATCGTAATGCTTGCCATGGAAACTGCCTCCTCTCATTAGTTTTTCTTTATGGTATCACACTTTGTGAAGTATCGCCATAAGATATGTTCGACAGACTCGATTTATTTCCATAACGAGGGGAAATGACGAAATCGAGCAGGAGAAATGAAAAGTGAGGGGAATATCTATTCCATGACGAATGTTGTGGAAACGAGGTGATGGTGTGACGGCATTGCGAATCAAAGACATCTTGATCGAGGCGACAGATGCGAAACGGATGTTTTCAGGACAGCGGCATAGTCTCGATATGACGGAGCGGCCGACGATCGATTACGGACGGGACAATGCGACTTGGGAACGCTTCGGGGAAACCGATCATTCGCTGAAAAGTTACCGACTGTTGTCGGAGCGATGCAGGCAGTTGTCGGAGTATCGGGAGGAGCGGCTTGTCTATTTTCTCGACGGTTCACGCCATGTGTACAAGGTGGATGATATCGCTTTTTCTCATGGCGGGCGCATTTCCGTATACCCAGTGCTTGCAGGGCAGATCGGTATAGGCTGCTGTACGCGCAAAAACAGAAAAATGAAGAAGCATCACTTTTCTTATGAGTGCGTCCTGGCTCTGCCCGATCTTGCAAATGCAGACGGCAGGGCGGGCTTTGCAGACGCGCTGGCTCAAAAACTCAGCGAGGCGACCGCTGTACGCCGTTTGGGCATCCGCTTCAGTCACGTCTTTTTCTATGATACGTCCAAACCGAGCGAAGAATGGAAGCAGATTGGCCGTAACTTTTATGAGAGTCGGGGCACGGCTAAGATTCAAGACCATATGATATCACTTGAGCAAGAGACTGTGAAATCACTGGCCAAAGAGCATCTGCTCGATCAAGATCATTATCTCGTCAAAGATGGCTCTTTGGAATATCGCGGCTTGAAGCGAGGAACTTCGTTTGCTGCATCGTCGGAAATGCTTCATCAGGAGCAGTACGAATGGGTTCTTGGTATTTCCAAGAAGTTCAATCCTGAGGTTTGCAAGGATCAAAATGGAAAGCCGAATCCGGGCTTTATTGCGGAGCTGCCTTTGTTGGCGAGAACGCCGGCGGCAAAATATGAATGGAGCGGCACGCATTATGCGGTATGGTATATTCGCTTGCGCCCTGCGGAGCGAACGCGCTCGATTTTTGACGGAATCGTTAAAGTGGAGAAGGTCTTGGTAGACGATGAAGTTGGAGATGGCATGGAAACGGAACGCATTGATGATTTGAGTGCACGCATACTGATGGAGCGAAATCCAGTCTGTTACGGTTCGGATGCCCGCTGGGCGAATCATCTTTATCCGATTTACTTAACGGAGCGCTTCGTGAAATCGCAATATGTCTCGAACGAGAGCTTTTTGCAGATGTTTTGAGGTGAAATGATGAGCAAGAATCTGATCGGACGTGTAATCGCGACGGAGAAGCATCCGACGACGATGGACGCGTTCACCTTTTGGACGGGTGAAGATGAGAAACTCCATGCCTTCGATATCGTCAAGGTCGAGCATATTGAAGGTTCCTTTTCTTATGGGGTGATTCAGAATATCTCGCATATTACCGATGCGCAGAGTTTTTTGACGAGTTTCATCTCAAGCGATTTCGGCGATGTGAACGAGGAGGGAAATACGGCTCGCCTTGGCATGAACTACGTCGAGGCGGCGGTTTCTTACAACGACGCGGGAATTTATACGCCCGTTCATAGCGGTGCAAAAGTGCAGCGAGCGAGCGTCGAAGAGATTACAAAGGCGCTTGGCTTGGGCAATGTAAAAAATCCTCTCGTATGCGGCACGGTCAAGATGTATGAAGGAACAGAGGCCGAGACATCCCTGAAGGTTCCGCTCAATGCGAAATTTCTCTTAGGGCCTGAGGGCGCTCATCTCAATATCTCAGGCATCTCAGGGCTTGCTTCCAAGACTTCCTATGCCATGTTCCTCATGAAAGCGGCGCAGGAACGATATATGAAAGAGCGGGAAGAATCCGTCGCTTATGTGATTTTCAACGTAAAGGGCAAGGATCTTCTCGCCATCCACGAAGCGAATGATTTTGCGGAAGCCGAAGATCCTGCTGCTGAGCGTGCGCGTGTCATGAGCGAGTATCAGGCGATGGAGCTTTCGGGAGAGCCGTTTTCTCAGGTGAAATACTATATTCCGTATGCACAGGAAGGAAGGGCGCGCCAAAGCACCTACCTTGGCAAAAATGAGCAGGAGGAGTACGAGGCGCAGGGTATCCTTAAAAGATTTAAGTATACTTATGCAGAGGACAAGGAAAGCATTGAGATGCTCTTTTCCGATATTGATGATCCCCAGCAGACGATGGATGCAATCATCAATAAGATCATCGATGGTACGGATTCAGACTTCCAAGGCTTGAGCACATGGGAGGCTTTCCGCGACAAGGTAGACGAGTTTTCTCAGAAAAGCCAGAAGGATGACAAGAAGAAATCCAATGAGATTTCCGTGCTCAGTTGGCGAAAATTCAAACGCATTATCAACAAAGCGATTCGTAACGACGATATGTTTGCCAATCGTGTTGCGGAAAGCAAGGGGGAATGCCGCCTTACCGATGAGATTCGAGGTATACAGAAAAATGACGTCTATGTGATCGACATCGCCAAACTCTCGGAGGACAAGCAGGCATTTGTTTTCGGCGACGCCATTCGTGCCATATACAATCTGAAATTGGGCGAATACGACGATATCCTTGGCAACGCTAAGCCTCCTACGCGCATCGTTGTCTTCATCGACGAGCTAAATAAATACGCCTCAAAGGATACACCGAAATCCTCTGCTATCCTAAGGGAAATCCTCGATGTGACGGAGCGCGGCCGCTCGCTCGGCGTGGTGCTCTTCGGAGCGGAGCAGTTTCGTTCCAACATTCATCCGCGCGTTACGGGAAATTGTTCTACACATGCTTACGGCAGAACGAATTCGATCGAGACAGAAACCAAAGACTACAAGAGTTTGCCACCAGTTTACAAGAACATGCTCACGAGACTTTCGCAGGGCGATTATCTCATTCAGAATCCGATGTTTCGATCTTTGCTCAAAATTCACTTTCCAAAGCCAGTATACAAGCAGTTCAAAGGGTGATGGATGATGGCGGAAAAACAGACGGTAGTGATCGGTGCCAGTGTGCTGGAAACATTGACGACAGGGATGTACACGGATGCCGTCATCATTTATCGTGAATACATTCAGAATGCCTGCGATGCCATTGATCAAGCGCTAAGAGAAGGGCTTCTGTCTGAGAGAAGAGAGGGGCGCGTGCATATATGTCTTGATCCTGCGAAGCGTTGTGTTTCCATCGAGGATAACGGAGCAGGCGTTCCAGCAGCAAAGTTTCGCAGCACTGTTGGCGATATTGCCAATTCTGCAAAGGATATGATGCAGGATAAGGGATTTCGCGGGATTGGGAGATTGGCAGGGCTTGCATATTGCAGGAAACTGGTCTTTTCCTCTACGGCAGTGGGCGAGAGCACGATTTCACGTCTTATATGCGATGCCGAACGCTTCTGCGCGATGCTTGATGAGAAGGGGCGCTTTGTGGGTGACGTCCTCGAAGAGACGTTCACCTTCTCGTCAAAAGAAGGCGCGGAGAAGGACGCGCATTTTTTCAAAGTGGAAATGCAGGATGTTTCCAAGGAAGGAGAAGCGCTGCTCGACAAGGACCGGATTCATGAATATCTTTCGCTCATCGCCCCCGTGCCATTTGATGGGAATTTCTATCAAAGGAACAAAATCTATGACTATGCGCGGAAAAAGAATTATCCTTTGGATGAGTATAGGATCATATTGAATGCGACGCCGATTTCCAAAGCGTATCGGACGAATTACTTGAATGGTAGCAAGAAAGACAGCATACGGGATGTTTCCTTTAGGGAACTGAAGGGCAAAGATGGCAAGATTCTGGCGTGGCTTTGGTATGCACTGACAGGTTTTCTTGGCTCTATTACGGGAAAAGATCGCTCTCTCAGCGAAATCCGTCTGCGTTCTGGGAATATTCAGATCGGCGACGAGGATGCGCTTCGCCGCTTCTTTAAAGAAGAACGGTTTTCTGGCTATGTGATTGGCGAGCTCCACGTTTTGCCGACAGCGGGCCTGCGCCCAAATGCGCGCCGCGATTATTTCAATAGCAGTGCGCAGCTGGCGGCTATGGAAGAAGCGTTCCGTTTGGTCGCGCAGGACTTGGGGAAGATTTGCCGTGCCGGTTCCGATATGAATACGCTTGCCAAAAGTGTGAAACAATACGAGGAAGCCTGGCACGAGCATACGAAGAAGGTGGAAGGGCGGCTTTTCCTTGATGAACAGGAACGTGCGGAAAATGCGGCAGATCTTGAGATCAAGAAGAAGAGTGCAGAAGACGCGCGGAAAAAACTTGAATCCATAAAGACCATGGGAACGCAGGACGGCATATCGGCTGTTGATACGGCAAGATCGCGCATTGCGGCTGCCCGCCTTGAAGAGCTTTCGACCACAAAAGGCAAGCCCGAGGGCAAAGTGGCTGGTGCAGTGCCTTCCGCGTCCGTCAAGACGCAGAAGCATCCGACATATCGCACGGATAAATTATCGACACTTAGCAAGAAGGAGAGAAAACTGGTGGACACAGTGTATCGCGCGGTGAAAGAGGAATTGAAGGATGATGAAAAAATGATGGAGCGCGTGATCTCTGCAATCGAGGCGGCCCTCCAGTGAGCCGCAAGATTCTCTTGCTCGAACCTGATTACAAGAACAAGTATCCGCCGATGCCCTTGATGAAACTGGCCACGTATTTCCGTAATCGTGGAGATGACGTGCGCTTTTTCAAGGGGGATCTGCGTGACTTTGCTGCGCAGTTGCTCACAGAGGAACTTTACGAGAAGCTTCAAAACCCTGCGCTCGCGCGTCATTTCGATACGCTGAAACGCTATGTGCGATATGGGCGGATGACTTTGCTGGAGGATGTTCGTGAGCTTTCGGACGACATGACGGCACGGGAGACGGCACACTCCTATTATCTGCGCTGCAAGAGAAGAGAATATCCGAATTTCGATATTGTAGCCGTAACGACGCTTTTCACCTTTTATTGGGCAAAGACCATCGATACGATCAATCTTGCCAAACGTTTCCTCGCTGAAAACGGGCGACTTCTTGTAGGCGGCATTGCGGCAACGATTTTACCCGAGCATATCGAAGCAGAAACGGGCATCAGGCCGATTGTGGGACTTCTTGATCGCCCGTACATGATTGACGAGGATAATGCTGCAGTTATCGATGCACTGCCGCTCGATTATTCCATCTTGGAAGAAATTGACTACACCTATCCCGCGCATGACGCTTATTTCGGCTATATGACGCGCGGCTGTATACGCAACTGTCCGTTTTGTGCGGTCAAGACGCTTGAGCCGATCTATAAGGATTATTTGAGCATTCGTGAGCAGATGCGCTGTACGGAAGAATATTTTGGAGCACAGCGCAATCTGCTCCTCATGGATAACAACGTGTTCGCCTCCTCGCATTTTTTCGATATCGTGGATGAGATAAAGGAGCAAGGATTCGGACAAGGAGCGCGATATATTGCGCCCAGTTCTTATGAAATCGCCATATCGAACCTGCGTCGCGAACATAATGTGCGCGGTTATTTGAAGAAGCTGCTCGTATTGTATGAGAAAATTGCAGAAAAACTAAAGGAGCAGGAGGCTGGGAAATTTTACCTTGCGCGCGAGGAAGCAGGGCTTCTTTATCTCCCGACGGCAACGAGGGAAGCGGCGCTGACTTTTGACGCGATTGCGCATCCGCTCTACGAAAAATATTTCAAGCGTCTGCCACGAAAACGCGCGCTTGATTTCAACCAAGGGCTTGACGCGCGGCTTGTCACGCGTGAGAAGATGGAAAAGCTGGCGGAGACGGCAATTAATCCGCTGCGCATTGCCTTTGACCATTACGAAGCGAAGGATGTTTATATCCGCGCCGTTCGCATGGCAGCAGAATGTGGAATTGCTCACTTGTCCAATTACCTGCTTTATAACTATGAGGATAAACCGGAAGAGCTTTATCATCGCATGAAAATTAACGTGGAGCTTTGCGATGAACTCCATGTTGCCATATATTCCTTTCCCATGAAGTATCATCCCATTCGTGATCCCAAATATTTTCGCAATCGTGATTTTATCGGGAAGCATTGGAATCGCAAGTTCATTCGTGCCGTTCAGGCTGTGCTGAATGCTACAAAGGGCAAGATTGGACGGGGGAAATCTTTCTTTGAAGAAGCTTTCGGAAAGGATGAGGATGGCTACTTCGATATCCTCTGGATGCCTGAAACGTTCATAATCGAGAGGATGAAACATAAGGAAAACCTGACGCGCGAATGGCACGATGCGTTTCATGCGCTGACAGGAGAAGCGGAGGCGGAAGCGCGCATGATCATTGCCGGGAATGATTTTTCGGAAGCTGTCGTAGGAGACGCAAAGCATGGCGAAGTGCGCGAGGTTCTGCAGTATTATATGCTGCCGAAGGTGCGATGAAACGATTGGCGAGTGTGTTGGATAAAAATAGAAATGTTTTATTGGTTATTTTTAATGGTTAGTTCATATTGAGAAAATACATTTTGTGCCAATATGTCCTTTTTTGCAGATATGCAAGGGGGTTTCTTATATCGTCGGATGTAATTAGAAGTTGCAGCATAAAAATACGCAGGAAAAAGCTGGCATGGCACAGCGTTCTTTCCTGCGCATTTTTTTCGAGAGTCTTCTCATAGAAATGAATATTTGATTCACGCGATAAAAAAGAGGGGCTGTGCATAAGTCGAATTCGACTCATGCAACAGCCCTTTTTTATCTGCGGCGGTTCATGAGCAGTTCTTGTTATTTGTCGAAAATATACGGCAATAATAAAAAATTAACACTATAATATATAAATTTTTTATTGATATATGTAAATTTTTTATTGATTATTTTAAAATCAAGTGATATAATGATGGTGCAAGAGAAAATCCGATGAAGCAGTAAGAAAATAAGAAACAGGATAGGGCGCTTCGGGCGTGCCGGTTTCCTGAGGCGAGCGGAGGGATTCTGATGGCAGAGATCAAGCTTGGCTTTGCACCGACGCGGCGTAGCATTTTCAGTGCGCCGGATGCAGTGAAGTATCGGGGACTGACGAGAAAGCGTTTGGAGGAGCTAGGCGTTTCCTTCGTTGATATTGACGATATCAACGAGGAAGGGCTGCTCTATGATGAGAATGATCGGCTGAAAATTGTCGAAAAGTTCAAACGCGAGAAGATCGACGGGCTTTTTCTGCCGCACTGCAATTTTGGCACGGAGTATGAGTGTGCGCGGCTCGCGAAGGATATGGGCGTGCCCGTGCTGCTCTGGGGGCCGTTGGACGAGCGTCCCGACGAAAACGGCGTGCGGCTTCGCGACACGCAGTGCGGGCTGTTCGCGACGGGCAAGGTGCTTAGGCGTTTTCGCGTGCCCTTCACTTACATGACGAACTGCCGGCTCGAAGATCCCGTGTTTGAGCGCGGCGTGCGCGATTTCCTCGCGGTCTGCAATGTCGTCAGGACGTTCCGCCATATCCGCATCCTGCAGATCGGGCCGCGTCCCTTCGATTTCTGGTCGACGATGTGCAACGAGGGCGAGCTTTTGGAGCGTTTCAACGTGCAGCTCGCGCCGATTCCCATGCCCGAGATGATTGCCGAGGTGAAGCGTGCTCTGGCGGAGAAGACGGAGGTCTCCGAGACCGTTGCCTACATCCGCGAGCGCATGATCGTCGACATCAAGGACGATGAGGTCGAGAAGGTCGCCGCGCTGAAGGTCGCAATGCGGCATCTGATCGACAAGTACCAGTGCAATGCAGGAGCGATTCAGTGTTGGAACGCGCTGCAGGACGAGCTGGGCATCATGCCGTGTGCGGCGAATGCACTCCTCAACGATGAGGGCGTGCCCATTGTCTGTGAGACGGACATCCATGGCGCGATTACGGCGCTCATGGCAGAGGCTGCTGGCATGGGCGAGTGTCGTTCCTTCTTCGCAGATTGGACGATCCGTCATCCTGATATCGAGAACGGCGAGCTTTTGCAGCACTGCGGTCCGTGGCCCATCTCGCTCGCACGCGAGAAGGCGCATCTGACGTATCCTCTCGCCTTTGACTTTCCGGGCAGTCTGACGGCAGAGGCGCGCCACGGCGATCTCACGCTCTGTCGCTTCGATGGAGACAACGGCGAGTATTCGTTGCTTTTGGGACGCGCCAAGGGCGTTGAAGGGCCGAAGGGAATGGGAACCTACCTTTGGGTCGAGGTGGAGAACATCAAGCGCCTGGAAGCGAAGATCGTCGAAGGCCCGTACATCCACCACTGCGTGGGCATTCATAAAGATGTCGTGCCCGTTCTTTACGAGGCATGCAAATATATCGGCGTAAAGCCTGATCTTTACGACCCGATCGAAGAGGAAGTCAAGGCGTATCTTAGGGGGGAATGACATGGATCTCAAGAAGAAAGCCATCGACATCCGCAAGGACGTCGTCAAGATGATCCATCATGCAGGAACAGGCCACATCGGCGGCGACCTCAGCGTGACGGACATCCTCGTGGCGCTTTACTACGAAGCGATGAACGTCGCGCCCGACAAGCTCGACGATCCGGAACGTGACCGCTTCGTCATGAGCAAGGGGCACTCCGTCGAGGCGCTCTATGCCGTGCTCGCTGATCGCGGCTTTTTCCCGAAAGAGGAGCTGGAAAGCTACTCCGCCTACGGTTCGAGGTTCATCGGACATCCGAACAACAAGATTCCGGGCATTGAGATGAATACTGGATCCTTGGGGCACGGCCTTTCCATTGGCGTCGGCATGGCGCTCGCCGCGCGCATGGATGATCGCAGTTACCGCGTCTATGTCGTCTTGGGCGACGGCGAATGTGATGAGGGATCTGTCTGGGAGGCAGCGATGGCGGCAAGCCACTACAAACTCGACGGCCTGACGGCGTTCGTTGACCGCAACCGTCTGCAGATTTCCGGCTCGACGGAAAACGTCATGCATCAGGACAGCGCCGAGGAGCGCTGGGCAGCATTTGGCTGGAACGTGCTCTCGATTCCAGGCAACGATATCGAGGCGATCCTCGCCGGTGTCGAGCTTGCCAAGCGCACGAAGGGAAAACCGACTGTCATCATCGCCAACACGACGAAGGGCGCGGGCGTTTCCTTCATTGAGAACAAGGCGGGCTGGCATCACAAGGTGCCGTCGGATGCGGAGTTTGCCGAGGCGTTGAAGGAACTGGACGAAAGGAGGAGTCGGCTATGAGTGAGGCATGCAAGAAGGTCATCGCGGATTTCCTCATGGAGACCTCGAAAAAGGACAGGAACATCGTCGTACTCTGCAGCGATTCGCGCGGTTCGGCAGCTCTCGGCCCCTATGCGGCGGAACGCAAGGAGCAGTTCATCGAGGTGGGCATCGCCGAGCAGAATCTCGTCGGCATCAGTGCGGGTCTTGCCGCTTGCGGCAAGCGTCCCTTCGCTGTGTCGCCCGCGTCGTTCTTGTCGACGCGCAGTATGGAACAGGCGAAGGTCGATGTCGCCTATTCGCACACGAACGTCAAGCTCGTCGGCATCTCGGGGGGCGTGAGCTACGGTGCGCTCGGCATGACGCATCACTCGGCGAATGATGTCGCGACGATGGGGTCGATCCCGGGGCTGCGCGTCTACTTGCCGAGTGATCAATACCTGACGCGGGCGCTCATGAAGGAGCTGGTTGCCGATACCGATCCTGCCTACATCCGCATCGGGCGTAACGCCGTCGAGGACGTCTACGAAGGCGAGCTGACGGACTTCGCGCTGGGCAAGGCCGTGACGGTGACGGACGGTCGGGACTGCACGGTCATCGCTTGCGGTGAACTTGTCGCTGAGGCGAAGAAGGCGGCAGCATCGCTTGCGGCGTCGGACATCTTTGTGCGCGTGCTTGACATGTACAGCTTGAAGCCGCTCGATGAAGAAGCCGTGCTCACTGCCGCAAAGGAAACGAAGGCCATCGTGACCGTAGAGGAGCATGCGCGTCAAGGCGGACTCGGATCGCTTGTCGCGCAGGTTCTCGCCGAGAAGCAGCCGGCGCGGCTCAAGTGCCTCACGCTACCCGATGCACCCGTCGTCACGGGCAAGTCCGCCGACATCTTCCGTCACTATGGACTCGATGCGGCGGGCATCGAAAAAGCCGTGCGGGAGCTTATCTGAGATGGCGGACTTCATTCTCGCCGTCGATCAGAGCACGCAGGGAACGAAGCTGCTCTTGCTGCGCTTTGACGGCTCCATTGCCGCGCGGCTCGACCGCGCACACGCGCAGATCGTCGATGAGCGCGGCTGGGTCGAGCACAATCCAGAAGAAATCTGGCAAAATCTCAAGACACTTGTCCGAGAAATGCTCGAAAAGGAGCATCTGACGGGCGAAGAAATCGCCGCCATCGGCATCAGCAACCAGCGTGAGACGGCGCTCGCCTGGAATCGCGCGACGGGCGCTCCCGTAGGGAACGCCATCGTCTGGCAGTGCGCACGCGGCCGCGCTATATGCGAGCGGCTGGCAAAGGATCATGCCGCGTATATCCAGCAGGTGACAGGCTTGCCGCTCTCGCCGTACTTCTCGGCGGCGAAGCTTGCGTGGCTTCTGGAAAACGTCGAGGAAGTGCGCGAGCTGGCCAAGAGCGGCGACCTCGCGCTCGGCACGATGGACAGCTACATCATCCATCGCCTGACGGGCGGTGAAGTCTATGCGACGGACGCATCGAACGCCTCGCGCACGCAGCTCTTCGACATTGAAAAGCTCGCGTGGTCGTCAAAGATCAGTGCCCTCTTCGGCATAGCCGCACGCGCCTTGCCTGAGGTGCGCACATCGGATGCCTCATTCGGCATGACGGACGTCGATGGGATTCTCAAACGGAAGGTGCCGATCCACGCGTGTCTCGGCGACTCGCACGCCGCTCTCTTCGGGCAGGGATGCCTCTCGCCCGGACAGGCGAAGGCGACTTACGGCACGGGTTCTTCCGTCATGATGCAGACGGGCGCACGCCTCGTGCGAAGCCAAAAGGGGCTTGTGACCTCGCTCGCGTGGCTCATGGAGGGCGAGGCGCATTACGTCCTTGAAGGAAACATCAATTACACGGGCGCTGCTGTCACATGGCTGAAGGACAGCCTCGGACTCGTCGCGAGCGCCGCTGAGACGGAAGTGCTCGCGAGGTGCGCGAATCCTGCCGATGAGAGCGTCTTCGTGCCCGCTTTCACGGGACTCGGTGCGCCTTATTGGCAGAGTGAGGCGCGCGGTATCTTCACGGGTCTTTCGCGCACGACAGGACGCGCCGAGATGGTGCGTGCTGTGCTCGACGCCATCGCCTTCCAGATTGCCGACATCGCATCTCTCATGCAGGAAGAAGCGGGCGAGTCGCTGCCCGTTCTTCGCGTTGACGGCGGCCCGACAAAGAACGCCTACCTCATGCAGATGCAAGCCGATCTCCTCGACTGCCCCGTGGAGGCGTCCGAAGCGGAAGAGCTTTCGGCGCTCGGCGCCGGCTTCGCTGCCGGAATCGCCGTCGGTTTTTATCATAAAGAAGAAATCTTCGCCCAAGTCAAACGCCGAGCCTTTTCCCCTGCGATGGAGGCAAAAAGGCGCGGGAAGCTGCTTGCCGGCTGGAAGAAGGCCGTCGCGCAGGTGCTTTGGGCGGCAACGCACTAAAGGAGAGAAACTGAGAAGGATGCTCCCGCCGATCCGTCTTCGAAAAGGCGCGGAGCACGAACAAGCAAGGGGAGGAAAAAGCAATGCAAAAGTTCAAGAAGATCCTGCTCACCGTCGCCTCACTGTGCCTCATGGCGGCGATGCTTGCCGGCTGCGGTGCACAGGACACGAAGTCCGCTTCTAATGCCAAGTCGGGCGAGCCTTTGAAGGGCGGTGGCTCGAAGATCATCTACATCATCACGCCGTCGCACTCCAACCCGTTCTTCAAAACGGAAGCGGAAGCCGCTTCCGCCAAGGCGAAGGCGCTCGGTTACGAGGTCAAGGCTGTGTCGCATGACGACGATGCAACGAAGCAGTCCGAACTCTTCGACAACGCGATCTCCGACAAGGCTGCCGCCATCATCTGCGACAATGCGGGTGCTGACGCTACGGTCGCCGCCGTGCAGAAGGCGCGTGATGCAGGCATTCCCACGTTCCTCATCGACCGCGAGATCAATTCGAGCGGCATCGCCATCAGCCAGATCGTCGCGAACAACTACCAGGGCGCGAAGGGCATCGCCGAGAAGTTCGTCGAGCAGATGGGCGAGAAGGGCGAGTATGCGGAACTCCTCGGCAAGGAATCCGACACGAACGCGGGCGTTCGCTCGGGCGCTTTCCATGAGGTCATCGACCAGTATCCCGACATGAAGATGGTCGCGCAGCAGACGGCGAACTGGGAACAGACGGAAGCGAACCAAAAGGTCGAGACGATCCTCCAGTCCAACCCGAACATCAAGGGCGTCATCTGCGGCAATGACACGATGGCCATGGGCGCGATTGCCGCGATCAAGAACGCAGGTCTTGCCGGCAAGATCGCCGTCATCGGCGTCGACGGCTCGGACGAGGCGGCTGCCGCCATTCGTGACGGCGCGATGACGGGCACGGCGCTCCAGCAGGCGGCGCTCATCGCTGAGATGGCAGTCGAGCAGGCGGACAAGTATCTCAAGAGCGGCTCGACGGGACTTGATGAGAAGCAGCTCGTCGACTGCGTCATCATTACGAAGGACAACGTCGCGAAGCTCAAGGCGTTCGTTTACAAGGAATAGCATCAGAAACAAGGGCAGAGAAGCGCCCCAGGGCACATGCCTTGGGGCGCTTTTGTCGGGAGGGAAAATGAGATGAAGAAAAAATGGATCGTGGTGCTCGCTCTCATCGTCGCCGCCTTTTCCTTCGGCGGCTGCGTTAAGGTGGTCGAGATCGGTCACGAAGGCGAGCTTACGGGAGAGAAAACGTTCAATGCCGCAGAGGACGTCGAGGCGATCTGGACGAGCAAGGCGGTGCCTGAACTCAAGGAAAATGCCGTTGACTTGAAGACGCTGCTCGCTGAAGCAGGCGGCGATCTCAAGGCGCCGGCAGCCAAGTACGGCCGCTATTCGATGGGGGACAAGGGTGAACTCAGCTACATCGTCAAGGGCGAGGGCACGGTTACGGAGGTGAATCGTGAGAAGAAGGCGGGATTCATGACGCTGAAGCTTGCGGGCTACGACGGCCCCATCGCCGTGCGACTGCAGATAGGCCCCGTCTACAAGGGTTCTGCTGTTCGTGACACTTTGAGCTTCATCAAGTACGAGGATTATAAGAATCAGGTCGACTGGGCGAAGGTGTCGCAGGCGATTCATGCGGCAGTCGACAAGGAAGTCATCGAAAAACTCGACATGCAGACGATTGTGGGCAAGAACATTTCTTTCACGGGCTGCTTCAGCGTCACGGGCGACAAGGAGATTCTTGTGACTCCTGTTGAGATTGAAGTGAAGTGAGGAGGGAGCGAGATGGCAGCGGAAAAAGAGGCTATGGAGCGCATCCATACGGACGTTCCCGTCGTGCTTCATGCGGAAAAGGTTGACAAGATCTATCCGGGCACGAAGGCGCTCGACGGTGTTTCCTTCGACGTCTACAAGGGCAAGGTCAACGTGCTGATCGGCGAGAACGGTGCCGGAAAATCGACGCTGATGAAACTCATCGCGGGCATCGAGCAGCCGTCGGCAGGCGAGATGACGATGGGCGGCGAAAGCGTCCGCTTCCCTGACGTATCGGCGGCACGTGCGCATGGCATCGGCATCATCCATCAGGAGCTTTCCCTCTTTCCGAATCTCAGCGTGTACCAGAATATCTTCATGGCGCGAGAGATTACAAAGAGCAAGATCGGACTCGACAATGCAGCGCATGTGCGCCGCACGAAGGAAATCCTCGCGAAGCTTGAGCATCCCATCGACCCGCATGTGATTGTCGGCGACCTTCGCGTGGGACAGCAGCAGATGATCGAGATCGCACGCAACCTCATACAGGACGACCTCAAGATCCTCATCATGGACGAGCCGACTTCCTCGCTTTCGGCGCAGGAAGTGCAGGTTCTTTTCAAGATCATGCGCGAGCTGACGGCGGAAGGCATCTCCATCGTCTACATCTCACACCGCCTCGAAGAGATCATGCAGATCGGCGACTTCGTGACGATCCTTCGAGACGGCAAGCTCGTTGCGAGCGCCGCCGTCGCTGACATCGATGTGCCGTGGATCGTCAAGAAGATGGTCGGCACGAAGAAGTCGTATCCGAAGCGCAAGGAAGGGATTGACTGGCAAAAGCGCAAGGTCGTGCTCGAAGTCAAGGATCTCTCGCTGCCGAAGAAGGGCGGCGGCTGGCTTCTCGATCGCCTGAGCTTCGACCTCAAGGAGGGCGAGATTCTCGGCATCTACGGGCTCATGGGCGCAGGGCGCACGGAAATTTTCGAGTGTATCATGGGGCTGCACCCTGAGCATACGGGCGAGATCCGGCTCGCGGGCGAGAAGCTCGCGATTCGGAACGTTACGGAGCAGATCGCGCGCGGCTTCGCCATGGTTCCCGAAGACCGTCAGCGCGAAGGGCTTGTGCAGACGATGAACATCAAGAAGAACATCTCACTTTCGAGTCTCAAGAACTACGCCAAGGGCATTTTCCTCAGTGACAAGAAGGAGGATGCCGCCGTCGATGCCGAGATCAAAGACATCCATATCAAGGTCGCGGACAAGAGGCTGCCCATTCTCTCGCTCTCGGGCGGCAACCAGCAGAAGGTCGTCATCGGCAAGGGTCTCCTGACGAAGCCGAAGATTCTGCTGCTCGATGAGCCGAGCCGAGGCATCGATATCGGTGCGAAGACGGAGGTCTTCGAGATCATCAACCACTACGCCGACGAAGGGCTTTCCATCATCGTCATCTCCTCCGAGCTGGAAGAGATCGAAGCGATTGCCGACCGCATCGTTGTGCTGTCGAACGGCATCAAAACGGCACAATTCGTGCGCGAAGAAGTGACGCAGGACAAGCTCGTCCTCGCTTCCTACCAGGGGCATGCGACGGGCAGAGCATCTTGATATTATGAAAGAAAAGGGTGGGAGAATCATGAGCCTCAATCGTATCAATAACAACAACTCCTTGGCGATGACGCTTCTCAAGGGGCGCACGCTCATCGTGCTCGCCGTGCTCGTCGTCTTCTTCAGCCTTGCGACGCCGAACTTCCTCACGGCGAACACCATGCTGCTGCTCGCCAAGCACGTCGCACTCTACGGCATCCTTGCCATCGGCATGACCTACGTCATCATCACGGGCGGCATCGACCTCTCCGTTGGTGCTGTCGTTGGTCTCGCGGGCATGATCGCGGGCGGCATGATCCAGAACGGCGTCACGCTTCAGACCTTCGGCGTCACGCTCTATTTCGATGTGCCGCTCGTCGTCGCCATCACAGTTCTCGCGGGTGCGCTCATCGGCCTGCTGAACGGCACGATCATCACACGCTTCGGCGTCGCCCCCTTCATCGCCACGCTCGGCACGATGTATATCGCGCGCGGCTTCGCCATGCTCCACTCGGGCGGTGCGACGTATTCGAGCATCCTTGGCAAGGCAGCGCTCGGCAACACGGGCTTCGACTTCTTTGGCAGCCGCATCGCGGGTGTGCCCGTCGGTGCGTTGATCCTTGCCGTCATCGCCGTCATTGCTGCCGCGCTCCTCATGAAGACGACGTTTGGCTGGCATATCTTCGCCATCGGCGGCAACAGCAAGGCGGCGAAACTCTCGGGCGTCAAGGTCAATAAGGTGACGATCCTTGTCTACGTATTCTCCGGCATCTGCGCCGCCATCGTCGGTATCATCACGGCCTCGCAGCTTGAAGCCTCGCATCCGGCCTCAGGCGAGACGTGGGAGATGAATGCCATCGCCGCCGCCGTCCTCGGCGGCACGAGCATGATGGGCGGCGTCGGCACGATCGGCGGCACGATCATCGGCGCATTCGTCATCGGTGTCATCTCCGACGGCATGGTCATGTGCGGCGTTTCCGAGTTTTGGCAGATGATCATCAAGGGACTCGTCATCATCCTCGCTGTCATCATCGACCAGTTCCAGCGCAACATGGAAGCAAAGATGGCACTGCAGGCGAGAAACGAGTCGAAGGAAGCATAAACCTGCATGATACTCGCACGCATGAACATATTTTTCAAAAAATTTGCAGACGGCGTCAAATCCTGTTAATATGATGAGAGAAATTAGGTGGAGCTAGAAAAAGATCAGGTTTGCAGCGAGGGGGACATGCCATGAAGGGCAGCGGAAAGAAGATCAGCATCAAGGAACTCAGCGAGCTTTCGGGCTTTTCTCCCGCTACCGTATCGAACGCCCTGAACAAGAAGCGCGGCGTCAATCCTGCGACAGCCGAGCAGATCGTGCGCCTCGCGCAGGAAAGAGGCTATATCACTGAAGACAAGGTCAAGAGCATCCGCGTCGTGACATACCGTGACAGCGGCGAAGTCTTCTCCGATTCGCCCTTCTTTTCCGTCCTTCTGGAGAGCGTCGAGAATGAGAGCCGCAAGTGCGGTTACGAGACGTCCATCATCAACCTCTATCGCCGTCATGCTGACTATGAGGAACGCGTCAAGGCTGTCCTCAACGATACGACTTCGGGTGTGCTGCTCATCGGCACCGAGCTGACAGACGAGACGGCACGTCCCTTCCACGAGGCGGTGCTTCCCCTCGTGCTGCTCGATGCATGGATGCCGCATCTCGCCTTCAATGCCGTGCTCATGGACAATGAAGGCGGTGCGATGGCGGCGGTCGAGCACCTCATCGAGCACGGTCACAAGCGCATCGGCTACCTCTCGGGGGGTCTGCGCATCCAGAACTTTCAAGCGCGCGAGCGTGGCTTCCGCCGCGCGATGGAGGCGCATGGGCTTGCCGTCGATGAGCGCTTCCTCTTCGAGGTGCCGCCCTCGATCCAAGGCTCGCATGAGCGTATGTTGCAAATTCTCGCTGAAAGGTGCGAGATGCCCACGGCGTTCTTTGCCGACAACGACATGATCGCCCTCGGCGCCATGCAGGCATTTCAGACGCATGGCTGGCGTCTGCCCGAGGACGTCTCCATCGTCGGCTTCGACGACATCAGTTTCGGCGAAGTCTTTTCGCCAGGCCTCACAACCGTGCGCGTGCACAAGAAAGAGCTCGGTCGTCTCGCTGTCCGAAGGCTCATCGAACTGATCAAGAAGCCGCGCGCCGTAAAGACGCGCATCGAGATCGTCAACGACCTCGTCGTGCGGGGCAGCGTCGCCGCACCGCGAGAGAGGTAGAAGATAGGGGAGGAAATGTGCATGAAACTGGCAGTCATCGGTTCTAATATGGTGGATCTCTGCGCTTACATCCATCGCATGCCCGCGCCGGGAGAGACGCTGGAAGTGCCGGATTTCACCATCGGCTGCGGCGGCAAGGGCGCGAATCAAGCGGTTGCCGCCGCGCTCTGCGGTGCGGAGGTGACGATGGTATCAAAGGTCGGCAGCGACCTCTTCGCGGACAATACGATCGAGAATTTCAAGAAGTTTGGCATTGATGCGCGCTATGTCACGAAAGCGTCCGATGCGTCGAGCGGCATAGCGTCGATATTCGTCGATGAGAGCGGCCAGAACAGGATCTTGATCGTCAAAGGAGCAAACGATTTGCTCGCACCGGCGGACATGGACGCGGCGGCAGAGGATCTCAAGGCGTGCGCCATGATCATCCTGCAACTTGAAGCGCCGCTGGCAACCGTCTACCATGCCATCGATTTCGGCAGGAAGCATGGTGTTCCCGTTCTGCTCAATCCGGCGCCAGCGACAAAAGCGCTCGACATCACGAAGGTCTGCGCCTGTGATTTCTTCGTGCCGAATGAGACGGAGCTTTCTATCCTCACGGGTCTGCCTATGGAAACGATGGCGGACGTGGAAGAGGCGGCGAAGAGCCTCTTGGTGCGCGGTCTCAAGAACATCATCGTCACCCTTGGCGGGCGCGGTGCTCTGTGGATGACAAAGACGGAAAAGCAGTACGTTGCGCCCTGCAAGGTCACTGCCGTCGATACTACGGGTGCGGGCGACGCCTTCATCGGTTGCTTTGCAAGCGAGTATGCGAAAGGCGGCGACGTGCTCGCCGCCATGAAGAAAGCGAGCGCGTTCGCCGCCTTGAGCGTCACGCGCAAGGGTACGCAGTTGTCGTATCCGACGCAGGAAGAGTTGGTGATATTCCTGCAGGAAAACGCTGCAGAATAAATGTGGGGGGAAGAATCTATGTTGAAAGGAATACCAAAATGCATCAGTCCGGATCTCTTGAAGGCTCTTGCCGAAATGGGACATGGAGATCTCGTCGTTGTCGCCGATGACTTCTATCCGGCCGTGTCGATGGCGCGTGAGGGAATCACGGTCAACGCCGACGGCATCGGCGCTGCCGAGATGATTGACGGCATCCTGCAGCTCATGCCGCTCGATACCGAGTATGAGGAGCATCCCGTGCTGATCATGGATGTGATGGAAGAGATGCGCGAAAAGATAGGCCGCCCCAAGGTTTGGGACGATTTCATTGCCGCCGTCGAGAAGCATGTGCCGCAGGGCAGGAAGAACATCGGCTTCATCGATCGCTTCAGTTTCTACGACAAGGCAAAGACGGCCTTCGTGACGATTTCCACAGGCGAGCGCCAGCCCTACGGCTGCGTGATCCTGCAGAAGGGCGTCATGTAGACGGTCAGAAGAAAAGAGAAAAAAGAAAAGAGACCCGGCGCACACGATTCATGTGCGCTGGGTCTCTTTTCGTAGGAAGCGCTTTGATTTCATACAGCAGCTGTCAGATGCCGCACGGCGGCGGAAAGAAGTCTGACGCCTGCTGTAATCTGGCTGAGGCTTGCGTATTCCGCTGCATTGTGGCTGATGCCATCCTTGCAGGGAATGAAGATCATGGCAGTCGGGGCATAGTCCGCCCAATGCATGGCGTCGTGTCCCGCACCGCTCGGCATCATGCGATGCGGCAGATGCAGGTCATCGGCGATCTTTGCGAGGCATTGGGTGAGGGAGGCGTCCATGTGCGCGGGAGTCTCCTTGCTGATGGGAGAGATTTCGCAGGAGATGCCGCGCCGAAGTGCGATTTCTTCGATGCGAGCGCGGATGATCTGCTCTACATTATCCCGATCCTCCGAGGAAGTGCTGCGCAGGTCGATGCCGAGCCGCACTTCGCCCGGGATGACGTTCATGACATTGGGCTGTACCTCGACGATGCCGACCGTGCCCACGACGGGCGTGCGCTTCGCCGCGCGGGCTTCCTGCTCGAGGGCGAGGACGATTTCCGCCGCTGCACAAGAGGCGTCAGCTCTTAAATTCATTGGCGTCGCGCCGCTGTGATCGGCAGTGCCGTGCAGCAGGCAGAAAAAGCGCGATGGCGCAGCGATTCCCGTGACGATGCCGATGGAAAGACGCTCATGCTCAAGGACTCTTCCCTGCTCGATGTGAAGCTCAAGGAAAGCCTTGAGTTTTTTTGTGTATCTGGCAGTTTCCAGTGCATCGGGCTGCAGACCGCGCGCCTTCAGCACATCATAGAGGGTATTGCCCTGATGGTCGCGCAGGCGGGAGACGTCCTCGCGGGAAATCCTGCCGCGCATGGCGCGGCTGCCGAGAGTGGCAGCCGAAAAGCGGCTAGATTCCTCACACATGAAGATGACGACTTCGAGCGGATGAAGGGGACGAAAGCCGTCGTCCTTCATACTGCGTACCGCCTCGATGGCGCCGACGATGCCCAGCGTACCGTCGTAGTTGCCGCCGTTTGGCACGCTGTCGCCGTGCGAGCCGAGCATGACGGCGGGAAGACTGTCGTCGCGCCCTTCAAGATGCCCGATGACGTTGCCGAATGCGTCCTCATGCAGGGTGAGCCCCGCCTTTTCCATCTCCTGCATGAAATAGGCGCGTCCTTGCCAATCACTGTCCGTAAAAGCCAAGCGATTGATGCCGCCTCCCGGCGCAGTGATGGCAGCGAGCGCTGTGAAATCCGCTGCGAGGCGCTCCGGTTTGATCATGTGCGCTTGGCTGCGTGCTCACGCAGGCGTTCCTGCTGGTAGACCATGTACTCGATGCGGATGAGGGCTGAAGTGATGCCTTCGAGTACAGGCAGATGCGTCAGGCGGGAAACATCGTCAGCGAGAACGCCCATCGAGGGATCGCCGAGGACGAGCACGGTGGCGAGATGCTCCTTTTTCGCCTTTTCTGCAGCTTCTGAAACTGCTTCACGCAGATCGGCAAGCGGAGCGTTTTCTTCCATGACGGGCAGGAATGTGAGATTGTCGTGAAGGATGCCGTAGTGGCGCAGCGTTTCGCGATGCGTTTCGAGGTCGCGCAGCGAGCGGCTGAGGACGGCGATGCGATGTCCGTAGAGGGGAGCTGAGTAAACGGCAGCAGCGCCGCTCGAAACGACGGGCTTTCCTGTCAGCTCCTGCAGGGCGTCTGCGCCGAGTTCTGCCGTATGGGCGATGATGAAACCGTCGTAGACATCCTTGAGGGAACGCACTTTCTCCATGAGCGCCACGGAAGCTTCCATGATCTCCAAGGGGGAGGAGACACGACGCGGCGCCTGATCGAGCGAGATTGCCGAGGTGTGCGTGTACTCTTCCGCGCTGCGTGCCGACAACTTCGATGCTTGATCTGCCGCATGGAAGATCGTGTCGTTGAGTTCGGATTCGCTTGTAGGATTGATGACAAGAATATTCATAGAAATGATCCTTTCTCTATCTGTTTCGTACGCTTTGCTGCATGATCCTGCATCTATACGGCTGCACGGCAGTGTGCCGGCTGTCCGCCGGGATCGCCGACAATCTCGTGATCCGCCGCGATGAGCCTCCCCCGCAGGTAAGTGCTGACGGGCCAGCCCGTGATGCTCCGTCCGTCGAACGCTGTCAATGGCTGCTTGCTGTGGAGGTCTTTGTTTCGGATGGGGCGCGTTTTCTGCATGTCGACCAATACGAGATCGGCGTCGAAGCCGATCTCGAGCTTGCCCTTGCGCTCGATGCCGTAGATTTCCGCCGGTCTTTGAGAGAGCACGCGTGCGACAAAGGGCAGGGTGATCTTCCCGCGGCTGACGGCGTCGAGCATCAACGGCATCATTGTTTCCACGCCGCACATGCCGGAGGGCATCTTGAAGAGGCTGCCGCGTTTTTCCTCGATGCGGTGCGGTGCATGATCGGAGGCAACGAAGTCGAGCGTGCCATCCAAGAGTCCTGCCCAAAGAGCCGCCTGATCGTCCTTGCTCTTGATGAGGGGATAGACCTTCATCATGGGGCCGACGGCGGGAAAGTCTTCTGCGGATAGGAAGAGGTAGTGCGGCGCCGTTTCCGCTGTGACGGAGACGCCATCAGCCTTTGCGCGGCGGACGAGTTCGACGCCGCGTCGCGATGTCATATGCAGGATGTGCAGATGCGCGCCCGTATCCCGCGCCATGGAAATGGCCGTCGCGACGGTCAGCTCTTCAGCAAGTGATGGGCGTGTAGAAAGGAATGCCGCATAGTCGTCGTCTGCTGTCTTACTGGTAGCGAGCTCTTTCGTCAAGCGACGGATCAGTGCGGAATTTTCCGCATGGATGGCAAGGATCTGTCGATTCGCTGCGATTTGGCGGAAAATTGCGTAGACCTCTCCGTCGTCGAGAGGCGGAATCACATCCTCCTTCCCTTTCGTATAATTGTAGACGAGCGCGTGCGTCTTGGCGTCAATCGCGTATCCCCAGAAGAACTTGATCGCTGCAGCGCCGGCCTCTTTCATGGAGAGCAGCTTGTCGAGGTTGAGATCGCCGAGAGAGAGTCCCCAGATGCCATAGTCTACATAAGCTTTATCGTGAAAATAGGCGATTTTCTTTCGCACATCGACGCCGTCCAGCACGGCGGGGTTTGTGTTCGGCATATCGAGAACCGTCGTTATGCCGCCGACTGCCGCCGCGCGTGTGCCGTGGGCGAAGTCTTCCTTTTCCGTCGCACCGGGATCGCGAAAATGGCAGTGCGTATCGATGCCGCCGGGCAGCACGTAGAGTTCCGAGGCGTCGTGCGTTTCCTGCGCATTTGCATCGCTTTCGCCCAGGGCGGCGATGCGCCCGTCTTTCACATAGATGTTTTGCTTTCTGATCTCCTGTCGGACGGGGTCGACGACCCAGCCGCCCTTGATGGCAAGATCGAACATCTGCCGCACCTCCTATTCCATGACTTTTCCCTTCGTCTCGGGAACCATCAGATGCATGACGATGAATGCGATCGGATAGATGAGGAATACGAGGCTCATAGCACCCAGAAGCCCCGTGCTTGCGGCGAGCCAGCCGATCAAGGCTGGTCCGAAGCCGGCGAGCCCGCGACCCGTGCCGAAAATGAAATTCTCTGCCGTCGAACGCGCTTCTGAGCGATAGTTCTCCGCGAGAATCGCGCCGTAGCCGCCCATCATGCCGTTGACCGTGAGGCCGAGCAGGAAGCTGCCCCAGAGCAGTGCCGCCTGGCTCGTGAAGAAAAAGAAGTAGAGGATGCAGTAAATCGTGCCGCCGATGTACCAGATGCTGAACGTCTTCTTGCGGCCGAGCTTGTCGGCGAGGATGCCGAACAAGGTGATGCCGACGAGCATGCCGGCAATCGAGATCGCCATCCAGCCGCTTGCCTTGGCGAGTGTGTAGCCGTACTGCTGAGCCAAGATGGCAGGCATCCAACTGAAGACCGCGTAGTAGCCGAAATTCTGCACGAGACACATGACCATGAGGCCGATCGTCGTGATCGTCGTGCGGCGATCTTCGAACAGCGCTTTGACCGGCGTTCCGTTGATGCGGTTGTACTCTTCCTGCTCCTCATGGGACGCCGTGCCGCTCTCCACCTTTTCCCGCAGCGCCTTTTGATGTGCTTGCCGCTCCAAGAACATCTTCGGCTCGCGAAGCGTCATGCGCGCATATATGGCGATTGCGGCCGGAATCAGTCCGATGAGGAAAACGCCGCGCCAACCGATGTAGGGAACTGCGACGGCGACGATCAACGATGCTGCGAGCACGCCGAACTGCCAGCCGAGTGCCACCCAGCTTGTTGCGCGTGCACGCATCGCGGGCGCCCACGTTTCCGTGACGATGGCCATGCCGATACCAAATTCGCCGCCGATGCCGAGACCGACGAGAGCGCGAAGCACGAGCAGAACATAGTAGTCATTGCACCAGTAGATGCCTGCCGTTGCGAATGAATATAGGAAGATCGTTCCTGCGAGTACCTTGATGCGGCCGATCCGATCAGCCAGGATACCGAAGATGTAGGAACCGGCCCAGATGCCGAGCGTTGTTGCCAATGTCAAGTTGCCGGCCTGTCCAGGCGTCAGGCCGAAATCGCTGATGATGAAGACCAGTACGAACGATAGGAAAAACATGTCCATGCCGTCGGCAGCATACCCCAAGGTCGCTGCGATCAAGCTCTTCGTATGGTGTCCCTCTTCTCCCTCCAAGTAGACCGGCACATTCTTTTCGTCTGCCATTGAGATCTCCTCCTTTGCATATCGCGTTGATTGAAGGGCGCCTTTGTGCAGGATGGGCAGCAATTCAGCGCTAAAAAAGAAAAACTGCTTCATCAAGCGCTTCACCTGCACCTAAGAAGACAGTGCTTCAATATATTTCTATGTTATCAGTGTATTCAAATAATATAGAGATGTCAAGAGTGAATGAGAAAATTTAAGAAAGAGTGGGTATGAGCCGATTCCGGCTCATACCCACTCTTTCTTGTATACTGCTGTCTGCGGCGGTCAGACCAAACCCTGTGCGACCATCGTGTCTGCGACGTGGAGGAATGCCGTGATGTTGGCGCCGG
>ERZ773069.513-NODE-513-length-25529-cov-9.825940_pt1 | contig 25529 bp, 20 predicted proteins | sample MGYA00580619_ERZ773069 | MGnify/ENA primary metagenome ERZ773069 (study PRJEB29015, sample SAMEA2738007) | human oral metagenome | biome: human oral; feature: human-associated habitat; material: dental | place: China | collected 2108 ...
AACATTAAGAATATGTCTTTGAATATTTTCAGTCCATGTCATAGAATACCTGTAACCGCAAGAAGGGCAGAGCCTAGACTTACAAGTAATAGGGAACAGGTGTGTAACAGGACAGTGGGGACATTTGAACTTGACAAAACCTTTTGAAATATCTCTGCAGGCAAGAAATTTATCAACAGAAAGCTTAATATATTCAAGGTGACTGTTGGCGATATTATTTTTCTTGTTTATTAAAATTAAATTTGAACAAAATAGTCATAACTTCTGAATGTTATTTTAAAAGTTAATTTTATTCATATTATAGTTAGAATTTTCTTATTATCATTCAGAATGTTAAGAGAAAATAATAACAAAAATTTCTTGAAATTTTAAAATAAAAATGATACCATTATGACAAGAGAAAATAAACTTGAAGAATATAGATTTTAGCTTGGATAGAGTATTGGAGAACTATTTGAGTGGGAAGATATATTATATTTACAGCAATTCAAAATCTATTCAGGAAAAATCAAAAAAAGCTAAAAAATAATTAAAATTTGGAGGGAAAAGTGGAAAAAAGAGCGACAATAATAACTTATGGTTGTCAGATGAACGTAAATGAAAGTGCAAAAATGAAACAGATGTTACAGACAATGGGATACAGTATGACAGAAGACATTGAAAATACAGATTTGGTATTTTTGAATACTTGTACGGTTAGAGAAGGTGCAGCTGTTAAGGTATATGGAAAGCTTGGAGATTTGAAGAGAATTAAGGAAGAAAAAGATGGGAAAATGATTATTGGAGTTACGGGGTGCTTGGCTCAGGAAGTTAGAGAGGAGTTTATTAAAAAGACGCCTTATGTTGACTTGGTGCTTGGGAATCAGAATATTGGGAGAATTCCTGATCTATTGGAAAGAATTGAAGCTGGGGAAGAAACACATATTGTTATGGTGGATGATGAGGATGAATTGCCAACTAGAGTGGATGCTGACTTTGGTGATGATATTGTAGCTTCTATTTCGATAACTTATGGATGTAATAATTACTGTACTTTCTGTATTGTGCCTTATGTGCGTGGAATGGAGCGTTCTGTGCCGCTTAATGAAGTTGTGAAAGATGTTGAGCAGTATACTAAAAAAGGATATAGAGAAATATTATTCTTGGGGCAAAATGTAAATTCCTATGGAAGTGATTTTGCAAATGGACAGGATAATTTTGCTGAACTTTTGGAGCAAAGTGCAAATGTGGAAGGGGATTTTTGGATAAAATATGTGTCGCCACATCCAAAAGACTTTAGTGACGAAGTAATTGATACAATTGCAAGAAATCCTAAAATAGCGAGAATGTTACATTTACCACTACAATCAGGATCTACGAAAATTTTGGATGCAATGAACAGAGGATATACAAAAGAGGAATTTATCGCACTTGCTAAGAAAATTAAAGAAAAAGTACCTGATATAGGACTTACTACAGATATTATTGTAGGATTTCCAGGGGAAACTGATGAGGATTTTCAAGATACGATGGATGTTGTAAATGAAGTTGGATTTGAAAATGCGTTTATGTTTATGTATTCCAAAAGAACAGGAACTCCTGCGGCTACAATGGAAGAACAAGTTGATGAGCATACAAAAAATGAAAGATTGCAGCAGCTTATGAGATTACAGAATATGAAGGCAAAGGAAGAAAGTCAAAAATATTTGGGAAAAATTGTAAAAGTTTTAGTTGAAGGACCAAGTAAAAAAAATCCTGAAATGTTGACTGGAAGAAGTTCTACACATAAAATAGTTTTGTTTAAAAGTGATAGAAAAGATTTAAAGGGAAAATTTGTAAAAACAAGAATCTATGATGCTAAAACATGGACATTATATGGAGAGTTGGTGGAGGAGTAAATGTTAAAAAAAGAAAAAGAGATTGAAGCTGAAAAAATGTTGGAAGAGCAGTCTGAAACAGTAAGACCGAGAAGAGGACGGCCAAGAAAGATTGAAATAGATAAATCGTTGGAAAATGTAGAATCTACTGAAGAAAAAAAACAAAAATACGATGAAGAAGATTCAAGTAAAAAAAGTGCCCCTGAGAATTCAAATCATGAAGAGAAAATGATAAAGGATATTCTTTCTGAAAATGTAACTAAATTAAAAAAAGTGGCAAAGGAATATAAAATTGAAGGTTTTTCAGGAATGTCAAAACTTGAACTTATAAATGCTATTTTGATAAAAAAAGGTGAAGAAAAAGGAAAAACCTATGGATTTGGGAAACTGGATGTAATAGGTGATGGAAATTATGGATTTTTGAGAGATACTTCAATTGGACCTGATGTGTACGTGTCAATTTCACAAATAAAGAGATTTTTTTTAAGAAATGAAGATATTGTATTTGGAGAATTAAGAATTCCTATTGGAACAGAGAAAAATTATGGAATTTTAAAGGTTTTACTTGTAAATGGAGATTTGCCTGAAAAATCGCTGGAACGTCCGTATTTTGATGATTTAGTGCCATCTTATCCAGATGAAAAGTTAAATTTAGGAGGTGGGGAAATTTCATCTAGGATTATAGATCTTGTTTCACCTATTGGGAAAGGGCAAAGAGGACTTATAGTTTCACCACCAAAAGCTGGAAAAACTATGCTTCTTTCAACACTTGCAAATGATATTATAAAATATAATCCAGAAATTGACGTTTGGATATTGCTAATTGATGAGCGACCAGAGGAAGTTACGGATATTAAGGAAAATGTAAAAGATGCGGAAGTGTATTCAGCTACTTTTGATGAAGATCCGAGAGTGCATACGGAAGTTACGGAAAATGTGCTGCAAATGGCAAAAAGGCAAGTGGAACGTGGAAAGGATATTTTAATTCTTATGGATAGCTTGACAAGGCTTGCACGTTCGTATAACATTACTATTCCATCAAGCGGGAAGTTAATTTCAGGTGGAATTGATCCAAATGCTCTTTATTATCCAAAAAGATTTTTGGGAGCTGCAAGAAATATAAAAAATGGTGGAAGTTTAACAATTATTGCGACGGCTCTTGTTGAAACTGGAAGTAGAATGGATGAAGTGATTTTTGAGGAATTTAAAGGGACAGGAAATATGGAAATCATTTTAAGCAGAACACTTGAGCAATTGAGAATATTTCCGGCAATTGATGTATTGAAAAGTGGGACAAGACGTGAGGAGCTTTTAATTCCAAGAAAAAATTTGGAAAAAATATGGAAATTACGAAGAGAATTAAGTGAAATGTCTGAAGTCGAAGGAACAAGAAATTTAATTGAACTTATAAAAAAATATAAAAATAATGATGAATTATTGGAAGATTTGTATAAAACGAAAAAAATAAATAAATAAAAAATAAAAGGAACATAAAAATGTTTAGGAATGTGAAAGATGAAGCTGGATTGCTGTTTAACAAGGAAAATTTTAAATTGATAAAAAAGTTTTAAAAAAAGATGAAAAAAATTGCTAAACATAATCATGAAAACGAAGAAATTATTTTTACAGTTTTAAAGGGAAAAATGGAAATATTTTTAAATGAAACTGAAAAACATATTTTAGTTCCAGAAGATATTTTATATTTTGATGGAGTAAATTTTATTAATGGTTTTGCTTTGGAGGATTCTGAAGTTAGTGTTACATTAATAAAAAAATAAGAGAATTAAAAAAGGCTGTATTTTATAAATTAATTTTATGAGACAGCCATTTTTTTTATTTTTATCAAAATCTTTAGCTAAAAAATATTTGTAAATAATTTTCCATATTAGTTATATCAGTCAAGCTAAATTGTTCATTTAAAAGGAATATAATATTTTTAGAAGTAAATACAGGAGTTTATATTGCATTTTTTAGATTTTTATGGATTATTTTATTTTTATTTTTGCTTGAAATTAAATTTAATGTAGATATTAGAATATAGAGATATACTAAATACGGCATAGCTCCTATTTTATGAAATCCAAGGAAAATTATTGCAAAAGCAAAAATTCCAAGAGTAAGTAAAATCATTTTTTCAGACTGTTTTAATATTTCTTCCTTCACATCGTAACCAAAGACCACAGGACGGAAAACTTTGTTTATAATTCTTGCAAAAGGATTTAATATTAATAGAACATAGGATAAAATTTCATTCTTTATTCCAAACATAGATAAAAGTCCAATTATCAATCCTAACATTATTCCATAGTAAATTTTTCCTGGTGCAGATGATGGGCTAGTTGGCATATCTGTCGCCATAAAGATTCCTGTTAATAGTAATCCGCCAATTGAAACGGGAATATTGCCAAATATTGTAATTATAAAAAATGTAGCAAACAAACTTACTGGAATATGCCATGAAATCCGATTTTTCAATAATAAATATAATCCTCCTAAAATTAGAGCAAATGCAGAATAAGATCCGACAGAGCCTGAAGATGTCAGCAGTAATCCATCTAGATAGTTTGTAAATGGAGAATTAGTAAATCCTGTAAAAAATTTTATTCCCGATAATTGCAGTAATTCTTGGCTGAACCAGATAGCTCCAGAGGACATTGTGGATGAAAAAAATACAGTCATAAATTCCCGACCAATTACTGCAGGATTAAAAATATTTTTTCCAATTCCGCCATAAATTAATTTTCCAAAAATAACTGCCATACAAGCTCCAAAAATAACTATAGGCAATGGAGTTAATGGAGCAAGTGTCATAGCCAGTAAGATACCTGTTATAACTGCTGATAAATCATGAACAGAATTATTGTCATTTAGGAAATATTTTGAAAAAAGTTTTTCAGTCACAACAGCGGATAAAACAGAAAACGCTATTAAAAGAAGTGCTCTTGTTCCATAAACTAAAGCTGAGGAAATGATAGCTGGAAATAATGCTATAATTACATCTTTCATAATATTTCGTATTTCAATTTCAGTTCTTATATATGGTGTAAATGATAACACTTGTAATTTTCTTTTTTTAAAGAATTTCTTTATTATTTTTTTTCTTTTAATTTCTTCATCACTTTCCGTAGTTTCTTTTTTAGAGAATATTTTTTTTATAGTTTCTGTTTCTTTTTTACTCTCATTTTTTTTAACTTTTTCAATTGTATTCAGATTGTTTAAATTTTTTATTTCACTGTCGGTTTTGTATATTTCAGAGTTTTTAAAATAATTGTTTTGTAATTGTTCAGTTTTTTTAGCTTCTGGAAGATTTTTAACTGTAGAATTTAAAAGTGTATCATCATTGTCTAAAAGTCCATTTTTCCCATTGCTTTTTTCTCTATTTAATATTTCTTCCATTAATGATTTTTCCTTATTTTTCATTATTTTTTACCTCCAATTCCGACAAAAGTAATTTCCCAGTTTTTATACTTTCCATCAATGGAACCCTTGAAGGGCACACAAATTCACAAGCTCCACATTCGATACAGTTCTGAATATTAGCAGTTACCATTTTTTCATATTTTCCATTTTTATAGTAATCTGCAAATTCAAAAGGCATTAGATTCATTGGGCAGGTTTCAACACAATATCCACAAGAGATACAGTTTTTTCTTTCGATTTTCTCCACATCTAAAAACAATATTCCAGAAGTTCCTTTTACTGTTGGTACTCTAGAATCAAAAACTTCTGTTCCCATCATTGGTCCACCAAAAATTATTTTATCTTCATTAGTAATTTTTAATTCTTTTACAATGTGATAAACTGGAGTTCCAAATTTTAATTTATAATTTCCAATATTTTTTGCTTCTTCTCCAGAAATTGTAATAATTCTTTCGATTAATGGTTTTCCTTCAAAAAAAGCATCATAGATAGCTTTAACTGTACTTATATTGCTTACAATTACACCCTTTTCAAGTGGTAGTTCACCTTTTTTCAATTTTTTTCCTGTAATAGTATTTACTAGTTGCAATTCGCTTCCTTGAGGATAAATTGCAGGAAGTAATTTTACTTTTATTTCAAATTTTTCTTCTTTTTGTATTTTTTCAAATATTTCAATTAATTCCTTGTTTTCTTCTTCTATTCCAATCACAATTTCTTTTGGATTTAATAATTTTTGTATAACTTTTAAACCCTGAAATATTTCTTTTGTAAAATTTTTCATAACAGAATAATCAGAAGTTAAATATGGCTCACATTCGGCACCATTTATTATAAAAGTTTCTACTTTTTTAAATTTTATGTCATATTTTGCATGTGTGGGAAATTGTGCTCCTCCAAGTCCAACTATTCCCGCTTCTCTAATTATTTTAAGAATTTCTTCTTTTTTTATTAGCCTTAAGTCACTCAGTTTTCTTTTTGTCAGAGTTTCTTCAGTATTTTGAAAATCATTTACAATAATAACTGTTTTAACTTTCTTTCCATTTGCCACAAGATGTTCGACAACATCGACAACATCTCCAGAAACTGGCGAATGAATATTAGCCGAAATATTTCCTGAAATTTCTCCTATTTTTTCATATTTTTTTACACGGTCTCCAATTTCCACTGTTGGAATAGCTGGACTTCCTATGTGTTGTGAAAGAGGTATGTAAAGAAGGTTAGGATCTTCAATTTCTTTTATTTTGGTATTTTTTGTCATAGGTTTCATTGGTTGACGTTCTTTATTTGTATTTTTTTTTATAGTTTTTTCATCTTCATCAATATTTTTGCTAAAAAGGATGTTTGCTATCCGTCTAAAACTTATTCTTCTAACCATTTTTATCTCCATTTTTTTTGTTAATTTTTAGTTTTAATTTTAGTAAATTTATAGAATAAAGTAAACTCTTTTAATAAAAAGAGTTAATAACTTTAAGAACTTCAGATTTAAAGCAAATTTTAGTCAATAAGCAGAAAACAAGGGGTTTTTGCCCCTCGTTCTTGAACTATATTATCAAATTATTAATTAGTTTGTTGTCATAAGTTCATCTATTAAATCTTTTACATGTACAATTTTATTTAATCTCCAGCCGTTAGCCCCTGAGAAAAATAATCCGCTTTGAAGTCTACCTAAATAAGCATCTCCCAAGCTGTCAGCAATACAGTATCCTACTCTATTTGCACCTTTTCCACGTTCACAAGGAAAGATACAATTACTTATACATTTAATTTTTTTTGTATTTGGTTCCAATGTTTTAATTAGATTTGTTTTTACTGCACGTCCAGGATAACCAACTGGAGAACCTACAATCACAATATCTTCTTCTTTTGCATTAAGTAATACTTGTTTTAACACGTCACTTGCATCACATTCGTAAGTACCGATAAATCTTGTTCCCATTTGAACGGCATCTGCTCCAAGTGCCATAATATTTTTAATATCGTTATTGTCCCATATTCCACCAGCTGCAATAATAGGAAAATCTCCCCATTTGTCACGTTCTTCTTTTATTGGAGGCAAGATTGCTTCCAGCTGATGTTCGGGAGCAAATAGTTCTTCATATTTTGCACCTTGGTGTCCTCCACTTTTTGGACCTTCTGCAATTACTGCTCCTGGCATTTTTCCAGCAGCCTTCCATTTTTTACATATTATTTTTAATGCTCTAGCTGATGAAACTATTGGAACAATTTCTACATCTGGATAATCCTTTACAAGCTTTGGAAGTTCTAGCGGAAGTCCAGCTCCTGTAACAATAATATTTGCTCCTGCCTCAAGGGCATCCTTTACAACCCTAGCGTAATCATTTATAGCATGAAGAATGTTACAGGCAAGCGGTCTATCCCCGCAGATTTTTCTTGCATTCTTAAATATTTCAAAAAGAGCTTCACGGTTGTAGGTATTTTCTGTTCCAAGAGGACGTCCATTTACAGCCTTTTTTACGAATTTCATATTTTGGTAATATCCGGTACAAATTGCGCTTATTGTTCCAAGACATCCATTCTTTGCTACATTTCCAGCAAGTCTGTCCCAACTGATTCCAACTCCCATTCCACCTTGGACAATTGGTTTTTCAATAAAATATTTTCCTATTTTAATTCCCTTTAATTCAATTTTTTTGTTTTCATTTGCTTTTTCTTCATTTAAATTTACAGAATTTTCTTTTTTTACTTCTGATATTTCCTTCACTTTGATTTCCTCCAAATTTTATAATTTATATTAGTAGTTATTTTTATAAAAATTATATGGAGGAGCTCTGCAAATTTTTGTGTTTGAACTTATTGAAGCGTAATTTAAAAGAATGTAAAAAAATAAATATAGTTTTTGTAAAACCTCTAATATTTTTTTTATTCTTTCAAAAATCTTATTTCTAATATCATTTTCAATAAAATTTTTATATCCATTGGCACAGAGCTTCTCAAATTTTTCAACGAGCTTTTTTAAATCAACATTTTCCAAAAAAGATAAATCAATCCCTGAATTGGAAATATATTTATCCAAAGCCTTTAGGAATCCATCGCTTTTGCTAATAACAATATTTTTATTTTTTTTATATAATAAAGCAACGTTTTCAATATTTAAAAAATTTATTTTAGAAAAAGTACCAAAGTAATCTTTTTTTATTATTTGATCAAAAAGATTTGATATAGCCGACTGTATAACTTTTGAGAGTTTTTTTAGCCGAAATTTTTCAAACATAAAACCTCCTTTATTATTTATTTTGATACTAAAAAATTTGTCTATACAACACTTGTTATTTTAATTATATAATGTTTTTGTAATTTTTACAATTAAATATTTTTATTTTGTTTATCAAAATATTTTTTAAAATCATAAATTGCAATATTAATTGCGACATTTTACCAAATTTTTTTAATTTGTCACAATATATTATACAATTTATGAAATAGATAAAACAGTACTAAAAACTAATAAAAAATTTAAAAAAATATTAGTAATTTTATTAAATAGTGCAAGAACACTCGCAACTTTAGTCGTGAGATGAATTGCACGAAAATTTTAGTAAGCATATAGGGAAACTTGTATGTAGACACGGAGCAAAACCGTGCAACAAAGAAACTGAATTGCTGGGAACTCTTAAAGCTAGTATAACCACAACATAATACCTAAGTGAGAATATGGTATAAGTGTGATGGTGGCGAAAGCAGAAAAAATATACTAGATGGTGCAAGGTTAAATCCTAAACATTATGATAATAGACAATCAGCAGCTAAGCCTGAAAAGGAAAGTTCAACGACTATCCCTCGTGAGGGGAGTACAATACAAGCGATTGGTATTGGAAGTGGTTTCGCCTAAGGTGTTGAGATACACTATGGATAAGATATAGTCTGTACTTGTTAGAGATAACAAGAAGTTCAAGATATTCTTTTCTCCTTAACTTGTTAAGGAGTGAAAATATTAAGAGAACTGCATAAGTAGTAGCGAACTTATGTGAACGACGCTTTCCACTGTCGTGGGAGGTTCAGATTATTTGCTATTAAGAGTTTTTGGATTCTTGTAAGCCTGCTATTCAAATGGGAAATAGTATAAAATATTCGCGAAAAAAATTCGATGTATCAGCATTGATAAAAAAAGTAATATATGGTAAAATAAAAGAAAATGTATTAAATAAATAATGGAGGAAAAAACTATGAGAAAAGTAATAGTAGCTGGAAACTGGAAAATGAACAAAACTGCGAAAGAAGCAGCAAAATTCTTTAATGAATTGAAACCTTTAGTAGCAGATGTTAAAAATGCAGGAATTATAATTGGAGCACCTTTTACTGCATTGGAAACAGCAACTAGAGAAACTGCAGGAAGCAACATTAAAATTGCCGCTGAAAATATGAACGCTAAAGAAAGTGGAGCATATACTGGAGAAGTTTCACCATTAATGTTAAAAGATTTAGGTGTGGAATATGTAATTTTAGGACATTCTGAAAGAAGAGAATATTACCATGAAAATGATGAAATTATCAATGAAAAAGTAAAATCAGCATTAGCTCACGACTTAAAACCAATTTTATGTATTGGAGAAAAATTAGAACAAAGAGAAGCTGGAACAACTAATGATGTTGTAAAAACTCAAATTGTTGGTGGATTAAAAGACGTTACAGCTGAACAAATGGCAAATGTTATACTTGCTTACGAACCAGTATGGGCAATTGGAACAGGTAAAACTGCAACTCCAGATCAAGCTCAAGAAGTTCATGCATTCATCAGAGGATTATTGACTGACTTATACGGAAAAGAAGTTGCAGAAAATGTAACAGTTCAATACGGTGGTTCAATGAACGATGGAAATGCAGCTGACTTAATTGCACAAACAGACATTGACGGTGGATTAGTAGGAGGAGCAAGTTTAATCCCTGAAAAATTCGCTGTAATAATAAAAGCTGGAGATGCAGCAGCTAAATAATTGTTTTGAAAATAAAAAATAATTAGCTATTCTCTTGTTTTTTAGATTATAGGAGGAACTAATAAAGTGTTAGAAAATTTATTAATTATAGCTTTAGTAATTTTATCAATCATCATGATAAGCGTAATTTTACTACAGCCAGACAGAAGCCAAGGTTTAGCAAAAAGTTCTGCTAATATCTTGGATGAAGAAAAAGAAGGAATCGAAAAATTTACAGAAATAGTTGCGACATTATTTCTAGTTGTTGCAATTTTATTCCAAATTGTAAGATAAAAAATTTTGAATATAAAATTTTAAAAAGTAAGTTTTTTTGATTTTTTGCAAAAATATTAGAATCACAGTTAAGAATATTGGCTGTGATTTTTTCTAAAAAATTTTTTTAAAACTATTGACAATGTACTGTATACGTGTTATAATAGATTTGTAAGTTGAAAATGACTATTTGTAAAACTTTTCAACTATTCCTAATTTTCAGATACTTTCTATTAGAAGTTATGATTAACATTATTTTAGAAGGGAATGATATTTATGTCATATAGAAAAATCGAAAAAAGATTTAGAAAATTAGGTGGAAAAGTTATGCGTATAAGAGGTAGTCATTATCAATGGAAAATTCCAGGTGTAAAAGGTGTTGTAACAGTACAATACTCAAAAGATATACCTATTGGAACAGTAAAAAGTATTGAAAGACAAGTTGGGATTAAATTCTAGTCCCTTCTTGCTTTCACTAAAAATTATTATCCCATAATTTGGATGGGATTTAGAGCACCCCAAAAGTGAAGGGGACTAAAACTTTAAATTACACAATGTACTATTACAACAAGAGATTTAGAGCACCCCAAAAGTAATGAAAATTTGCAATAAGGAATATTAAAAAAAATGTGATTTTAAAAAAATTGAAGAAATTAAATGAAAAATTGTCCAAGTAAAAAAAGAATCACTAACAATGAGTGATTAAGGAATAGAAAAATTTGAAATAATTGTTTTGTTTTAGCAGAGATGCTAAAAAATTTTATAAATATTTTTAAATACGTGTTTAACACGTGATATAGATTGGAGATAATTAAAATGGATGTATTTTATCCAGCAGTGGTAACTAAGGAAGATGGGACTTATTATGGTTGTATTGTTGATTTTGATAAGTTTGAAGATGGAAAGATAAATTATTATGCTACATTTGGAAATAGCATGGAGGAGGCTGTTTCCAATTTGAGAGAGACATTGGGTCTGCATTTGGCTGATTTTTTGGATGTAAGAAAAAAATTTCCTGAGCCTTCAAAAGTGGAGGATGTGAAACTGAAAGAAAATCAGTATTTATATATTTTATCTGTTGATCCAGTGTATGAAGTGGCAAAAGTTACAAATGCACTTAAAAAGAAAACTTTAACAATTCCTGTTTGGTTAGATATATTGGCACAGGAAAAAAATCTGAATTTTTCACAAATTTTACAAAAAGCATTGAAAAAAGAATTAGGTATTGAGTAAAAAATATAGATATTAGGAGGTTTTTATATATGAAAGTTACAAAAGTTGATGGAATTTCGCATAAAAAATATATTGAAGAGGGAAAATTAGTAAAAAGTACGAGCGAAGAAAATAGGACTAGTGAGAGATTGTCAGAGCTTTTAAGTATAAGACTGGATATATATATAAAAAATCCTGATAATGCAAGTGAAGAGGAAAATAGAATAAGAAGAGAAAATTTAAAAAAGTTTTTTTCAAATAAAGTATTGTATCTAAAAGATAGTGTTCTGTATTTAAAGAATAGGAACGAGAAAAATGCAGTACAGGATAAAAATTATTCTGAAGAAGATATTTCAGAATATGATTTAAAAAATAAAAATAGTTTTTCAGTTTTAAAGAAAATATTGTTAAATGAAGATATAAATTCTGAAGAATTAGAAATATTTAGAAAAGATGTTGAGGCAAAATTGAATAAGATAAATTCTTTAAAATATTCATTTGAAGAAAATAAGGCTAATTATCAGAAAATTAATGAAAATAATGTTGAAAAAGTTGGAGGGAAGAGCAAAAGAAATATTATTTATGATTATTATAGAGAATCAGCAAAGCGTAATGATTATATAAATAATGTACAGGAAGCATTTGATAAATTGTATAAAAAAGAAGATATTGAGAAGTTATTTTTTTTAATAGAAAATTCAAAAAAACATGAAAAATATAAAATAAGAGAATGCTATCACAAAATAATTGGAAGAAAAAATGATAAAGAAAATTTTGCTAAAATTATTTACGAAGAAATACAAAATGTAAATAATATAAAAGAATTAATTGAAAAAGTTCCGAATATGAGTGAATTAAAAAAATCACAAGTGTTTTATAAATATTATTTGGATAAAGAAGAACTTAATGATAAAAATATAAAATATGCTTTTTGTCATTTTGTGGAAATTGAAATGAGTAAACTTCTGAAAAATTATGTGTATAAAAAACCGAGTAATATAAGTAATGATAAAGTGAAAAGAATATTTGAATATCAAAATTTAAAAAAATTAATTGAAAATAAATTACTAAATAAATTGGATACTTATGTAAGAAATTGTGGGAAATACAATTATTATTTACAAGTTGGAGAGATTGCAACAAGTGATTTTATTGCTAGGAATAGACAAAATGAAGCATTTTTACGAAATATAATTGGAGTTTCTTCGGTTGCATATTTTTCATTGAGAAATATTCTTGAAACTGAAAATGAGAATGATATTACAGGTAGAATGAGAGGAAAGACTGTAAAAAATAATAAAGGCGAAGAAAAATATGTTTCTGGAGAAGTTGATAAAATATATAATGAAAACAAGCAAAATGAAGTAAAAGAAAATTTAAAAATGTTCTATAGTTATGATTTTAATATGGATAATAAAAATGAGATAGAAGATTTTTTTGCAAATATTGATGAAGCTATTAGCAGTATTAGACATGGGATTGTGCATTTTAATTTGGAATTAGAAGGGAAAGATATATTTGCATTTAAAAATATAGTTCCTTCTGAAATTTCAAAAAAAATGTTTCAAAATGAAATAAATGAGAAAAAATTGAAATTGAAGATATTTAGGCAGTTGAATAGTGCGAATGTATTTAGGTATTTGGAAAAATATAAAATATTAAATTATTTAAAGAGAACACGATTTGAGTTTGTTAATAAAAATATTCCATTTGTTCCGTCATTTACAAAATTGTACAGCAGGATAGATGATTTAAAAAATAGTCTAGGTATTTATTGGAAAACTCCGAAAACAAATGATGATAATAAAACTAAAGAAATTATAGATGCTCAGATATATCTTTTGAAAAATATTTATTATGGAGAATTTTTAAATTATTTTATGAGCAATAACGGGAATTTTTTTGAGATAAGCAGAGAAATAATTGAATTAAATAAAAATGATAAAAGAAATTTAAAAACTGGATTTTATAAACTACAAAAATTTGAAGATATTCAAGAAAAAACTCCTAAAGAATATCTTGCAAATATACAAAGCCTTTATATGATTAATGCTGGAAATCAGGATGAAGAGGAAAAAGATACATATATTGACTTTATACAAAAAATATTTTTAAAAGGATTTATGACTTACTTGGCAAATAACGGAAGATTAAGCCTAATATATATTGGAAGCGATGAAGAAACAAATACTTCTTTAGCAGGAAAAAAACAAGAATTTGATAAATTCTTGAAAAAATATGAACAAAATAATAATATTGAAATTCCACATGAAATAAATGAATTTGTAAGAGAGATAAAATTAGGAAAGATATTAAAATACACTGAAAGTTTGAATATGTTTTATCTAATTTTAAAATTGCTTAATCATAAAGAATTGACTAATTTGAAAGGAAGTCTTGAAAAATATCAGAGTGCAAATAAAGAAGAAGCTTTTTCAGATCAACTTGAACTTATAAATCTTTTAAATTTAGATAATAATAGAGTAATAGAAGATTTTGAATTAGAAGCGGATGAAATTGGGAAGTTTTTAGATTTTAATGGAAATAAAATAAAAGATAGGAAAGAATTGAAGAAATTTGACACAAATAAAATATATTTTGATGGAGAAAATATTATAAATCATAGAGCTTTTTATAATATAAAAAAATATGGGATGTTAAATTTACTTGAAAAAATAGCTGATAAAGCGAAGTATAAAATAAGTTTAAAAGAATTGAAAGAATACAGCAATAAAAAAAATGAAATAGAAAAAAATTATACAATGCAGCAAAATTTACATAGAAAATATGCAAGACCTAAAAAAGATGAAAAATTTAATGATGAAGATTATAAAGAATATGAAAAAGCAATTGGAAATATACAAAAATATACTCATTTGAAAAATAAAGTGGAATTTAATGAATTAAACTTGTTGCAAGGCTTGTTATTAAAAATACTCCACAGACTTGTGGGATATACTTCGATCTGGGAAAGGGACTTAAGATTTAGATTGAAAGGTGAATTTCCTGAAAATCAGTATATAGAAGAAATATTTAATTTTGATAACAGTAAAAATGTAAAATATAAAAGCGGGCAAATTGTTGAAAAATATATAAATTTTTATAAAGAATTATACAAAGATAATGTAGAAAAAAGAAGCATCTATTCTGATAAAAAAGTAAAAAAATTAAAACAAGAGAAAAAAGATTTGTATATACGAAATTATATTGCACATTTTAACTATATTCCGCATGCTGAAATTTCACTTTTAGAAGTGCTGGAAAATTTAAGAAAACTACTTTCTTATGATAGAAAACTTAAAAATGCAGTTATGAAATCAGTAGTGAATATATTGAAGGAATATGGTTTTGTGGCGAAATTTAAGATAGGAGCAGATAAGAAAATAGGAATTCAGACTTTAGAGTCGGAAAAAATTGTACATTTGAAAAATTTAAAAAAGAAAAAATTAATGACTGATAGAAATTCAAAAGAATTGTGTGAACTTGTGAAAGTTATGTTTGAGTATAAAATGGAAGAAAAAAAATCTGAAAACTAAAAAATATAAAGTAGTTTAGTTCAAAAAAAGAAAAAAATTTGGAATAACAGTTTTCATTATGAAAAAAATATGATAAAATAAATTAACGGGGTAATCTAAATCGCTAGAGTGTGTCAGGGAACTATTAAAATACATTTAATTTTTTCAGGCACACTCTAAATAAACAAGTAAATAAAATATAAAATATTATCCCATAATTCGATGGGATTTAGAGTACCCCAAAAACGAAGGGGACTAAAACTTTAGATTCTATTAACTCTAATGCTTCTATTAGATTTAGAGTACCCCAAAAACGAAGGGGATTAAAATATATATAAGTTCCCAAAATTAATGTCATCTAAGTTTGTTAACAAAAGAATATTGATTTTAATAAAGAGCTACACAGCTCTTTTTACTTATTCAAAAAAATATACAAAAAATTTTTTTGAAGTATTGACTACGTGTTTAATACGTGTTATAATGGTTTTGTAACTCAGGAATTACACAATAAAAAATAGATATAGGAGTTGATAAAGATGGATTTTTTTAACTTTTTAGATGATTTTTGGGATGTTGTAGGTGATGATGTTTTAGATAGGTTAAAAGATGTATTAGAGTATATAGTAAATAAATTATTAGATATTTTTAAAGAATTGGTTTTAGAAGTTTTAAGAAGATTAGTGTCAAAATCATTTAGATAGTATTTTTAAGAATAGGAAAAAAATCACGGTAAATTTCTATATTAAAATAGAAATATGTTATCGTGATTTTGTTATTCAAAATTAAAATTGCTAAGTTAATATTTAGAGATAACTTTTGCATATTTTTACAATTTTTTTGAAAAAAATGTTATAATAGTAAAAAATTTATAAAAAATCTTCAGTTTAAGGAGAAAGATACTATGGAAATTAGTTATAAAGAAATCGGATCTAATTTAAAAGAGATATTATTTGAAGAATTTAGGAAAAATGAAGATGTTCTTTTTGTGTTTGAAAATTCGGCTTCGTTTTTTGAGATTAAAAGGGAGTTTTTACGAGATGAGGAGATACAGCAGGAATTAGGGATTTTTCAGAATTTCAAGATGATGAATAGCTATGATTTTTATGAAAATCTGTTTGTTACTGATAAAATTGTTGTGAAAGAGGAAAAGCAAGTTGTCCTGTTTTACAATTCGTTGGATGAAAAGTTGAAAAAGAGATTGGAAGTGTCGAGTTATTATGATATTATCGACATAGCTTATAATTATTACAATTTGTTTGCGGAATTACAGGAGCATAAGATTAATTTGGAAAAGGTTGAATTGGAAAAATGGCAGGAAGAATTGTTTGAGACGCTGAAAATGGTGGATAAAAAGGTGATGGAAACTTGTCAGCTGAAAGGGCTGATTTTGCCATATATGCTTAGAAATGTGAAAAATATTTCGGATAATTTTTTGAAAAGATATAAAAAGATTTATTTTGTGAATAAAGTCAGATTTTCTCCGTTTGAAAAGGAACTTGTGGAAAAATTTGAGGAAAAAGGGATAATTGTGGAAAATATTTTGCAATTGTTGGAAAATGATTTTGATGAAAAAGAATTGAAAATATCTGAAGGTTTTTCATTGCCAGCGAAGGAAGTTTTTAATGAAAAGAATATAAATATTGAAATTCATGAATTTGGCAGTAAATTTGGAGAATTGCTGGGACTGGTTAGAAAATTAGAGAAAGTTGAGAAAGAGAATAAAAAATCAAGCAGCAAAAATGAGCTTCTGAAACAAAATTATCGGATTTTTGAAGCACAAGAAAATGCAGAAGAGATGAAAAGTGATTATCAGCTTTTGAGACAGAAAAAGATTTCTTCAAATTTGGAAATAACAATGAAGGATACAAAAATCTATCGAATCTTGAATTTGATTTACAATTTGTTGGATAATGTGAAAGAAATTGACAGGAAAAATAAGGAAAAATTACTTTTATTTCGAATGAAAGATTTTTATGATGCTTATAAATCAAATGATTTATTGGAGATTTTTGACTTGAAGGAAAGTTATTATATTTTTCAAGATTTGGTTTCAAAGGATTACAAGTACATTTCAAAAGAGGAATTGGAGCGAATAAATCAAGAAGTTTTGGAAAAATTAGAAAAAGAGAACCAAAAGCAAAAATTTAAGGAAATTTACAAGCAAAGAATGATGGCTGTTGGTAAAATTATTAAATTTGTTGAAGAGTTAGAAGAGATTTATGGGTATACGACATTGAAGGAATACAGCGATTATTTGGAAAAAATTTATTTGGATAATGAGAAGAAAGTGAAACAGGACAAGAATGTAAAAGACAAGTATTTTGAGGCTTTGTCAGAAATGGTTGTGCTGGAAGATTTTAGTTTTGATAATTTGTGGGATAAATTTTTTAATGAGAATGTTTCGGCTAATTTGTTGAAATTGTTTTTGAAATATTTGGATAAAAAATCAATTGGATTGAACTTGGAAGACAGTATTGAAGATGAATCTGAAGATACTTTTTCAATAAATTCCTTTGCAAATATTTCTGAAAATACGAAGGAAAATATAATTATTTTAAATTTACAGGATTCATTTCCAAAAGTGAAAATTCATAACTTTTTGTTTTCAAAAGTTCAGCGTGCGAAAATGGGTCTTCCTACAAGTGATGATAAAAAATTGATTGAAATATTTAAAATTTATCAAAATATTCTTGCAGCGAAAAATGTGTATTTGGCGTATGTTAAGGATTTGGAAAGCAATGTTGATTCGGCGAGTGTTATTGAGGAATTGAAGTTGAAGTATGGAATTGGAGTTATAAAAGGTGAGATAAGTGAAGCAGAAGAACTTTTTTTTGCAAAGAAATATTTTTTGAAGGACAGAACAGAGAAATGGGTGCAAAAGGAAATTGGTGAGTTTATTCCATCGAAATTGGAGAAAAATTTTGAAAAAATAAGAAATGAAAAATTGAGTTTGGGATATTATTCATTTGAGAAAATGAGAGATTTTGAGTATGGATATTATTTGGAAAAGGCAATTGGTGAGCAGGAAGTCGAAGAAATCGAAGATGAAATAAATGTTAAGATTTTTGGAACTATAATTCATGCATTTTATGAAAATGTTGTAATGGAAAATAAGGTTGCTTTGGAAAATAAAATTTTTAAGATTGATCGGAATCAGTTATCAGAAATTTTGAAAAGAGTTCTAAATTCATTTGATTACAAGGTTCCTAAGGAATATTTAGAATTTTATAGAAAAGTTTCGTTTGAAGAAATTTTAAATTCGGCAGAGAAATATTTCAGGGAATTTACTGAAAAATTGAAAGAGGAAGAGGATATCGAAATTCATTTTGAGGAAAGAATAAAGCTCTCTTCAGAAAAAGAATTGTTTGAAAATGTGTTTGTTAATGGAGTTACGGATTTACATATAAAAACTAGTGATAAGGATTATTTATTTGATTATAAATCCGGGAAATTGAAAGACAGTAAAAAAGGTTATAAAAATTATAAGGTTGACAAGGCATTGGAACAGTTGGATTATTATTCGTTAATGCTGGAAAATGATGGAGAGAAAAAAATTGAGAAAATAGTTGTTGATACTTGGGAAGGGAAATTAGTGTCAGATGAAAGAAATGAAGATAAGATATTAACTAAAAAAACTGTTGAGGAAATTATTACAAGATATCAAACTGAAAAATATTATGATTTAGGGAATTTTAAAGATCCAAAAAATTATTTTTACAAAGAGTATAAAAATATTTGCAGAGGGGAGGATGAAGTAGGTGATGAGGAAGAATAATATAATTTTAAAGGCTAGTGCAGGAACAGGGAAAACATACAGATTGTCGCTAGAATTCATAGCTAATTTAATAAGAGGTATTAATTACAAAAATATAGTTGTAATGACATTTACGAAAAAGGCGACTGCTGAAATTAAAGAGAGAATTTATGATTTTTTGCATCAAATTGCTTTTAATGAAGGAAATGGGACAGAATTAGAAAAAAACTTAAAAGAAATTTATAAATTTGATAATTTGAATAAAAAGGAATTGCAAAATATTTATTTTGAGATGATAAAAAATAAAGAGGATATTCGGATTTCCACGATAGATGGTTTTACAAATCAAATTTTTAAAAATGCGATTGCACCGTATTTTAATACTTATAATTATGAGATTCTAGATAAGGAAACTGATGAATTTTATTCAAAAATTTTGATTAAAATTATTGAAAATAAGGAAATTTTTAAAGATTTTGAATTTATTATTGATGAAAAAAAAGAGAAGAAAAATATTAAAAAATATATGGAAATTATTGAAGAGATATTGGGGATGCAGTCTAATTTTGTTTTGGCTAAAGATTTTGAGATGTTGGAAAATGAAGAGAAAGTATCATATAATTTTTTGAATGATTTAGATGATATCGTGAATACATTAAAAAAAGCACATGATAAAAAGAAAAGTAAAAGCATATACAGAAAAAAGTATGAAAATTTCTTTTGTGAATATATAAAAATTTTAGAAAATCAAAAGTTAAATGAAAATGAAAAATTAAAAGAAAAAATAAAATTAGTTGAACAAAATGATGCTCTTTTAGTGATGGTTGAAGATAAAGAACCATATTGGATAAATGCTGTTGTAGGTGATACTAAAAAAATAGATATGTCGGATGAAAGGGAAAGTGCTGAAAAAAGTAAGGATCAATTAAAAGAGAGATTGTCTAAATATATCTATTTAACAAAAATTTTGCCATTAGACAAAAAATTAAAGAATATAGCCCAAATAATATTTAATATTGCTAAAAAAATAAAAATTTCTTCCAAAAGACTTACTTATAATGATATTCTAGTGTATACGTATGAATTTATTTTCAATAAAGATTTAAAATTTGTAAAGGATGATAAGGTAACGGAAGACTTTCTTGAATTAATTGGTGGAAAAATAGATACGATTATGATTGATGAGTTTCAAGATACGAGTGTTTTACAATGGAAAATTTTGAAATTGCTGATGAATACTTCGGAAAATATTATTTGTGTTGGTGATGAGAAACAGAGTATTTATAACTGGCGTGGCGGTGAGAAGGAGCTATTTGAGAAATTGGAGACGATGATCGAAGGAAATGTTCAGAATTTGGATAAATCGTATAGAAGTTATAAGGCTATTATTGAAAATGTTAATAAAATCTTTAATGGTTATGATGCAAAATGGAATTATGCTGATTCAAATTACAGAGATGACAAAGAGTACCAGAAGGGATATTTTGGATATTTTATTCAAAATACAAAAGAAGAAGCACCAAGAATTTACATGAAAATTATTGAAATGATAGAAAATGGTCAAATAAAAAATTTAGGAAAAAGTGCAATCATTTGTCGTACGAATACACATCTGAAAGAAATTTCGGATGTGCTGAATGAGGCGAAAATTCCATATACACTTGAAAGCAAAACAACAATTTTAGAGTATAAGCCAATTGTTCCGATGTATCAGCTAATTAAATTTTATGCATTTGATAATTTCAAATATCTGTTGGAATTTATGAGAAGTGATTTGATAGGTGGATTGAATAGCCATGTAAAATATTTGCTTGAAAATAAAAATGAGATTATTAAGTATATTAATGGAAATAGCTTTGAGAAGGTTAATAAAAATTCAAAAATAATTAGTTTTAAAGAGTTTATTGATATGCAGGAAGATGAAAATACAAAAGAAGAACTTTTGAAATATGAAAGAATTAATATTCTAGAAAGAAACGGCTTGATTTTTGAGAAAATTCTTGAAAAAGTTAAGGAATTGAGAGCATTGTCGATTGACTTGAATAATAAATATGAAAAGGAAAATTTTTCGAGAAAACTTGTTGAGAACTTTGAGATAACAAAATTTTATTCGACAAATAGTGATTTGAAGAATATTTTCATATTTTTTAACATTTTGAAGAAATACAATAATTTGTATGAATTTATTACGTTTATTGAGGAAAGAAAGGACAATTTTAGACAGGTCAGCAGCAAGGATATTAATGCAATAAACTTGATGACGATTCATGCTTCAAAAGGATTGGAATTTGATACGGTATTTTATTATAAGCGTAAATCAAATAAGGGAAATAACGATAAAGAAAATTTAAAAAGCTATTTAGATTTTGATGAAAAATTTTTTGATGTGAAAAAATTTATATTATTGTTTTCAGGTTATGATAAGAAAATGATTAAAAATGATTTGAGTAAAATTATAGATAAAAATGCTCAAAAGGAAGAAATGGAAGAAATTAATAACGATTATGTCGCATTGACTCGTGCCAAGAAAAATTTGATATTGTTATTCGATGCTGAAATTACTGACAAAAATGGATATACAGATACTCTAGCAAAGAGAATGGTTGATGTCTACGGAGATGAAAATGGATATGAAACAGGTGAAATCGTAGAATCGGAAATTCCTGAAGAAACAACAGATACTTCAGATGTAAAAATTAGCAATAGTTTATTCAAAACATATTTTGACGATGATAAATTTATTGTAAAAACATCGGTAAATACGTTGGAAAATGAGTTTAAGCGTAAAAAAGGTCTTGCGATGCACTATTATTTTGAGCATATTCTGAATGATTTAGAAAATGAGAAAAAGATAGCAAAATCTGCACTTTTGAGCCGATATGGGAATATGCTGGGAAAAAAAATTGTGGAAGAATTGATTGTCAGAATGGATAAATTTATTGAAAAGAATAGCAGTATTTATGATGAGAAATACAAAGTTTATACGGAATTTGAAATCTATGATTCTGATGGAAAAAAGCGTATTATTGATAGAATTAATATTGATGAGAATAACAGAAAAATTTATATTTATGATTACAAGACTGGATTTGAGCCTGAAACGAAAAAAGAATATCAGGAGCAAATTGAGGAATATAAGAATATTTTAAGGGAAAAAGTTTCAGAGGATTATGAAATTGATGTAAAATTATTGGAAGTTTAAAAATATCTGATGAACTTGATTAACAAAAGGCAAGAACTCTTGCTTCAAAATACCTATTTATTTTAAGTTTTTTTCAAAAAATGGCTTTTTCTATTTCAAAAATAAGATTAATAGGTTATAATAATATAAAATGATTAAAATTTAGGAGGAAAAAATATGTCAATATTAGTTTTTGGACACAAAAATCCAGATACAGATACAATTTGTTCGGCAATTGCTTATGCAGAACTAAAAAATAAATTGGGAAAAGATGTAAAGGCTGTAAGACTTGGAGAAATCAATGAAGAAACTAAATATGCCTTGAACTATTTTAAAGTTGAAAAGCCTGAATTGGTGGAAAATGTGGCTGGAAAGGAAATCATTTTAGTAGACCATAATGAAAGAACCCAGACTGCTGATGGATTTGAAGAAGCAAAAGTTCTGGAATTGATTGATCATCACAGAATTTCAAATTTTAATGTGGATGAACCATTGTATGCAAGAGTAGAGCCTGTTGGGTGTACTGCAACTATTATTTTAAAATTATTTAAGGAAAATGGTCTTACACCAAGTAAAGAAACTGCTGGACTTATGTTAAGTGCCATTATTTCAGATACATTATTGTTCAAATCTCCAACTTGTACACAATGTGATGCGAAGGCTGGAAAGGAATTAGCTGAAATTGCTGGAGTAGATTTAAAGGAATATGGACTTGAAATGTTAAAAGCTGGAACTGCACTTGGAGATAAATCTGAAGCGGAACTTCTTAATATGGATATGAAAATCTTTGAGATTGACGGTGCAAAAATTGGTGTGGCACAAGTTAATACTGTAAATGAAGCAGAAGTTTTGGAAAGAAAAGAAAAATTATTAGCTGAAATTGATAACATTATTGCAAAAGAAGGGCTAAAGTTCTTTATGCTTGCAATTACAAATATTTTGACAAATGATTCTGCTGCTTTAATTTCTGGTGATGGAAATGATGTTGTTGAAAAGGCATTTGGAGAAAAAGTTGACAGTAATTTAGTAACTTTAAAAGGTGTAGTTTCAAGAAAGAAACAAATTATTCCGCCATTGACAAAAGCGATTCAAGGATAAATTTACAAAAATAAAAAATAAGGATTTTAAAAATGGCAATAATAAAATTTAAAAAAAGGGAAGAGCTAAAAATCTTGTTTGCGATAAAACTTCCTATGATAATTTCTGAACTTTATAAAGAAGCTAGAAATAAAAGGGAAGCAAATGAAATAATAAGAAATTCCCTTAACATGAAAAAAAATAGAGTAATTAACACATTGGAGCTGGTTGACGGATTTGGAAACCAGTTTTCCGTCCTTGTAATTTATGATAATATTATGGAGGAAAAGGAGCTTCTAAAATATAATCTAGATGTAGAGGAAATTAATTTTAGGATTTTAGAATTTGACTTTAATAATAAAATTGAAGTTGAAGAAACTATAAAATATATAAAAAGGGCACGTTAGTTTTTTGGATAATTATATAAATTTTAAAAATATTATTTAGCAAGGGGCGACTCCTTGTTATGATGTAAATAAAGTTTAAAGTAGTTAATAATAACAATTTTTGTTAAATTTAGTATAGGCATTCAGTAGGTCATTTATTAAGGTTATAAAAAATCTTAATAATAAACTTGAGAAATAGAATTTCTTGAAATTCTCATTTTTTAAGAACTGTAATTTAAAATAAAAAAGTGAGGGAGAATAGTGAAGAAAATAACGATATTGGTTAGCATGTTAATGCTTTTAATGGTTAGTGTTGTGAATGCTAAAGGACACAGAAATCAGCAAAAAAAAGAAGATAAAAAATTTGAGAAAGCAATGAAGGATTTTCAGATGGAAGCTGTAATGAAAACTACAAAGGGGGATATTACATTTTTTTTGTATCCTGAAGCTGCTCCAAAAAATGTCGCAAATTTTGTATTTTTAGCAAAAAATGATTTTTATAATGGTTTGAAATTTTTTAGAGTTGTTCCAAATGGGCTTGTTCAGGGGGGAGATCCTGCTGAAAATGGAACTGGTACAACAGGATACCTTATTCCAGATGAAATAAAAAAATGGTTGAATTTTGATGTTGAAGGAATATTAGCAATGTCGAATTCAGGTCCAAATACTAACAGCAGTCAGTTTTTTATTACTATGCAAGCAATGAAGGAATTAAATGGAAAATATACAATCATTGGAGGAATAAAATCTCGTGAAGATTTGAGTATATTAAGAACTTTAAGAGAGAATGACAAAATATTAAATATTGATATTAAAGGAAAAAAAATAGACAAGTTCTTAGATTATTTTCCTGATGAAGTCAGCGAATGGGAATCAAAACTGAAAAAACCATCAAATCAATAAAAATATTAAGACTTTTAATTTTTAAATGAAAAATTTATTAGGGAAATTTAAGCCTATAGTAAAAAGTTATTGATATATTAAGAAAAAAATGTTAAAATATTTGATATAAATTAAAATAATGAAAGGGAGACTGAAATGAATAGATTAAGAAATTTATTAAAAAGTGAAAAGTTAAGTTTATCTCAATATTTTGAGGAAGCATATAAACTTTTTAATGAAATGATTAGAGATGATAATAAAGATATAATGATTATTATGTTTTTATCATTGATTTCAGTGCTATTAAGAAATATCATTGGAACTTTGGTATCATTTGCTATGTTGATTAGAATATGGTTTTTTTATAGAAAAGTTATTTTTAAAATTGAAGGGAAAAGATATGAAACAGGTGATGCAACTGTAAAATCATTTGTGTTGCTTGGAATTAGCTTGTTGGCAGGACTTTTGGTAGGTCTTCTTATGCTTCCGTATATAAGTGGAATAATAGGGATGACATTGTATGGCGGAGGAGGAATTGGAGTTTTAGCAGCCATAATCATTCCAATTATTATTCTTATAGTGGTCTTTATTGTTGTGCTGCTATTTATATTATATTTTATACCTGCATACATGTCTAGAAATGGAAGTATTGGTGAAACATTTAAATATAATCTTTTCCTTTGTAAAAATGATAGAATGAGAATGTTTTTACCTGTAATTGTCTTGCTTGTTTCAGGATTTGTATTAGGAGTTGTATTTGGATTTTTTGGAACTGTAGGAACTATTATAGGAGCGCTTATAAGTTCGGCTGTCAATTTGTTTCAAGTAATAATAGTTTCAATAATTTATTTAAATGTAGAATATAATACTGAAATTCCTGAAGAGTTTTCTTTTGCAAAAGAAAATTATAAAAATAAAGCGAATAAAGCTGCAGATGAAAGTAAAAAAATAGAAAATAAAACTTTAACAGAAGAAAAAAAAGATGATGAAAATAATTAATAAAAAAAATACTTGATTTTATGAAAAAGCTGCTTTGACTATT
>ERZ773069.521-NODE-521-length-25294-cov-19.665478_pt1 | contig 25294 bp, 32 predicted proteins | sample MGYA00580619_ERZ773069 | MGnify/ENA primary metagenome ERZ773069 (study PRJEB29015, sample SAMEA2738007) | human oral metagenome | biome: human oral; feature: human-associated habitat; material: dental | place: China | collected 2108 ...
TTCAGCGTAAAGGAAAGCGTTTGCAGGCAGTCCGTGTAAACGAAATGATAGCGATAGCACAGGCAGACGCGGCGGCGGGTAACGGAAGTAGCACGCCTCAAGCGCAAGCTAGTAGTTTAACGGATGGTTCGTTTAAGGTAGCGGTAGCGAACGAAGTAAGTTTGCAGGGGCAAGCGCCGATAGATGGGACATTGGTCGGTATCACGGACGGCGGTACGGTAAGCACGAATGTAGACAGCGTAACGGGGTTAAGCTCTGGAAGTACGGGAGCGCCTATCGGAGCGTCAAGCACGAATAGCGGTAATTTAGGTAAGCTAATAGATAACGCAGAACAGAACAAGTATGGCTTGCCGTTGTACGACAACTACACATTTAATCCAGATGTTTATGAGCATTTTGACATAGATTACGCTAGGTTTTGGAACGGAAGCACGCCAGCGGGGGACTGGCTGTATGGGATGGGTGACTGGCGAGATAACGCAAAGAAGAACGATGTCCAGACAGAGTTTTCAAACAGTATGTTAGTGAATGGTGGCTACACTTCGTCACGCGACCACAAGTGGCATAATATAGGGCAGTCATTTCGGAAATTTGCGGCTGACAGCAGTAGCGGAGCATTTGGATTTAAGGATGGAAGGCTTGTTTCGGCAACTCCTTACAGATACTTGTGTGAAAATTCGGCAGAGTGCATAGATTGGTTTGAGAATATTCTTCCGACAAAGACAGCAAATAGTAATACAGGCGACTCTGGGGATAGCCCTATTATTGAGCCACCGAATAAGTTTAAGAAGATAGGCGGTTCGGCAGGCGTTTATTACGATGTTGTATTTGATGACGGGACAGTGCTTGGGTGCATGGGAATAGACGCTATGGGTATGCACACAGCGTACAACTCTGGGGCTAACTCCACTTCGTTTGATAAATACAGTAAGGGACTAGCTCATATCCGTGTAATGGGAAGAAGCACGGATGTTTCAAAGATGCAGTTTAATATCTTTGAGCTGGGAAATCCGATTGATAGAGGTGCGGCACCAAACCAGTTGCTTGACTTCTTAACGACACAGAAGAAACGAATCAAGTCAGTTAGAGTTTATCCAACATTACAGTTTAAGGATGGCGCACAGTTCGCCTCCGCAGGCACAAACAGTTCGTTTGGTTTAACAGGCGGCACAGCTGGTCGTGCGGTTGCGGGAGAAGATACGACAGCGCAGACGGGAAATAGTGGCGGTAGCAACGGTTTATACGCAAATTGCACTTGTAGCGAGTGTCATTGCCACGATAATGAGAGTAGTGGAGTGAGCGGCGGACCGGCGTCCTCAATCGTGGCGAATACGGGTAAACTAACGGAGACAGCGGGTATGCCGCAGGGTGTTTACTGGAATAAGGCAACAAATAAGCAGTATACGCCGCAGGAAGTGCTTGATATGTTTAGGACAAACTTCCCGAATATATCAAGTCAGTATATACCTTGCTTTGGGTTACGGGATTTTACAGATTTAGCAGTTCCAGCAGATAAGCTCCCAGAGAAGTTTAAGGATACGAGGGGAGTACTCGGGTATGCGCAGGGAAATCAGTCTTGGAAAGGGTTAAAGTGGATAGTAGCAGGGCTTCCGTATCGGGATAGCTTTGCGAATGACGCGACATTTGCACAGTCATCGTGCGGAGTTCATGCGCAGAGCATTATCATAAGCAGTTTACTACACAGGTATATTACGCCTCCAGAGGTAGTCATGGCGGCAATCATGAGTGATAAGCTTGGCGGGGACGAGCATGGAGCGTACAGCACGGGTCGAGTTTACGCGGCTATGGGATTCAGCCGTATTTATAACAGTTTCAAGTTTAACGGCGAGAATTTGTTTAATGTGGAGTTTTCGGAGACATTATCGCGGGAGAAGCTTGATAGTGTGTTAGACGCGGGCGGTATGGTTTCGGTGTGCGTGCATAGGTATTGGACGAGAGCGGGTCATTTCGTAGTAATCGCGACAAGAGACAGCGATAACAAGTATTACATCGTAGATAGCAACGCGAGTCACTTGGTAAAAGACACTGTTCCTTACGATAAGGGCTATACGTTTGACGAGATAGCACAGCTTGGCGGGGTAATCAATCAAGTAAACTATGTTACGCCAACAGAGGCGTATAACCAGTATTTGCAGAGCGGAAGTAACAGCACGGCGGTAAGTACGAGTAGCGGCGCGGGTACGAGCGAGAGCGCTACGGGAGCTACAAGTAATGGTTCAGAAAGCGCAAACAGCGAAAGTACGACTGTGACAGAGCCAGAGGAGGATGAGTGATGAGGCTTAAGGGAATCGGGGCAGTTCTTTTCCTAGGGGTAGCCCTAAGTTTATCGGCTTGCGGGAGCAGTGGATTGAGTGCGGATAGTGTAAAGGGAGATTTAACGAGCCTAGTCAATTACGAGGTAAACGGCGGGTTAAAGGGAGCTTCGGAGGGGGATTTCGATAAGAAGCTTGTGGAGCGCCTACAGTCAGAGTATGCGGACAGGGACGCAGGGGATGAGGTTTGTGTGAGCGATATACCAGCCTTTTCGGAGCTGTATACGAAAATGAAGCAGGATATGGCGCAGTATTATAACGATTGCCGCTATGGAAACGACTATGAACAGGACACGCCGAGTGATGAGGCTTTGGCGGCAGGGTTAGCCTATGCCGCCGAGCAGTCGGAGAAGGTAAAGGCGGTAGTAGAGCGGATAAAGGGGCTTAATGAGTTTAAGGGGACGCATAGCGAGGAAGAGGTTGCGGCAGAGATAGAGGCGATAAAGGGGATGTATAACGAGTTGCCAGAGAATTATCGTGGTAGCGTTTATAACTACAGTGACATCGTAGGGAAAGAAGAGGAAGCGCCAAAGGGGGATAAAAAGACAGATATAATCATTGCAGACACACCTAGTAACAGTTGGACAGAGCTTGATGCAAATAGTTACGGGTATGCGCGGTGCATTTCGAGTGAGTGGTACGACAGTATCATAGATAAGGGCGAGAATGCGGTGCTTGTAGACGACAGTAAGTTTATTTCGCACATTGTAGCGGAATCGGACGGCAAACTAACGCTAAAGGACGGGAAGTTATATCTAAACAAGTCCGAGGTAGACAAGAGTTTCAATGTTTGCGATAAGATTTCTGTCCGTGTCGTGCGGTCTACGCCGATACCGGAGGAGTTTTCCCTAAAAGATTTCATTTTATGGGACGATGGGACATTTAAGGCTTCGTTTGAGAGCGAGACATATAAGTATACGCTACTCGGCTATGTGAGAAAGGGTAAAGTATATGTTTCTTCGGGAGCAGAGGGATTGGTTAGGGCTGTAACATACGATATAAGGACTACAGTAGCGGAGTAAGTCAAGTACACAGCACAGTTTAACAGGTATAAAGATTTAAGGAGAGGTAGGGTAAACTAGCAGTTTCCAACAATGTAGAAGAAACAGGAATTATTCTCGACTTTATACATTTTATTTAGTAAGCAGTCCTATACAGATGTATTCAACGCAAGACAGTTGAGCATTTCCCTGTAGGATTAAGTTTACTAGAAACTCTGATAACAATTCTCATTGTGTGGCTACGGTCGAAATGGAATGAGTCTGGATGGAATAGGTTAGCCGTAAGACCTTGGGTTGGAAAAATCTAAAATTGAGCTAGAAATGTGGATTTCTTAGCTATTTTCTAGTTACGGCTAACGCCTGCGGAGCGCGAAGAGGTTTTGCGGGGTTTGGAAGTGTAAAGCCCCGTAGACGCACGAGACGGCGTTTTACGGGCGGTTAGAGGTTTAAGCCTAGAGGAATATAGCCTAGGGGCAGTTAGGCGGCTTGGAGAGGCGTGTAGCGCGTCAGAGAGGGATGAGGGACGATATGGGAGAGCAGACTAGAAATCCGCTTGAGGGGTTACTTGAGGTACGGCGTGAGGTAAGAAAGCTTTGTCCAGAGCTTTTTCCGAAAGAGGAGCGAGTAGCCTACGGGGTAGTAGGCGAGACAGGAGAGCCTTCGGTGGCGCTTCAAAAGTTTAATAAGCTATTGGCGGCACAGACGGGCAGTAAGACAGGAAAGAAGCGAAAGACAGCGGTAAAAGCCCCAGCAAAGCAAGGAAAGGTCGGAGACGGCGAATTCACGGGGACGAGTTTATTTGAGGCGATGAAGCGAGGGGGAGTGTTGTGAGCAAGCGGGTCTACGCAAAAGCGGGGACGATACGAGTTTCAGATAGGTGGGACGAAGAAGCGGAAGCTTCACTACAACTGCTTGCGTCCCCGAAGGCAATCGTAAGTCGTGTGAGGACAAATCCGAGAGGGTATTTCAAGCATGTTAAGTATGTTGTTCGACACGAAGGGAATGAATTAACTGAGGTTATAGTGAATTGTGAGGATTTTGATGCAGAGTCACCTTTCTTTGTCGGGACAGAGGAGATGATGTTTGTGTTTTCAACGCGGGGCAGTATACCTTGTACTTCTTTTGCCGTCAAAATTAGCTTTGCAACAGGTTCTATCAAGATATTCGGAACTATAGAAGCGATAGGATACTTGACAGACTGGCTTCATGTTCCATTTACAGATTTTAAGCTTGTGAGATACAGGTAAGAGAATGGGGGTTTTGTTGTGAAAGTATATGCGAAAGCAGTGAAATTGAGAGTACCAGACAGGTGTGACGGGGATATACATGTCACGCTTCAAATGGTTAAGCCTCTAAATGCGGTTTTAAGTCGAATAATGACAACGCCGAACGGACGGTTAGTTCGTTCAGAGTATGTTGTTCGGAACGAGCAGGGAGTAACAACTCTTAGAGCAAATTTTGGTGAGTTTTGCGCAGAATCACCTGTACCTGACGGCACAGAGCGGATAAGGCTTAGATTTTTAGTCCGAGGTGGAGCAATACACACCTCAATTCGTGTCAATATCAATCTTTTGACTGGCTCTATAGATATATTTGGAAAGTATGGGACAGTCGCAGACTTGACTGACTGGCTTCATGTGTCGCCTAGCGATTTTAAGATTGTGAGAGCCAAGTAAGAAAAGTTAGCTGGGGGGAGAATATGGGTTTTCGGGTTTATGCGAAAGCGGGGACGGTGAGAGTGCGAACCTTTTTGCATGGTGATATTTACACAGTGGTGGCTAAATTTCAAATGGTCGCTACGCCGAGGGCGTTTATAAGCCGAGTCAGAACAAATCCGCGAGGGAAGCTAGTGGGTGGTGCGACATGCGTTTCGCACGAAGGTGAAGAGGTTACGCAGATAGAGGCAGCAGATTTGGTGAAATTTCAACTACCTAATGGTACAGAGGAAGTTAGACTGCTGTTTATGACGCATTATAGTTTTGGTTCAAATCTCTTTTTTGTTACAGCTAATATTTTAGCAGGTAGTGTAGAATTACTTGGGAGTCGGGAAGCGGTTGTAGACTTGTTAGAGTGGCTTCATATGTCGTTTAGCGATTTTAAGCTTGTGAGAGCTAAGCAAGAGAAGGTTAATTGGGAAGATTTATGAGCGGTCGAGTTTACGCGAAAGCTGGTACGGTGAGAGTCAATCCGTTTCGAGATAGCAACCGTGATACTGTACAGGCTACACTTGAGCGGGTCATATATCCGAGGTCATTTCTAAGTCGGTTAAGAACAAATCCGAATGCGGAGTTTGTTAGCGCTGAATGCGTCATTCGTAATAGAGCAGAGAGTATACCGCTACGGTTTGAGGATTTGGTAGCTTTTCATTTCCCCATAGGAACGGTAGGTGTGACTTTAAGGTTTAAGCCGCGCTATAGTTTCGGAGACAGTCTACTCTCTATTAAGACTCAACTTATCACAGATGATATAGAGGATATAGAGATAGTCGGGAAAAGAGAAGTGGTTGTAGACTTGTTAGAGTGGCTACATGTGCCGTTGTCAGAGTTTCGATTGGAAGTAGTTTGAGGTGGTCTATGAGTAAGAGACAGTATGCGAGAGCTGAAGTAATAAGTCCATTTCTGGGGAGCGGTGGCGATGTGATAAAAGCTTGTCTTAGTATAGTTGTTTCTCCTATGGCATTTGTACGTCGGGTAATAGCGAATAAAATTGGTAAGCTAGCGGGTGTTGAGTACATTGCTTCTCGTGAAGCTGGCTATCTTCCGATACTGGCAGAAGATTTCCTAGCCAATACGGATTTACCTAGTAACACGAAATGTGTAAGGCTTAAGTTCATGTTGCATAGTAGTTTATCCAGCAGTCTATCGGGTGGTATATTCTTAGTATTTGTTAGCTTCCGAGTTGGTCGTGTAGAAATACTCGGAAAGATGAATACAGTAGTAGCCCTAGTCGATTGGCTTAATGTTCCGTTTTCGGAATTTGAATTTATCCTTCCGAGTTCAGATTCATTGTGTTTAGGTTAGGGGGTTTGTGGATATGAGTGGCAGGAAGTATTTGGATGTGAGCCATTTGAAGATAAGTAGTTCTGGTGGTATGCGAGGTCTATTGCATGTAACTTGCAAGACTAGCGCTTCTCTAAAGGCACTTGCGAGTAGAGTTTGCACGAATCCGCATAGTAGATTAACGGAAGCCTATTATTTAGTGGCGGGAAGTAGTGGTCGGTTTAATATTGAGGCGCTAAGTGTATTGGACTTAAAATCCTTCCGTTTACCCGAGGTTGCAGTTGGGCTTAGGCTTGATTTTTCCTCAAAAGGTAAGATAGAAAGCAGGCTAGGCGGCGAGGAGTTTTCAGTTTGGATTAACTCTGTGGAGAGTAAACTAGAGATAATTGGCAAGAGAAGCGCAGTCATAGACTTATGCACATGGCTTAATGTGCCGACTACAGTTTTTAAGTGAGTCGTTCTGTGTTTAGGAGGTGGGATTATGGGAGATATGCGGTATCTGGACGATAGTTCTGTAAAGATAGCGCGTGTTGGAGATAAGTTAGACGCAAAGTTTAGAGTTGTCGCGTCATTAAAGGCGGTTACGAGTCGAGTGCGGACGAATCCGAAGGGCGCGTTGGTAGAAGCTTCATGCGTGGTAGCTATTGGTAGCGGCAGTGTAAAATGTATCATGCTAAGGGTAGCGGATTTAGTCGCCTTCCGTTTACCTGTTGGTGCGACTAGCGTTCTGCTTATTTTTGAGCCGAAAGGTAGTAAGGGCAGGGAGACATTTTCTGTTACGATTGATTTGGTGGGGAAGTCTTTGGAGATAATTGGTAATCGAAACGAAGTAGTAGATTTATGTTCGTGGCTTTATATGCCGCTTTGGGGGAATGTGTGATGGCAAGAAGAAAAACTGGTAAGGCACAAGTTAAGATTAAAATGGACGCTAACGGTCGTTTAGTTCAGATTGGCGGTGATAGAGAAATCGTTAGGGTTAAGCCGTCCAGTAGGCACGGTAGAGGGGTAGGAGCAGGCTTAGGCACTCATCATCTTGTTAAGGACGCGAGTGGTCGTTTAGTTGTTTGCGATAATATTGGTAATGTTTTGAGTGGTACAAAGATACACTCTATAGATACAGACGGTAGGATTCAGTTATGGAAAAGAAATGGAATCTGTAGCGTATCCTTTGCGATGTTGCTAGAGCCGCGCGAGTTTTTGAAGGGCTTGGTACAGTATCCGAATTGCACGAGAGTTGAAGTAGCTCGGATATATCCGAGTTTTCAGCGTACAAGGTTTACTGCTAATTATAGTTTAGATGAGTTGATACGAAATGGGCTTCCAGATGACACTTGCGGTATGATTCTTTATTTTAGTCGTAATGGGGAAGTAAATTACCGCCTTACAGCGAGGTTAAGCTTTACGGATAGAACACTGACGCTTACAGGGGATGACGATTATGTGGCGGCGCTGGTTCACTGGCTTACAGCGAGGTGAGGTGAATAATGAGTCATAGAAAGGCAAAGCTCTTACATGTAGAGCAGAATCATGGTGGGGTTGACTGGTGCAGAGTGCTTCACTATAAGGTTCTAATGAACCCGCTGACTTTTGCGAAGATGCTTGTGAGGAAGAATTTAGAGGATATAGCGTTTATACAGTGTAGAGAGTTTGTAAAAGACAAGTATAGCGGCGCTAGGAGACAAGAGTGGAGTCGTATTAAGCCAGACGAGTTCTTAAAACTCAAGTATCGGCGCAAAGAGCGCAAGGAGTATGTGATTAACTTTGCGAGCTGTGATGTAGCGGTAATTCGTTGTTGGTGGCGGGAAGCAGACATTGCAGAGGTTAGTTTATAGGGGGAGTTTATGCGGAAAGCGCGAATTAAGCAAGTTGAAGTCGGGAAGTGGAAGCTCACGGAGTCGGTAGAGAGTTTTCTCCGCTTTGCGCTTAGGGAAAGCAACTTTAGTAACGCATTATTCAAGGTTACTGTAGGAGATGGGGAACAGTGGAAACAGGTTTCGGTAGTCGAGGCTCTTAGCCTTGTAAAGCAGAAGCAAGGGTTTATCTGTATAGAGTATGGCGACCCGTCTACGATGAGAAGTTGTAGTATGTGTATAGACGCAAGGAGCGGGCTTTTAACGCTTTTTGGTAATGGGGAGCTTATAGGGTTTATTCTTTCCGAGTGCGGGGCGTGAGAGTGGCGAAAAGAAAGCGTCTTGAAGTTATTAAGCGTTATATTAGTCCAGACCTGTGTTATGCAGAGGTAACTTGTGAGCTAGGCTGTAAGCCTTCTGCAATTTGTAGCTGGGCGCTTAAGACCTCTGGGGTTGCAGAGTATGTGGAAATAATGGCAGAGCATAAATTAGGCTTGTGGGGGCGAGTAACACAGTCGGTTCTTGAGCGTGATGTTTTAATAGGGGGCAGAGAGTTCATGTTCTCTTTTGGTACGAGACCTGATGACACTTTTCTTACCCTTTTTCTTGACTGTAGGTATAGGCAAGTGCGTATTTGTGGAATACCGGAGTTGATTTTCTCGTTTATAAAGGCATTTAATGGCGCGATAGTGATAAAAAGCCTTTTATATGAGTATACAAAGGCTGTCTTACAGCACGAAGAGGTGGAATGATGAATGGCAGAGTTTTAATTAGCGAAGAGCCGCTAGAGGTGACGCCTATTAGTTGGGAGACCCGCGCTATCTTTCGTACGGTGGCTAGCCCAAGGAAGATAGTAGAGAGGCTTCTAAGTATGCCGCAGAGTGACAGTTATAGCGCATATTTGCTTTCGGCAGACGGTGCGTGTAATCCGATAAGCGAAGCGGCGCTTAAGTCTTTGAAGTTTCCGATAGGCACAGTTGGTGTAGCATTTTCTCATTCCTTTATGCTTAGTGGTGGTTGGGTGACAATTTGGATAGCGATTAAATTTCGTGAAAAGACGCTCAGTTTGCAGGGTGATGCGAGTGGTGTGAGTGCAGTAGTAAATTGGCTTTTAACAATAGAAGAGATGCGGGAGTAGCCTATGTATCAAGTATATACTTACACGGTGAGCGAGCTATACAGTTTATTTGACAACGGTAGGATTAAGTTGAAAGCGCCTAGTGATAGGACGCTTTCAAATGAGCATGCACGGTTATTGCTTGACGGGATATTTTGCGGGTATCCGATAGCGCCGCTTGTGATAATTAGAGGAGCTACAGAGCTAGGAGAGCCAGTTATTAAGGTCTTGCATGGTGCGTTTGTTTTGTCTGTTCTGCTCGGATACCGTAAGGGCGCAATACGGAGCAAAGGTTATTTGAGTTTTAAGAGCGTATTTGAAAGGTCAAAGCATGGAGACAGCGATGATTTTATAAGGCTTATGAACTATGCTATACCTGTTATAGCGCTTAGTGATGCGAAGAGTGGAGAAGCAGAGGCAACGCTACGGTTAATGCGGGCAATGGGAAAGCATGAGTGAGGTAGAGAGAATGGGAGCAGTCATTAAGAAAGAGTTTTGGACGGTAGAGCAGATTTTTAAGTTTGTGGATGAGAGATTGGATAAGAACGCCTTTTACACTTTGAGAACAGAGGAAGGTGCAAGTAAGGGCGCAGTGATAGATGATATAACTACGCTAGCGAAGAGTCTTGAGGAGTTTCCAAACGATGTGTTAAACTGTGTATTCAATAATTATCCACTTCCGAATATCGTACTTTGCCGTGCTAGGTTATTTCCTGATGAGAGATTTAGAGAGGATATAGGCGAAGATGTTTGGGCGCTTTGTTCTGGTGAATTACTACTTGGTACACTTTATGCCTATCGTGAAGGTTTAGCTAATTGGCGTGCGGTTGAAGAGGATGCCGAGATTGATTATGCTGACGCCGATGATGCTAATTTTGACTGGTGGAATAGTGAGAGTTATCAGACGCTTGTCCAAAAGGCTTCCATGAGGGATAGAGAGGCGAAGGAGAGGTTGGAAGCCTTTAATAACTGTGAGATTCCGTTTATTCGTATAATGGAGATTGATGACAAGGAACACCTTCTGGAAATTGACGAAGTGCTTGAGTATTGCTCCGACTACTAAGAGGCAGTATATGCAGACAAGCGGGACGGTAACGGTCAAGTGGCTTTTCGATAAGTATGACAAACTAGTTACGGCGGGAGCATTAAAGCCGTTAAGGTTCGGGGCGATTGTTTACGAGAACGAAGGTCACTATAAAGACATTTTGTCAGCTATCATGCAGGGTTTACCAATTCCGCAGATAGTGGTCGGGCGAGTGAGAGCGGGAGAGACAGAGCGCTATAGCATAGTGTCTGGGGTGTTTATTCTTTGTAGCCTACTCAATTTTCGGGCAGAGAGCAGTCGTATGAGCGCGGAGCGCGTATCGAAGGTTTTAAGTTATTCCGTAAACTTAACAGTGCTAGATACAATGACACCACAGCGTTTAGCGGAATTAAGTAAGCTATTATCGGAGATTTTGATATGGTGAACTACGAAGTAACGGGAATGTCAGTTAGGGACTTGTATCGTAGAGTTAAGAACGGGCAGATTAGCTTAGAGTCTTGTTACTTTGAGAAAGCTACAACAAGTAGTGAGGAATTACTGCTCCGTGGCGTGCTTTCTGGCGTCCCGTTTCCTGCTATCGTGCTAATGCGAGAGAGCAAGGGCTATAGCGTAATTCTCGGCAGGGAGTTGTTGAGTGTGCTTATATCATTGCTTGATAGTAACGTTTATGAGGAGCTTGACGATATTGACAAGTTTATGCTTATGCGTCACTGCTTTTATGTAAATATTGTGGAAGGTCGTGACAGCGTAGATATTGTTGTAGAGGTTTTCGAGAGCTTTCGTTAGGAGGACTTGTTGCATGAAGCACTTTAACTGTTACAACATCGACTTAACTATCTTTGATATAAATGATAAGTGTTCCAGTGGAGATTTGTTGTACAAGTGTGTCGGTGATATTAAAGAGAGTGACATTGAGCTGTTAAATACCTGCCTTGAGTCTGGCTATCCGCTTCCCACACTGGTAGTTTATATAGGGAAAGACACGCCCGCAAGGGTTCTGGTGGGTAATAGACTTGTTGCAACGATTAGCGCGTTTGTGACTATGGAAAAGTACAAAAGTTCAGTGCGAGAAAGGTTGTTTAACAGCATTCATTGCATCATCGTAGATTCAGCTAGTCTCATTGACGCGAATAACATTCGGCGTTTATTTAAGAGGTTTTCAGCATGAGCAAGAAGTATAGGGAGATTAAGCTGACGCCGCAGACGCTAGGCTTCTGGGCAGATAGTTTTATGTTATCTGTTGTGAATATTGGAACTCGTGTAGCTACAAAGAGAGACATCGACAGAGTAAAGAAGCTTGTAGCGGGTGGGCTTCCGTTTCCTCCGCTTTTTTAGCAGAGTATTCAGTAGATGGAAAGAAGAAGTATCGTGTTGTTTAGGTGTGGGGATTGTCTCGGCTATTTTGTCCTACATAGCTAACGCTTCGGAGAAGGAAAAGGGCACACAAGCGTTTAAGGAGTTTATGCGATACGAGTTTACGGCTTTTGTGGTAGGCAATGATAATAAGGAGAACGATTACTTGTTTGAAGTATTTAAGGGATTAAACAGAAAGGGATAAATGGAGATAAAGGAGCTACTTAGCGGGGTAATAGACGAGAGAGAGCTTGATTATCGGGTGTTAATCGGGGAAGAGGGGGCTTCAAAACCCCCGCTAATCCCGTTTTTTAATTTAACGCCAGCGTTAAACTTACTGCATCGGCATTTGGTTCATGGCGGGAGTGTGTTAATTCACGCAGATGTGGATATGGACGGTCTTGGTGCGGCGAAGGTAGTAAGAGAGGAGCTTAGTGCGCTCGGGTTTAAGGATATAAAGACGTGTATCAACAGTAAGCGGGAGCATGGAATGAATCCGCAGATAGTGTCGCATGTTAATAGCAAGAAGCCGAGTTTATTTATAGTCGTAGACAGCAGTAGTAACGACTTAGAGTATATAAAGGCTTTGGAGTGCGATGTGTTAGTATTAGACCATCATATAGTCGAGCATAGTGAGTATTCGGGAAAGACAGCAGGCGGGGAGTATCTAATCATAAACTGCATGATAGACAATAAGTCAGAGGGTTATGAAGCAGACGAGGATATGTCGGGAGCTTTGGTAGCCTACGAGTTTTTCCGTCAGTATGAGGACAGGGTAGACAGGCACTATCTTGAGGGTCTTAAGCTGTATCAGTGGGTCGGGGTAACATTGATTTCGGACATCATAAGGACAGGGAACGCGAGGAATCAGTGGTATATTGAGCGGACAATTAACGAGACAGAGCTACGGGACGAGTTGCGTGTTTTAATGCGGGTATTAAATCCGAACGAGAAGCGGCTAACGAGGTCGTTTATCGCGTATAAGCTTGTCCCTGCGGTAAATAAGGCGATACGGGCGGGAGCTACGGCTGTTGCGTTGTATGTAATCATGGCGCATCCCGAGGAAGCGTATAAGCTAGAGGTTTACGGGAAGTATCAGCCGAAGGTAAACGACATTCCGAAGCGGGTTGTGCGGATAGAGAACGGAATCGGGATAGTAGATTTAGGTGAGCTTAATTTAGCGGTGAATGCGCTTGGTTTAGCGGTAAACTATACGGGCTTGGTAGCGGCTATGGTGATGAGAAAACATAACTGTAGCGCGATAGCGTATGTTAGGGAAACGGATAACGAGGGAAATACGATTTTTCGCGGCTCTTTTCGAGGGAGAGCGCACGGCTTGCCGTATAAGGATATAGCTACGAAGTATAGTATAATGGCGCAGGGGCATACGAACGCCTTTGGGATAAGGGTTTTGCCAAGTGAGATGAGCCGTTTAACGGGTGCGCTTGGGATAAGTGAGAGCGCATATCGGTATAAGCCGTATTGCACGATGTATCCGATACGGGATGACTTGCGGGGGCGACATTTTAAGGATTTAGGGGAGCTAAGAGAGGGAAAGAAGCTTTTGTATCTCGGGATAGCGAACAGTAGGCTTTCGTCCGATGAGCAGATAAATGTGACGATGGAGAGCAAGAATCTTGTGCTTATGGAGGAGCATACGAACTACTACAAGTACGAGATAGAGGGCTACGAGGTAACAGCCTTTGAGCGCGTGAAAACAGAATTTGTAGATATATATTTTGAATATGGGGAGTATCTTCGTGGCTATGTAAGAGCTAGACACGACAGCTTCTAGACCTAGCATAATACCGCCTTTGTATTTTGAGAATAAATTAAAGTCTCAAGAGAAAGGCGGTATTTTGCTGTGAAGATTGGAAATAAAGTCGTTCACAAGACATCATTGAATGAGGGAAAGAGCCTTGTGCCTGTCATTGCGGTAGGCGCGGGTATCGTAGGCGCAGTGGTTTATGTGTCGCTTGTCGGTAGAAATGCTAGTAAGAGCGTACAGGTTGCGCAGTTAAAGAGTAGCGTTTATAAGAATCAGCCGATTACGCTGGATATGCTACAGCCGTATGATATGTTGCAGGCAGAGTATGACAAGCAGATAATGTCAACGGCGAACAGTGACGGCACGGTGGAGAAGCGTTTAGTGGCTTGGAAGGATGTGCAGGGATATTTGTCGCAGGGAGCGTTTGCGGCGTATCAGCTTCCGAAGGAGAGTTTTCTTGACTTAAGGACGCTTATGACGAGCAGAGTGGATAATAGCGACAGTGTTCTTTACAGTTTCCCGGGAAAAGAGGTTGTACAGCTTGAAGTAAACGGCGCAGACTTGAATGCGTTCAAGACTTTCATACAACCTGGCGATAAAGTAAACATTGACGCCATATACTCCGAGGATATGCAGAGTGGTAACGACAGAGTGAAGATATATCGTTCCGAGCCTGTGTTTACGGGTATAATGATAGCGGATATTATTAACAGTTCGGGTGCTTCGGTATTAGACATGTATGCAGAGTATAACGCAATGTCCGAGGTAGATAAGGCGGCATTGGATAACGATGCGACATGGCAGGAGCAGACAGAGCCGAGTTCGCTGTTAGTTGCCCTAACGCCAGATGAGAAGGATAGCTATTATAAGTTCTTAAATCGCGACAATGTGAAGTTTAAGGTGTCGTTGCCGCAGAGAGCGGACTAAGGGGGTAGGCGTATGGCAGATATGCAAGACATCATAAACTCTGGAGAGATGGCTGACGGTAACGACTTACGGAGTAAGACAGACAAGGCGGTAGGTCGTTTAATCAGTCGGTTTTCTGGGGCAGATGAGAGCAGGAAGATAGTAAAGCGGGTGCTAAATAACGTCATCGTGTTTATGGGTGCAAGCGGTGGCGCTGGAGCAAGCACGCTGGTCGCGACAGAAGCGGTTGCGATGAAGGAGAAGGGTCTTACGGTAGCGGTAGTTGACCTTGGAATCATGTTTCCGAGTCAGCATATCTATTTTGACTTAGACCAGTCTATCGGCAAGGCAGATTTGGTGTCCTATCTTTCGGGTAATAACGGGTTAAATGTGTCGCTTGAGTATAGCGATGTGTTGTTTAACAACGAGGCTACGGGGGTGGCAACGCTAACGGCTTGTAACAGGACGCTTCGGGACTATGTAGTTATCGACAGTTCAAACGATGCAGTGCAGGCGCTAACGGAGGCGTTAAACAGGCTTTCGAGTTTATTTGATGTCGTCTTAATCGACTGTAAGCTTGATTTAAGCTCTATGCTTGTGCAGACGACTCTGTTTAGGGCAGATAACATCTACTTGGTTATGGACGATGGGGTGCAGTCGCTCATAAATGTCAGTAAGCTCCGTGCGAACCTAGACGATTCTGGCATAAATACGAACAAGGTGCGCTATATCATGAACAAGCGTAAGAGTTTCTATTACGCAGAGAACAACTTAAAGGCGCTCGGCATAGAGTTAATCGGTATTTTGCCCTTTGAGATGGGCGTAGTGGAGTGCGGTTTACGGGGTCAGCTATTTACGGTATCGGGAAAGAATACAAGTAAGACTTCTCCGAAGTATTTAGAGGCGGTAGACAGTTTAACGGCATCAATCCTTGAGATAGGAGGATATACAGAGTGAATCCAGAGCAGTATTTGCATATGCAGTCAAAGCGTGGTGCAAAGCAGACCACGACAGACAAGACAGCGCGTCCGTTTGAGAGTGTATTAACGGAGTGCAGAGGGTATATCGACAAGAATGCCGATTCGCTTGAGAGTAAGTCGGGTACAGAAAAGACAAAGAAGATAGGCGAGTTGATTTTGTCGTATCTGATGCAGGCGAAGCCTTTGGTAGAGGGGTTTATCAACGCGGACGGCACTTCCGACACGCAGGGCTTAACCCAGCGTTTAACGCAGGAAATCACGGACTACGGTATTTTAACGGATGCGTTAGAGAATGATGACATTTTCGAGATACGAGATAACGGACGAGAGATAAAGGTCGAGATAAAGGGACATGTAGAGGACTATCGCGACCCAAAGACAGGTCATATCGTAAGGTTTGATTCGCCAGAACAGCAGAAAACGGTCATTGCGAAGTTGCTCGGCGATGTGAGACTTACACCGAAGGACGCAGTGGTTAATGCGAGAACGGTGCAGGGTTATCGTGTAGCGGCATTGCATAGCTCGGCGCAGTCAAAAGACCCGATAGACCCGTCAAACGACCAGTATGCTTCGTTTGTTCTCCGTAAGTTTAAGCGGAATCGAATGAATCTCGGGGACATTGTAAAGAGCGGAACGCTAAGTGACAACATGGCGCGTTTACTTGCGCTTAGTATGTCGGGAAGTTTAACTTTCTTCACCGTTGGACCCACGTCCTCCGGTAAGACGACAACGAACCAAGCTATCTTGCAGGCTACGCCGCCAAAGCAGAGAGTTGTGTTACTACAGAACCCGTCCGAGATAGACCTTCGTATGCGCGACTCCACAGGTCGTATCATAAACGATGTGTTGCATTTGGAGGCAAAGGACGACATACAGAATCCGCTCCCGACTTCTCCGACTATGGAGAACTTGATGAAGCACATTTTACGACTTTCTCCGACATTCGTGTGTTTCGGTGAGTTACGAGATAACGTAGAGTTTCAGCGTGGTATCAGTATCGGTTTAGCGGGTCACCCGTTTAACTGCACATATCACGCAGAGGATTCAGCGGGTGCAATCGACCGATTCTTAAAGGCGTATATAGCGGCTTCTGGAGAGGGTATTGACACTTCGATGAGTACGTTAACGAGACTCTTAAACTTGATTATCGTGCAGAAGATATTACCGGACGGAACGCGAAAGATTTTACAGATTTCGGAGGTAATTGGCACAGACCCGAACGATTCAAGCAAGCCGATAATCAACGATATTTATAGGTATGTGATTGACGAAGAGCCAGACCTTGACGATGAGGGAAATGTTGTTCGGATTAACGGTAAGCATAAGCGGGTCGGTTGTTTATCGGAGAAGATAGTGCATAAGTTAAAAATCGAGGGTGTTGCGACAACGCGGTTTGATTTTCTGCTAAAGCCGCCGACAGCGGACGAGGTAGAGACTTATGAGGGCAACTACGAGACGATTATCCATTACGGCTTGGATAAGCTAAGAGAGCAGAAGCGCATGAATGCGTTAAAGAAGGACTAAGGGGGTGGAGAGATGAAGATAAGCCCGTCACTTTATACGGTAGCGGGGGCTTCAAAGGTGGCGACACTGGTGATAATCCTCCTAGCGCTGTATGTGTTTATCGTTTGGTTTGGGATACACCCGCTAGATGTATTGCTTATAGGCTTAGATAAGTTTACGCGGCTTGTAGGTCGGAGGGTAAATAGGCTTGACGAGCGGTATAAGCGAAATGTCGAGGTAGGTAAGCTTCGTGACGGAAGTAACTCGGTTAGGCTTTATAAGTTTATGAACGACTTAACGATAGACTTAGGGTATAAGCGGAAGGGTGTAACGCCATACGAGTTGATGCTGTTTATTCTAGTCATATCGGTAGTGGTATCGCTTTTAATCGGGGAGCTGATATTTAGAAGCCTGTTGCTTTCATTTCTAGCGTTTATCCCAGTGCTTTTGTCGGTGTGTTGTATCCTTTATACGAAGGCAAATATCTCGCATGACAGCCGAATCGAGGCGGTTATTCTGGCAGAGAACATAATCTCTGCAAATATCGACAGAGGTGTGGTAGTTGCGATAAGGACAAACATCGAGTCAATGCCGATAAGCATAAAGTCAGAGTTTACGAAGTTTTTAGACAGGGTAGAGACGCAGAACTATTACATTGAGACAGCACTATTAGAGCTAGGTGCGTCCCTTGGTTCTATTTCGGACGATTTTATCAGTAAGTGCATCACTTTCGAGCTTGAGGAAGAGGCTGGTTTAGCTGGTATCTTCAAAGATGTGGTCGAGGTGAATAACATAAAGACCGAGCTTAGAATCGACATGAAGCACAAGTTCGAGGCAGTGACTTTCGACTTTATCATAAGTGCTACGATGGTGTTTGTGTTTTTAATCGGTGCGATAGCGATATATCCGATTTTGCAAAGATTTTATTTCCGAATGATAGTAGGACAGCTTCTTCTCCTAGTAGATTTCATGCTTGTGGTGTTTGAGTTTGTCTACATCACTTATCTTAGAGCAAAAGAGGTGTAAGTATGTGGCAGTTTTTAATACCCCTAGCAACAGCCGAGGGATTTGGCGGCAGAATAGACGGTGGAGAAGTCGGAAGAGCGGTAGAGAAGGTAACGCCAAAGGGTTACAACTACGAGTTCTTTGATACGAGCATAATGCGGCAGTATAGCACCTATTTACAGGTTAAGGTCGCGTTAATCGTGCTTATAGTGTTGCTTGGCTTTGTGATTATCACCCGTTTACTGGGAATCGGAAGTATTTTCGGAAGTGCTTTTGCAGAGAAGGCGGTAAGAGCGGAGAAGAGTAGCGTAGAGTCATTGCGGTCGCGAGACGCATTTGTTTTGCGGGCTAACAAGGCGATGGACGCTATTACGCGGGCGGTTTACGGGAGAGGCATACGAGTTTCCAAAGAGAAGTTATCGTATATGCAGTACAACCTAGAGCGAGCAGGGGTTCGGATAGCGGGTGGCTACCGATATATGAAGCCAGACGAGTTTAACGCGCTTTGCACGCTCGGTATGGCGATAATGATGCTGGTAGGTGTGCTGATTGCGGCGTTTATCAACATCATTCTCGGGGGAATGATATTTGCGCTTGCGATAATCGTGTTTAGCGTAGCGCCTATGCTGATTGTGCGGTCGATAGTGGCGGCGAAGGACGAAGTGATAAAGAACGAGTTTCCCGACTTGTATCTGATGGTGCATTACGAGCTTATGGCAGACAGCGGTACGCCGTTAGCGAGGACATTCCAGTCATACAAGCGGATTGCGCGGTCGGATGAGATGAAGCAGTTTGTGAGCGAGAGCATAAACTTGATGGACACATACGGCGAGTTTGATGCGACAGAGCATATAGCGTCACGGTATCGAGAGATACAGGATGTAACGAGGCTCATGCGTTTAATCAGACAGCAGGGCGAGGGCGGTGACATAAAGCCAGAGCTTATGGGCTTTCGGAAACAGGTCATAGACGCGAAGCGGTATACGATAGGCAAGCGGGTAGACAGGCTAATCATGATGGCGAGGGGTTCACTGTTTTTGCTGAATATCCCGCTCATGCAGGCAATTTTAAGCGGTGTGCTTGCGGTCGTAGGCTTTGGTGGAACGAGTCCAATGTAAGTTTATCTGCGAGAAATTTTAGATACCGAGACCTATACCGAGTATGTTTTCGGTCGTGAAATTAAAGCGAAAGGAGGAATATCCCATGGGAAAGGGAGCTGTAAAGACGATGACCACGATAGGTGCGGTTGTCGCATGTGTCATGCTTCTTGCTTTCGGACTGAATGTTATCCTTCCGAACACGGTTGCGGGCGTTATCAATGCGCTTGAGAACGGTCTTAGAAACGCTACGGGTGTTACGATTGACATCAACGGCGATAACAAGGCTGGTGAGCGCACGAATAAGGCGGTCGTGAACGGTGCGAACGATGCGGCGGCAAAGGGCGCAAAGGTCGGCGGCTTTAGCAAGATGCAGGAAGAGAACAACGGTAGATAAGGTTTAGCCGTTGTGCTGGGGCAGGACGCCTAACACCTACATACGGGCGTTAGGTGTCCTGCTTTTTGATTAGAGTTAGGAGACTTGTATGACAGGGACAGTAAAGAGTATCTTCAAGACGCTGGTGAAAGTACCCGTTACCATCATTGTAGCGTATTTCATTATAAATCTCGTATTGTTTTCTTACTTTTACTTTAGGTTTGCGGGGGTATCGTATGTCATAATGCAGACAGCGATGGAGAATAACTACATTCCCGAGACAGAGGATAAGATAATCAAGCAGGCTATACGGGACATTGTTTATCACAAGGACGAGAACGGAGTAGAGTATCCGAGTTCGGTGATACGGGCGAGCGGAGTAGATAGTCAAGGAAATGACGCTTCGGCGCACATTATCTACAACAATGGAAACAAGCGTATGCAGTATGGTTCAAAGCTAACGATAGGTGTGCATTATACTTATCAGTGGCTATTTCCGTTAATGCCGTCCGAGTGGGGACAGCGACCTATGCAGTCTGGGACGGAGATAAATGACGCTTCGTTTTACGGGAACAACGGTTCTTCGGACTTGCGTGACGGAGCAAGTAACATGTCGGACGGGGAGCTAGAGGCGATTCGTAACGATAGTAAGCACAAGGTAGCAATTCCTATCGACATAACCTATACAGTGCCAGCGTTGCAGTATTATTCTGATTTAGAGTAAGTTACGGGGGTACTGGTAAATGGTAAAATCAGTATTTAAGTGGCTTGGTTTATCTATCATCATTCCGATATTTGCTATGCTTTTGGTAGAGATGGCGAATATTGCAATGAATGCACCAAAGTTTAAGTCGTTAGCCCAGCTTACGCTACAGCAGTCGTGTCAGTATTTTGCGCAGGAGACATATAAGACCGACACGAGCGGGTTTGTGGGAAACGCGCATCAGCTTGTAGGAGCGGGTGGACAGAGAGACGGAGCTTTGGACGGAAACTTCTATCACGCGACTTCTTCGCAACAGGCGTATGACAAGCTGTATCGGAATAGTGCAGAGTTTAGTCGGTTTTATACAGCAGTGGCGCGGAATAAGTGGAAGCGGTTAGACTTGTTAGCTTACGAGTTTGGGTTTAGCGGAGCGCCACAACCCGTTCCCTCGGACGCTTCGATGGCGAAGTATTATTCGGACGCTATGCTAACGCCGTTAAACATCGGAGTAGCGTATCTTGACAGGGAGACGGTAAAGGACATCTTTCGGTGGGAGTTTGTAGCGGCGCTAACGAACGACAGGCAGGAGATGATACAGGTAGTCGGTAATAATTCAGCAGATAACTACGCTTTGTTTAGCGGGATGCGAATTTACTACAACACTATCAAGGTTACGGGGATAGACTACAAAGTTTACGACCTTAGAAATCAGTTTGACAAGAAGCGTTTCAAGGAATTAACGAACATGGACGCGGATACGCTCGCGGCGGGAATGTCTGGAAACGATGAGCGAAATTATGTAATCGTAGCTACACTAAACTACTCAATGCGCGTAGGTTACGAAGGTTTAACGCCGATAAAGCGCATCTTTAAGTGGGCGATGAATGTGTATTACAACAACGACCGCTCGACAGAGGACACTTCGCAGTATGTGAGTGTAGGAAGGCGCGGGAGTTCGTGGGATGATAGCTTTGAGGACAGAGATAAGGACACGACTCTAAGCAAGGCAGGCGCTAGGAACGAGGACGCGTCAGAGAATCGCGGGGACAACTTTAACAACATCGGGGACAAGACATATAGTAGCCGAGTAGTTTATTACATCATACGATGAGAGGGGTTTTATATGGCGTTATTTGATTTTTTGAAGAGGAAGCCAAAAGAGCCAGAGATACCACCAGAGCCGATTAACTCTAGTTTAGTTTTGGTATTGCCGTCACACAAGGACGGGTTGATTTCGTATCTTGACGAGCATGGTATTCCGATAGAGATGGCGATATATAGCCTAGAGGATGTGCAGTATAGTTTAATGGCACCTTCGGAGTATCACAGGAGAGTCGTGATAGTAGACGATGGGGAGTGGGATTTCAAAGACCAGTTCAATGTCGAGCAGTTAATGGGAGTTATGGAGCTGGTAAACAATGTGGATGTAGACGCTACAATCTTTTATACAGACAGGACGCTTTCAAAGGCGATAAGTCGGAAGTTAAAGGACATAAAGAGCAACGGTGGTGCAGAGGTTACGGTAGATATGACGCAGTACGAGTCGATGGTAGCGGTATATCGTCATATCTCGAAGTATAACGAGGTGTATCACGGTAGCGGAGTAGACGATACGGACACACATAACAGCCTAGAGTATTGTTTGCCAAAGCGTTTAGAGAAGTTTGACGCAAAGCAGATACGGGATTACAAGGATAAGGCGGTAATATCCCGTTTATCGGAGGGGGAAGAGGCAGGGGAGAGCCTTCCGAGGTTTGAGGTAAAGGTTTAAGGGTTTAGGTGGTACAGAAAGTGATAGGGCGAGGGAGAAAATCCCCTCGCCCGTTTTGTGGAAGTAGGTACTTAGAGTTTCTAACAGTAGAAATCAAGTTTCCATATACCGTTTCTTAAATAACTCAAGTTCGTAGCAGTACACAAGGGCTATATCACAGTGTAAGTTTTAATGAAATTTTCTGGTTACTTTTGAAAGGAGTAAGAAGGCATGAGCATGAATGTGGTTTGCTTAGACGAGGGAGCATCGAGTTCGAGATACGCGGTGAACAGCGGGGCGGTAAAGGTCTATCCGAATAATGCGCGTTTAATCGAGGAGGACACGGTGGTAAGCCTTGTGCCGAATTCGGACGATGTGCTGGACAATCTTGACATCACGATTACGAAAACGAGCGGGGAGAGCCGATATTTCCCGCAGAGGGTGCTTCTTGGCAGTTTAGCGGAGCGGTTTAGCCGTTCAAACACGCGCCCGTCTATGAACGCGAATAAGTGCAGACAGAAGCTAACATATATCACGGTGTTGCTTGGCACGGCGCTCGGATGCTTAGATGCGGGTATCGGTGGTGAGGAAGTGTCGATTATCATGAATCTGCCGCCTGTAGAGCTTACGGACGACAATGTAAACTATGTAAAGAGCGAGCTTCTTGGCGCGTTTAGCGTAAAGTTCCATAAGCTTGAGAAGGAGATTTCGTTTACGGTAACGGATGTGGTTGTTAAGCCAGAGGGTGTGTCGGCATCTGTAGCGTTCTTTTATAACAAAGACGCATCGCCTAGGGTAACGATGGCAGACTATTCAACTGGCTATGTGCTTGTGGTGGACATTGGCGCGTCAACCTCGGATTTAGCGCTCTTAAAGGACAAGAAGTTTATCGAGAGAACTGGACAGACTTATAAGCTCGGCGGTAACACGCTTAGAGACAAGGTTAGGTCAAAGATTAAAGAGGTTTCGGGACTTGAGGTAACGGACGAGGCAGTAGAGACTTTGCTTTCGGAGGGCAGACTTCCTTACGGGAACAGTTATCGGGATATGAGTAAGGAGCTGGTAGCCGCGAAGAGAGAGTTTGCGGACGAGCTGTATGACAGCATTGACAGCTACTTTACGACCGTAGGTGTCGGTATTTCGAGTATCAAGGCAGTGTTTGTCTGCGGTGGCGGCTCAATGGAGAGTAGCTACTTTGACGAGAAAGAGAATAAAGAGGTCAAGACATCTGAACCCGTCAGCAAGTATCTGTTAGAGCGTTTACAGGAGGTTTGTGATAGCGTAGATGTGGTGAGTTATCCAGACGGAAATCCGCGTATGGCAAACATCATCGGGACTATCCTAATCGGTAACGCATATAGGGCGAAGAAGGCACAGAAGAAAGCGTAAGGGCTAGAGGAGGTTGGTATGCTAAAGGCGATAGTAGCCGTAGGTAAGAGTTCTGTAATACGGCTTCGTGACGCAGTAGCCTATCGAGCCATAAGTCCAAGTGAGGTAACGCGCTATCTTGAGAGTTTATCGGGGATTGACATTGTAATTTACGAAGAGCCGAGTAGAGAGGTGCTAGATAGTATCGTGGGGACAGAAGTTCCGATAGCGGTGCTTGATAGCGCGGGTAACTCGGGGGTCGAAGAGCTGTGCGTAGAGCGTGGATATGCTTATACGCACAGTGTAGCCGACTTGCAGGACGCGATAGAGAGTTTAACGGGGAAGAGCGTAGCGACCCATGTTCGGGACGAGAAAGAAATCGTAGAGGATGATAGCCTCGACGATGACATAGCGGGGCTGTTCACAGAGGGTGACGCAGAGGACACAGAGGTCACAGAGAAGCGTCACAGCATGAATGCGGGTACGATAAGCAGCGTGCTGAATGTGAATCAGTATACGGCGGGGGATACGCAGGACAGCGACCAAGTAGAGGTAGTTATCACTTCCAAGGCAGGGCTTACGGCTACCACGCGGGACGATGAGAGTTTACTGGATAGCGAATCAGAAGAGGCGCTTGAAGAAGAGGATACAGGTAACGAAGAGCGTGTAGCAGAGCTTTTAAGCGAGATTGAGAGCTTAAAGAGCCAGTTGAGCGCATCCTATGAGACGATAGAGAGCCTAAGTAGCGAGAGGGAGTCGGTCGAGTCCGAGTATCGCGACATAAAGGCGCGGGTCGAGAAATTGCTTCTTGACACGAAAGTAACCGAGGTCGTGATAGGCGGGACTGACATTGAGGACTACGAGCAAAAGATAGCAGATTTAGAGAGTGAGCTTGATAATCTTAGGTTGCAGGCAGTCGAGGTCGAAGAGTTAAAGCGCGGCTTAACAGAGCTAACAGAGAAGGTAGCGTTAAAGGAGCGGGAAGAGGTTGCGCTTCGGCAGGAGATAGAGACGCTTCGGGATAACAGCGAGGCAGAGGGGCTTAAGGTAGCGGTAGCCGATAGTTTATCGGATAGAGAAACGGTCGCTGGGCTACTTAGGGACGCGGTAGAGGCATTAACGCGGTATGAGAAAGAGGCAGAGAGCCTAAAGAGTAACGCGAGAGAGGCTTCGGAGTATGCGAAGGAGTTAAAGGGTAGTGCGGACGCATTAAGAACCGAGATAAGCACGCTACGGGGTATCGTATCCGAGAAAGAGCATCGGCTTATAGAGCAGGGAGAAGAGAGTGAGAGACGGATTTCTGCTTTAACAGCATCGCGGGATAGCCTAAATCGAGAGATAAATCGTCTAAAGGGAGAGCTGTCGGGGAGTAGTAGTTTACGAGAGCGCCTAGAGGCGACAGAGAGTGCGTTAAAGACACGGGATAGCGAGGTAGCTTCTTTACGGGGTCAGTTGTCGAGCGGAGTCAAAGAGTTAAACATAAAGTTCCGTTACGGCGGTAGGGCATCGCTTGTACCAGTGTTTGGCGGTAGCAGTTCCGGCATTACAACGACAGCGGTAACGATAGCGAAGCAGTTAAAGGGTCGTACTCTTTTAATCGACCTAGACATCGTATCTCCGAAGGTAGACAGCTATTTAGGCGTAAATCCGATAAAGGTCGGACTAAACATTCCGAATCAGCTACTTCGGACAGGTCTTGGAAGCTATTTAGAGCGTGGTCTTGATTATTTCATTGCAAATAAGCGAGAGATAATCACGAAAATCACAAAGAGGACGGACGGGACAGCCCTTGACTACTTAAGCGGGCTGTATACGAGTGTAAGTGCGGATAAGTTTATCACGAACGACTTAGGGCGGTTACTGGACTATCTAGGCGGTGATTACGACTATATTGTTTGCGATTTAGGCAAGGTAGCGGGGAACGAAGTGCAGAATCAGATAATCGGGAGTGTATGCAGTGGAAGCGGAATATCGGTATGCGTATCCCAGAACGATAAGTCTGACGCGCGGAGTTTAGCGTTACGGATTAGCGGTCTTAGCCTTAAGGGAAAGCTCATGTGGGTTTTAAACTTTGCAAGAAGCCGCGAGATGGACGGAATCACGAGTAAGTGTGTAGGGAAATCGAAGTATGCGTATATGA
>ERZ773069.536-NODE-536-length-24953-cov-13.667764_pt1 | contig 24953 bp, 19 predicted proteins | sample MGYA00580619_ERZ773069 | MGnify/ENA primary metagenome ERZ773069 (study PRJEB29015, sample SAMEA2738007) | human oral metagenome | biome: human oral; feature: human-associated habitat; material: dental | place: China | collected 2108 ...
CGAGGAAAGTATGGTGACAGTAACAATTAGGCGAAAGTGGGTGTTAAACTTGGGTAAGGATTAGTGTAATTAGAGAAATTCGTAGTCACCGAAAGTTCCAAGTTCAATGCTCAAACATCAATGTTTCAAGTTCATATCATAAAGTTCAATGTTCAAACCTCAAAGTTCAAAGGCTAAAGGGCATCTTTAGCAAGCCAAAAGGGCGTTAATTCACATGGAATTAACGCCCTTTTAAATCTCTAACACTGCTTTTTTCTCTTTATCCCAAGCAACTTGTTAACTCGTCAACTCGTCTAACTTGTTAACTATGTTACTTTGTCTTCCCCGCAAGCAACTTGTTAACTCGTCTACTCGTTCACTTGTCTACTTCTCCGGATAAACGAGGTTGGCATCGGTGATATTGTCCAGCACCTCGGTGAGGAACTTACGTGACTCCCACTTCGCCATAGGCAGGTCGTGGAGCAGGTAGTTGCCACAGTCGCGTGGGGCAGCACCAGGGATTTCACCCTCAAAGTCGGCAACGAATTGGAAGGTACGGCGCATGAGATCGACAATATCTTTCGACTCAAGATCGCCACGAAGGATGAGGTAGTTACCAGTCAGACAGCCCATTGGACCCCAATAGATAACACGATCTTTCCACTCGTCATCATTACGGAGGAAGGTGGCAGCCAAGTGTTCAATAGCGTGGATAGCACCGACATGCAACACTGGCTCACGATTTGGTTCTTTCATACGGATGTCGAAGGTGGTAACGGTCTCGCCACCCACCTCGTCCTTACGACTCACATAAATGCCACGCAGCAATCGCTCGTGGTCAATGGTAAAGGAAGGAATCTTGTTTAATTCAGAATTCATAATTCAAAATTCATAATTATGATTACTAATGTTTGCTGTATTTTAACTCACAAGTCTTACTTAATACAGAATTCATGTTTAATACAGAATTCATGTTTAATTCAGAATTCAAAATTCACAATTCATAATTATGATTACCAGTGTTAGCTTCAGTTTTATCCACGAACTTTAAGCTTTTATTGGCTAAAAGGGATCTATTTATCTGTGAGTTCCGTAAGAGAATTTAGCAGATAAGTAAACAAAATACTTATTCTAAAAACTCTGCCCACATCGGTAATCATAATTATGAATTGTGAATTATGAATTCTGAATTAAATTAATAAATTGTTTCGTTACCTCAAAGCTGCCGTTGGCAATGCGCTCCCAAAAGTCATAGTACTGGCTGGCTTTGTTGTCTTTGAGCGGAACATCGCTGATGACACGGAAGGAGACGAAGGGGGTTTGATAGATGTGGCAGACCTGCGCAATAGAACAACTCTCCATGTCGACAGCTGTCGCCTCTGGGAAGTGGTCCATGATCTCTTGCATCTTCTCACGTGAGTTGACAAACCACTCACCACTGACGGTCAGTCCTGCCTTGACATGCAGGTCCTTACAATCAGGCAAGTTGTTCAACGACAATGCCTTTTCAATCAACTCCGTAGGAGCCTTGAAGCGAGCAGGCATACCAATAATCTGCCCGAAAGCTACCTCATCGCCACAGTAGGCATCGTGGTAAGCACACTCCGTTGCCACCACCACATCAGTAACCTCCAATAAAGTGTCGGCTCCACCCGCACAACCACTTGAGATAACAAGGTCGGGGTGGTAATGATTAATCATCTCCACTGCACCGATGGCAGAGTTAACCTTACCGATACCACACTGCTGCAGAATGATTTCCTTCTCTCCCAACCGTCCCGTAACAAAGTCTTTATGGTTGAAATGCTCCGTCTCGGTGTTGGAAAGAATTGCTTTAAGTTGCGCGAACTCTTTGTCCATCGCAACGATGATTCCTATTTTCATACTGCAAAGGTACGAAAAAGTTACAAGTTGGATATTGTAAGTTCTTAGTTTTTTGTAACTTTGCAGAGATTAATCATTTGTCTGACATAAGCAAAATTAAATAAAAATGAAAACTTGGAAAAGATTTCTACCCGATGTACTGGTAGTCGTGTTGTTTGCGGTCATCTCGTTCGCTTACTTCTTCGTTCCGGTCACTCAGGGTAAGATTCTCTATCGCCACGATGCCTCAGCAGGTGTCGGTTCGGCACAGGAAATGACAGAGTATCAGAACCGTACTGGTGAGGCAACACGCTGGACAAACGCCATCTTCGGTGGTATGCCTACCTATCAGATGTCACCATCGTATCAGTCAACAGACGGACTGTCGCAGGTGATGAACGCTTATCACCTTTGGTTGCCCGACAATGTATGGTTTCTTTTTGTCTATCTCTTAGGCTTTTATATTCTGTTGCGAGCCTTTGACTTCCGACAGTCGTTGGCGGCATTGGGTAGTATCATGTGGGCTTTCTCGTCCTATTTCCTCATCATCATTGCTGCCGGTCACCTCTGGAAGGTAATGGCATTGGCTTATCTTCCACCAATGATTGCCGGTATTGTCTTGGCTTATCGAGGACGTTACTTGTCGGGATTCATCGTGACGGCTATCTTCACCGCCTTTGAGGTGAAAGCCAACCACGTGCAGATGACCTATTACTATCTCTTTATCGTCCTCTTTATGGTCATCGGCTATCTCGTTCAAGCCGTTCGCCAGAAGCAACTCGTGGGTTTCCTCAAGGCTTCGGGCGTATTGGCTGTAGCGGCATTGATTGGTATATTAATCAATCTCTCAAGCCTTTACCACACATGGGAGTATCAGAAAGAGAGTATGCGTGGCAAGAGTGAGTTGCTGAAAGCTGACGGAGCCAACCAGACAAGCTCTGGTCTTGATCGCGACTATATCACGCAGTGGAGTTATGGCATTGATGAGACAATGACCTTACTCGTACCTGATGCAAAGGGTGGAGCGAGTGTTCCATTGAGCCAAAGCAGTACGGCTATGTCGAAGGTTGACCCACAGATACAGTCAATGATTCCACAGCTCTATGACGCTTTCCCACAGTATTTCGGTACACAGCCGGGAACGAGCGGACCAGTTTACGTGGGTGCCTTCGTACTTTTCCTTTTCATCTTAGGTCTTTTCTTGGTGAAGGGTACGATGAAGTGGGCTTTGTTCGCAGCCACCATCCTGTCCGTTCTTCTCTCATGGGGACATAACTTTATGGGCTTCACCAACTTCTTCCTCGATTACATCCCGATGTATGCGAAGTTCCGAACGGTGGCAAGTATCCTTGTTATCGCTGAGTTCACCATTCCGCTCTTGGCAGCACTGACCTTAAAACGACTTGTTGACGAGCCTGAACTCTTAGGACAGAAGATGAAGTATGCTTATATCAGCCTTGGTTTGACAGCGGGTGTAGCCCTTTTAGTGGCTGTATTCCCAGACATGATGGGTCCGTTTGTCAGCGATCAGGAACGCCAGATGATTAATAGTATTCAGGGTATGGACAGCAATACGGCAGGAACAATCCTGGCGAATGTCTCTGCGATGCGTGCCGCAATGGTCAGCTCTGATGCTTGGCGTTCGGTTATCGTTATCCTCATCGGCTTTGCACTGCTCTTCGCTTATAAGATGAAGAAGTTGCGTGCCGACTATATGGTGGCTGGTCTTTTGGTGCTTTGCCTCGTTGATATGTGGCAGGTGGACAAGCGTTACCTCAATGACGAGATGTTCGTACCAAAGAGTGAACGCGATATGCCACAGCAGCCAACGGCAGCCGACCTTGAGATTAACAAGGACAAGAGCCTCGACTATCGTGTGCTGAACTTCGCTTCTAACACGTTCAACGAGAACGAGACTTCTTACTTCCATAAGAGTATCGGTGGTTATCACCCTGCTAAGCTCCGCCGTTATCAGGAGATGATCGATGCTTACATCGCTCCAGAGATGCAGAAGACGATGCAGGCGATTGCTGCTGCAGGTGGTAATATGCAGGCGGTGGACGGCGTTAAGACCTTCCCTGTATTGAATATGCTGAACACGAAGTACTTTATCCTTCCACTGCAGGGTGGCACAACGGCACCAATACAGAACCCATATGCACAGGGCAACGGCTGGTTTGTCAATAAGCTCAACTATGTTGACGATGCCAACGCTGAATATGCTGAGGTGGGTAAGATTGACGTGCGCCATGAGGCAGTAGCCGATAAGAAGTTTGAGGCGGCTCTCGGTCAGGCGAAGGCGAACGACTCTACTGCAATCGTGAAGCTCGACAAGTATGAGCCTAACAACCTGCAATACACTGTCAACTCAAAGAATGGTGGTGTTGTCGTCTTCTCTGAGATCTACTATCCGGGTTGGACAGCCACTATCGATGGTCAGCCTGCAGAACTCGGTCGTGTGAACTACATCCTTCGTGCTGTGAGCGTGAAGCCGGGTAAGCACACCGTAGTCCTCGACTTCCACCCAACAAGTATCTCAACCACTGAGACCATTGCTTACATTGCAATCGTTATCTTGCTCTTAGCGATTACGGGGGCAGGGTATATGGAGTGGAGGAAGAAGTAAACCACCAACTGGCCCCACCCCCATCCCCTCCCCCATAGGGAGGGGCGTGATTAGCGCGATACCCCTTAGTATTTCTGAACTTGTAGTAACTGCCAGAAGGGAAGTTAGGGGAAAGGACGAGGAAATTCCCCATAAAGGATGAAAACTGGAAGATAAAAAAAGATAAGACAGAATATCCCTCGCAAGTATGTTAGCTTACGAGGGTATTCCGTTTAAATCGAAGAGTGTTTAGGGCATAGGCTTTATATACTTTTATTGTATAAGGCTTATAGCGTTCTTCACCTTTTATATATATTGTAAAATAAGGATAAGAAGAAAATTATGAGACAACGAGTTGAAAAGAAGCTAAACCAGCATTTGATGCTACCGATAAAGCTATTTATGGGTAGAGAGAAGTCGGGCGGAATCGTTCTGCTTTTCAGTGTAGCCTTGGCAATGGTGTTGGCAAACACCAACTTAGCAACAAGCTACTTTCATTTCTTTGAGCAGGAGGTAGGCTTTATCATCAACGGAGAGCCTTATCTGAATTATAGTCTACACCACTGGATTAACGATGGACTGATGGCTATGTTCTTCTTTGTGGTAGGCTTAGAATTGAAAAGAGAGTTTATCGGAGGCGAACTGGCTGACATCAGAAACACCATTCTACCTATCGGCGCAGCAATAGGCGGTATGATCGTACCTGCCGTGATATTTCTAAGTCTTAATATAGGAACGGCAGAAGCAAAGGGATGGGGTATACCAATGGCAACAGACATCGCCTTTGCCTTAGGAGTGGTCTATCTCTTAGGAGATAAAGTACCTGCCTCGGCAAAGCTTTTCCTGACAACACTTGCCATAGTAGACGACCTTGGAGCCGTTCTCGTTATCGCCTTCTTCTATACCTCCGAACTCTCTATCGTGAGTTTGCTCTTTGGCTTCGCCTTCCTTGCCGTGATGTTTATAGGCAACAGACTCGGTATCAAGAGCCTATTCTTTTATGCTGCACTCGGTATCGGTGGCGTATGGGTAACCTTCTTGCTATCGGGAATCCACGCAACAATCGCTGCCGTACTCGCCGCCTTCATGATTCCAGCCGATGCAAAGATTAACGAGTCGGTCTATCTCAAGCGTATTAAGAGACTGACAAGACTTTTCGAGAAAGAGGAAGCAAACGAGGTTAGAACCTTGGAAGAGGGGCAGGTTGACGTGCTGACACATATACAGCATGACACTACTATTGCAATCCCCTTGTTGCAACAGCTTGAACATAAGATGATACCTATCGTTACCTTCTTAATTATGCCTATCTTTGCGATTGCCAATGCAGGTATCAGTTTCACGGATTTAAGTCTATCTGACATCTTCTCTACCCACGTAGCACTCGGTGTGACACTCGGCTTGTTCTTAGGAAAACCAATTGGCATTGTCAGTGCAATCTTTTTAATGGTAAAAATGCGTTGGGCAACACTTCCAAGTGCCATCACTCGTCGCACACTGCTGGGCTTAGGTATGCTTGCCTCCATCGGCTTCACAATGTCAATGTTCATCTCTACTCTCGCTTTCACCGATGAACTATTAATGACACAAGCAAAGTTGGGTATCTTCCTCGCCTCCATCTTAGGTGGAATAAGTGGATATGTACTGCTGAATAAGAAAAGTAAGTAAAAACAAGCAAACAAGCAAACAAGCAGCCCCTCCCCCTTGCCCCTCCCCCGTAGGGAGGGGAGTGATTACCGAGATTCCCAAATGATTCTCCTAACTCGTAACCGCTGATTTAAGAGAAAGAGGGGCGTAAACAGTGAGCTATCCTTTTATAAGAATATAAAACAGAGTAACAAGCAAATTTGTTGCTCTGTTTTTTTATCCTTTGAACTTTCAATTTTGAACTTTGAACTTTATGATATGAACCATTAACGACTACGAATTTCTCGAATCCTTTTATCCTTTGAACATTGAACTTTGAGCTTTGAACTTTATGATTTGTGTTTTAACCCTGAGCTTTGAACTGTCACCACATCGGTAATCATAATTATGACGTACTGATGCGAACTTCGTTCGAATAATTTTGAATTGCGAATTATGAATTAACAGAGGATTATGAATTATAGTAGTAATCATAATTATGAACTTTGAATTATGAATTAACAGAGGATTATGAATTATAGCAGTAATCATAATTATGAATTGTGAATTATAAATTCTGAATTAGAATATATATATTTATATAATCCTGCGACAAAAAAGTGTAAAGTTTAATTATTTCAGCAATCTACCTATTTGTCGCAGATTAGCACACAGCCTCAACCGAAGAAAGTTACTAATTTGTCGCGCTATTCCACAATCATTTGATTTACATAACATTACAAAGGTAGAAAATCAAACGAAAAACAGCAGCAAACAAATTAGTAACGATGAAAACAAAAGGAAAAGAACACAAATATGATATATTTGTAAAGAAAAGAGAAAGATAAGGAGACAAACCTCCTTATCCGTCTCTCCGCTCCTCCCTATCCGTCGAACAATGAGGAAAAAGACTCCCTTTTTGTCGCACAGAAGCTACTTCGCTGTCGGGGACAACCTCCCATGAAGTCGCACGTAACCTACATATACGTCGCCTATTTTCAGCGTAAGCACCTGTACTTCATATATATAAGAGCATCTAACTAAGTCTTAAAAAGTGACTGACAATGATTGTCTAAGTCCAAGACTGGAGTTTATGGGAGGAGTTTTACATACAAGAACTGACGCCCAATGTGGTTGCTAACGCTGTGAGTACAGTAACGAGAATATGCAGGATATTCTTCCAAATAGGTTTAATCATAACATCTAAATAAATTAAAAGCCCAATCGGCAAGCAAATCACACTGCCGTCCCTTCTTGCTAACGGCATCGTATCCGAGCCGATTTGGACTAAAAGTGAATACTAAAGGTTCTTCCGAAATATGGAGTAATAGGCACACAGAGGCACGGAGGCAACGGAGGTAAACGCAATGTCATGGAGGTGCCGACGGCACAAAGAGTGACGGAGGTATAGCTTACAGATTCTTGATAATTATTTTTGGATAAACGCTTTGTATTTAAGCTAATAGAATTGGCAAACAAGCTCCGTCACTCTATGCACCTACAGTGCCTCCGTTACTTCCATTGCCTTGTTTTAATAAGCCTCCGTCCTCTCCTTTTCTCCGTGTGACATTACTTCAAACTCTAAACACAAGTGGCAAAACTCATCACTCCAAAATCCTGAAGACCCATACTAAACCCCTCTCACTCATCAGAAGCCAATATGTTTCATCCTTACGATGCCATTGTTTCCTAATAAGCGATTTAGGGTAAACGGAGAGCGGAGGGGCGCAAACTTGCTACTCCCCCACGCTCATCTCTCAAGCCAATCGACTATGCGTGGCCCTCAGTAGTGGCAGTAGCCTCACCTGGCTCTGGACCAGCAGAAGGCTTATTCTCCTTCTTCTTGCCCTTGTTCTTCGCCTTCTCGGCAGCCTTAGGCGCATCATACTGCACAGCCTCCTGAATACGCAAACCGCTGATGAGGGTCTTCACACGACGCTTCATCGCATCGATAGTCACCGTTGGCGCGAAAAGCACATGCGCACCGTAGATATCTCTCTGTGCGTTAAAGTCTTCCGCCTTCTGGACACCCTGAGAGTGAATACCTACGCGGAAAGTTCCCAATCCGTCGAGCTTCACACGGTTACCATCCTTGAGGACCTGATTCATCTCGAACACCAACGCACTGATAACAGCCAAGATGTCTGGCTCGGTTACGGTGCAACGCTCACTGATACGCAGAGCGAGATCCTTAACACTGACAAGGTCTGGAGACACCGCACGGGCATACCAATAACCCTTGCGCTTGCTGTTCTTACGATTGTCCTGATACATACGAAATTTGATTGACATAACTTGAAAATTTAAAAAGTGAAACAAAGAAATTATTGAAATGAAAAAATGAAATCTTAACTCAATGCTCTAATAAGTCAGAGGCAAATCCTCTCCGTGGCTCTACGCACGACGATGCCTCCGTGACTTACATCGCTTTATTTTTATTACTCCTCCGTGCCCTCCTTTTCTCTGTGTGATACCATCTTAAAACTAAGTGGCAAACCTATTACTGAAGACTCTTCTTCCCACTCCTCATCGCCCTTGTCATTCGCCAGTCCTCACCCCCTCCCCACAGAAAAAGAAGGGGGAGGGACAACTACCTAAAAGACATACTGCGACAAAAAAGTGTAAAAATAAGTAAACGAGTAAACAAGTAAATAAATGAACACGTAAACAGATAAAAAGATAAACACAGAAATAACTAAAAACACAATAACGCAAAAACGTATAAAAATATAAAGGTAAAAGTCGGAAAACACAAAAACGTAAAAACATACTTCATCATAAACATAAACGATTAAAAATATGAAAAGATATTCACGTAAATAATTAAAATATTTATAGTCAGTAACTTAAAACGTATTTCTCAGACTTTCGGCGACAAAAAAGTGAAATCTTTCACCGCCTTTTCTCCCCTATTTAGCCCCCAAAATCTGGTGTCTATTCTTCCCATTCCGCTTATAGCTGACGTGAATCCACCGCTTAATCATCGAATCCTGTGGCTCAAGAATCATCTGATCGAAGTCTGTTTGAGAGAGAATTGCCGCATATTTCCGACACATTTCCAGTCCTGTGACATGAATATCCACCGCCTCACCCCGCAAATGTTGCGAATGTTCAGCCCCATGAACAGCCCTATTCACAGCCTCGCAGCGATAACCTCCCACGACTATCACACGTCCCACACGCCTTCTGAGCGGTTCTAAGACGCATTTACAAAGCTCCCGAAGGTTCTCTATCACCTCCTCTCTCGAGGCCTCTCCTGGCGCAGGATTCTCCTCAGGCACGTTCTTAACACCCATGCCCACCGCCTTTCCCGAGCGCATCATCTCGCCCACCGTAAAATGTGGTGAGAGTCGCTCCTCAAAATCTATTTCATTAGAATGACTATCGTTGATCATACACATTAATTATTATAGATTGTTTGCTTTACTAAAACTCCGTTCGTCATCCCTTCATTCCTGATGACGATGCAAAGGTACAACACAAAAAAACCGATTCCAAGGAAGATATATGTAGTAATATAAGTAGACGAGTGGACAAGTTAAAAAGTGGATGGGTTGACAAGGTACTTGTAAAGACTGGGTAAAATCCAAACTTTTGAGTGTTAAAACTCGAATGAGTGATGATTTATTTCATCTTTCTGGCAAGTTTGGCATCGGTCACCTGTTTTCTCTGATGTCATTGGAGAAACAAGAAGGAGCTTCGGCTTCGGAATTGATCCTTTCTCTTTGCCTCTTCCGCATTGTGGATGAAAGAATTCACAGTATATGCAAACATAAGATATATGAGCTTTCAAATCATGGTAAGAACTGTTTCTATCGGATGATGATTCGCTCGCAGATGGATTTGGAGACACTTGATGAAACACTTTACCCTGCGTTATGAAACTCAACATGAAATGGCTGAAGCATTGGAAAAATGGAATAAAGTATGTGGACAGACTGATTAACTTCTATTATACATGTGTTAAAACTCAATGAATATGGAGGACGACAAGCAAAGGTGTATGAGAGAAAACGGTGTTTCAAGGGGTGGGAAAGTTTAGTAAAATAATGCTTCCCCGCGCGTGCTCTGCAAGTAATGTCTCGTGAAAACGACTTATCTCAAAATTCAGACCCACGTATCACTTCTGCTTGCCCTCTCTCGTAAGAACAAGCACAGCTCCGTGTCATCACCACGGTCAAAGCCACACGGTCGAAGCCCCAGACCAAGCACGACTGATAGCAATCGCCAACTACCGTGCGATGTTGATTACACCTACCGCTATAAGCCACAACGGTGGCGCACTTCCTCCTCTTTCGGACATACTAACAATAGGCGGTAACCTACCACTGGCGAGAGTGTCTGCAAAAGCAAAGCGACTACCGATAAAAAGAAAGCAGACCTTGGTGCCGCACTGGGCGGATCCAAAGTCTGCTTGTATAGTGAACTATGCACAAGAAAAAACATTTATTTGTGCATATAGTGAAGATTTACTCCTCCTCATCATCTTCTGTCTGCCATTTTCCTGTGCGGAATGCTTCCCATTCATCAGAATGGAAATACTTTGAATGGAACTGATCCATAGCGGACAAAGATTGGGATAGTATTAAAACTGCATCGCTGTTTGTCGGCAAATCATCTTCATCCAGTTTTTGAAGGAATTCGATTGTAGGTTCGTCCTTCAGCAGAATCAAAACTTTGTCTAACAATTTATTGATAATCTTGACTTTGTTGAGGTTGAGCTGTTCCGATTGCTTTTTACCAGACATAACTTTTACTTCGGAATATGCTGAATGTAGGAGAGGGCGAACGACCTCATATAGTTCAACTTTTTCTTTAGATACCTTATTCATCATTTTTGATATTTAAGAGGCATGTATGTCCTGATGTCATTCTTTTCTTTATTACCATCGACATTCCAATACCAACGTCCTGAAAACATATGAACATTATCTTTTCTCAGTTCTTCCATGCAATTGATATATTGGCTGATAATCATTGCAACATCTCCATTGTTAGGCAAAGCATCTATATCAAACACTTCAAAACCGTCAAAAGGTTTCATATCTCCAAGGATGTCATTTGCCGTTACAAGTACCTTGTTGATAAGTTTAAGTTTGAACTCATTAACTTCTGCCTTGGGGTCTTTTTTGACCAGTACGGCAACTTCGTCGTGTAAGGCTTGCAACTGAGTTGCAGTCTTATCGAACTTCAAAATTTCTTCTTTTGTCATTCTAATACTATTTTAATTCGGACACAATCTTGTAAATTCAACATATTTCTTTTTAATAACTTCAATTGGCTTTCTTTGCTCATTGGAGTTGATATTCTGCATTAACTTCAAATCATCGTCTGTCATTATCAAAATACAGCGCCGTTGTCCTGACCAAAGGTCTATTGTGTTTTGAAGCATTTGTTTTGAAGGTTTGTTCCTTGTAAAAAGAATGCCAAAACGTCCAAAATTTCCAGACATGTAACGATTGAGCTGATTGATATGTTCTCGTTCTATCGAGTGAACATTTTTCAATTCCACAACAATTTGTCGGCAATCATACACATCGTACAGTTCTTTGAGGAAGTCAGTGTCGATGTTGTTGTAGAAGATTAAATCACGGATTTGGGTTCCTGACTCAATTCTACTCTGCTCTTGTGCAAAATCCAAATGAGGATATAGTAAAGAAGTCAAGACCTGCCCCATCAATTCCTCATATTTTTTATCTGCATTGTTTTTCTTGCCTGTATATAGTTTTGTAATAGAACAGACTTTCCTTCTTGCAGATTCTTTGCTTATTTTTGAGAACAGAGGGTCGTTCTTGCAATCATCTTTTGCAAGTTCCTTAATGGAAATGTATTTTTCTACTTGGTCGAAATGATGCCTATTATACTCCAGTATTTGGATGCGATTTTTAATGCCGTCATATTCCTTATTTATATCAGCAATAATATAGTCCTTATAGTAGCTGTCATAGTTTAGCCACGGTGAAAACCTCAGCCAACGCTTGGGTACAAACAGAATGCTTTGTTCCGTTTTTTCGTTGATTGCCAAATTTGTTGTTTCTTCAACTATGCTCTTCTTTTTCGTGTCATAATACGATATTTTAGACAAACTGAGAGGTATGCCATACTTTTTACACTCTTGTATTGTGTAGTCAATGAGGAAGGATTTCATTAGAGAACACGCAATATCACTAATCCTATCTTTAGAAATGTCCTGTACCAGTAACTGTATCTGCTCAATATGCTTAAATCCCAACTGCGACACTTGGGTAATTGCCTGAAACAAGTCAAGAACTTCTTTTGCTTTTGCCGTTGAGATAGGCCGCCCCATACGCTTGTTCGATGTGCCTAATCCAACCTCAGCGCATTCACTGAGATAAATTAAGGTCTCAATAGCTTTATCTTGCTTATCGTCCAAATACATTCGCCCCAATTCATTGAATGCGGTAATCACCGATAAATGTTGTCCGTTATCCATTTGTGATGGTGACTTCCACAAGAGAAATGGGTCAACGTATAGAGGTATATCTTCGTCCATATATGGGATTGCGAAGTCTACCTTGCTTTGTAACAAGGGAATTCCATAATGATCAGATAATCTTGGCCGAATAAAATCTGTTGTATCAACCATAATATTTTTATTAACGGTTAGATGTAAACTTGCACCTTGGATAGTTAGAACACCCAAAGAAACATCCGTATCTACCTTGCCTTTCTACAAGTCGTCCTCCGCACCTTGGGCATATACCGTGTTGGATTTTATTTTGGCTATCGTATTGCTTGCGAAGTGCATTGTACTTGTGTTCGCATGTAGCACCTTTTTCCAAAGTCTTGCTATTGCTCTCAATGATACTAATAATTTTCTCTTTAATCTCTTGGCTAATTGCAGGAATTTTATATTGCAAAATTGCGTCTTTTAAGCAGCTACGATTCACCACAATATGGGGGTTAACATTTACCTTCAGTTCTGCCTCGTTGTTGAAGCACACAATCGGAATAAATGGAATGTTCCCTAAATCCTTCAGCATGAACTTCAAGAAACGAATATGCCCATCATTTTGCAGAAGTGGGCTGTAAAAGGTTGACTTGTGTCCGTATATGCTTTGCATCCAATATTCGGTGCTCTCCCCACCGAAAATCCAACCTTTATAGCCTTTGGTCTCAATTACAAACACGGCATAGGGTGATACCACAATATGATCAATTTGTGTTGACCTACCATTGCTCATGAAGAGAACATTGTCTATGACATGATACTCTTCAGGTAGTTGCATTAGCTTATGATGCACCATTTTCTCTGCAATCTTACCTTTGTTGAAGCAAAGATAAAGCATTGCAGAGAAAACCAGAATTACTATGAGTGCAGGTAGGAACATGAATCGTTATTGTTATTCTCCAGGAAATTTATAAACTTTCATCAACTCGTCTACCAAGGTTGCGGTGCGGGTCTTGATATCATCGACAGTCCATTTATCCATTATAGCTATTTCACGGTTGATGTCAAGACCATTCTTGTAACCAATGAAACGTTGACCATCTTTGCTTTTACGGTCACGTTTTTCCTCGAATGACTTGTTTCCAAGTGTACTATTATAGCCTGTAATGGTAAGGTTACCGATTTTATGAGTGTACTCTTCGAGATATTGTTTTGCCAGTTCCTTATCGCCATCTGCAATCATATTGACCCAACATTCAGGGATATTCTGCCCCTCTGGGAAGATATGCTCAATAGTCCATACAAACACTTTCTTATCGGTGCGACGCCAAAGGTCGGTCCAAGTCTCTTGCATCATGGCAGCCTCTGCAAGTTTACAGAGAATGTAGCGTGTTGCGCCAACATTATCTTTGTAAACATCGCCCTCCAAACTGCGACGGAACTGCTCGTCAGATGCGCAGTTGGTTGGTGTGCTTAATATGTCAATAATAATCGATACCACTTTGTCACCAGTCGCCTGTGCTTCTTCTAACTTACTGATTATATCCATAAAGATGCGTGTAAGGTCGCGAGTGTTAGGATAGTCAGTAATATTACGGCGAACAAAGTACTTGGCAAGTAAGCGGATTATCAAGTTGATTTGTTCCTCTGGAACTGCAAGTTCCTCCTTGTTGCGCATTAAGTACATGAGTAACAAATAGGATGGCGCACCTTGAATGTGGTCAAGGTCTTCCAACGCTTTGCGATATGGATTCTCAATGGTATCTTGTAAGATAAGCCATGAGTAGATTTGACCACATTGTAAAATGTCGTCAAGGAACGAGGGAAGGTCTCTGTTGATTAGACTTTCGAATATATTAAGTAAGTTCGAGCGTGTAGCCACAACGCCCAATGGGTCTTTCCTGCGGTCAGCGTCACTTTGGAAAGGCTCGTTCAAACGGTGTTTGAAGGCATTATAGTAATGGCGGAAGAAGCGTTCCTGTATGCTATAATCTTCAGAAAGGTGTCCGAGCAGCACTTGCCAGCGATTAAAGCAATCATCAATCGTAAGGTTATTCCCCTCTGCCTTTGCCATGATAAGGTTTTTCATCAAGTCAATAGCTGTGAGTGGTGTTCCTCGATTGTTTAGCGATTCAAACAGCACATAAGCATCAGAGTGTGAAGAAACCTCGATCTTCACTAACATGGCTTGTTTCACCTTGTTGTACTTTCCCAACAGAAAGTCTACAACACTTTCATCATTCAATGACTCAATCTCTTTGTCAATGCTTTTCAAAAAGTAATTATAGCAACGTGCAATCTTGCGTTGTGCATAATAAGGATGCTTGGAAGCAGATGCTTTGCGTAACGCAACGCCATTCATCAGATGATTGAAATCGTCTAAGTTATAGTTCTGCACCTGAGGTACAAGTTTCATCTCATTGGGAGAGTTCTTGCTCTTCAATGATTTTCTCAACGACGGCAAAACATCTTCGTCATCCTCGCTCATTTCATCCTTGTGTTCCTTCAGGCGCGTATATATGGCTGTAAGGAACAAACTGATGGTGGTTAGTCGTTGCTGTCCGTCAATCACCTCTAAATATGGATTGATTGCATCACCCTGTGGGATGCAGATAATAGATCCGATGAAATATTCATCGTTATTCTCACTGATGTCGTCGTAGAGTGCTTCCCACTCACGATAACTCCATGTGTATTCACGCTGATACTTGGGGATGGTGTAATAGAAATTTCCATCTGCAGAAAGTATCTCGTAGATATGATATTTGTTTACGCTCTGAATCATACAAAAATAATCTGTTTGTACAGAAGAATGTTATAATTAGAGATTTAACTTGCTGATTATTTCATTCCATGCAGCCTGCTGAGGATACTTTACATTTTCATCATTCTTCATCAAATTAACGTAGTGTTCGATGAAATCTGAAGGATCACTCAGTAAGCGCAAGTAGTACTTTAGTGATGTGTACACACCGTTTACTATCACCTGACATCCGTGTTTCCTCGCTATTGATTTAATCTCTTCCTCAATAGGACTCCAATCTGCTTTACTCATATCTGCGGTGGTCAGGAGATAATACCTATTGGTATGCTGTGGCATGAATTTGGTGTAGGCATGTTCTACCAATTCCTTGGTTATTTCGATATTGTGTTTGATTTCCACTCCTTCAAATGCCTCTCCATTGATGTCATTTATCTGTATGTCGCCAATTTGACCTGATTGAGAATCCGCAGAAGTGTGAGATTCAAGAGGACACAATTGCTTATCATGAAAACGTGACACCTCTTTCATCATACATTCGTATGCCGCATATATGGCAAGTGTCGGAAGGCGAGATGCACCGTGTCCTTGATATGGATAATCAAAGTGTTGGTGTAGTACCTCAATGATGTTTGAGATAGAAAGACTATGTGGCTTTGCTAAGTCAATGTTATGGCTATCTCTCTGCCTTATCAACAAGACAAAGAAATAAGTAAGAATAGATTTTGCATCTACTCCGTTTACCTGTACCTCATTTATGAGTTGCAAGAAAGCGTTTTTCAGTAAGGGCGGCTTTATAGCCCCAGGATAATTCAAGTCATAAGGAACTTTCTGTTCGAGACTTCTTGTTAACCATCCAGACTCAGCCATGGCAGGAAAGTTTTTCTCCTTAATAAAAGGAGTAATAAACTTCGAGTCAATAGTTCTTCCCGAAAAATTGCCAATATCTTTTTGATGATATCGGATGTCATCTTCAGGAACAACTATTTTGTGTGCCATCAAAGTTATAATTACCGCTAAAACAGCTTTACTGTTTTCTGCTTTATCAACAATGGTTTCTATGTAGCCTTTTACTTCATTGCTGAAAGTAAATGTCTCGTCGACATTCTGCATCTGCTCGGCAGAAGAATATGCGTCATCGAGTATTTGTCTATAATTTGTCATCTTATAACAATTGTCTTTTTATTTCATTCCCTATTGCTTCAATCATGCTTACACACACAGAGTTCCCTAATTGCTTGTATTGAGCTCCAACAGCACTAACGCGAACAAAATTATCAGGGAAACCCATTATGCGCCAGCACTCATTAATGGTAAGTTTCCTGACACGATTGTCCTTTGTCAGAACAAAGAATCTACCAGATGTTTCCTGTGACGGGAGTGTCGGATGTATACCATAAATAGAGTAAATCCTATTTGGTTGCTTGTGAACTCTTGAAAGATGTTCTGTACCAGGGCGAACGCCAGCCTTTCTAATGGCTTTGTTTCTATACCCCGCAAATATCAAACCTGCTTGAGTCTGATGGGTTTCTTCGAGCAAAGTGTATTCAGAGGGATCTAAATACTCAAAATCACCTGATTCGTCCAAGAAGTCAACTAATGGCTTTCTCGGTTGTTTAACCAACCTTGAAAAAACAAATGGCTGTTTCAAAGAACCAATGATGATTATTCTTTCTCTGTTCTGTGGAACTCCGAAATCAGCAGCATTTAGAATTTTCCACTCAGTATGATATCCAAGTTCCTTTAATTTCTCCAAAATAACTTCAAGTGTGCGTCCCCCGTCGTGATACTGTAAATGTTTCACGTTCTCTAAGAAAACAACAGAAGGATGTTTTCTTTCTAATATTTGACAAACGTCAAAGAAAAGAGTGCCTCGTGTGTCTGCAAATCCTTTTTGCTTACCAGAAATGCTGAATGGCTGGCATGGAAAACCGGCACACAAGACATCAAAATTATCTGGAATATAACTTTTTGTAGATTCCTTTGTAATATCGCCAAAAGGCATCTCTCCATAGTTTGCTAAATATGTTTGTTGAGCATTTGGCTCGAATTCAGAAGAGTAGACACATCTGCCTCCTATTCTTTGCAAGGCAAGTCTGAATCCACCTACACCAGCAAATAAATCTATAAATTTGAAATCTGTTTGCTTTGGTGCAGAAAAAGGGATATTAAATAAATCTTGGAAGAGGCTATACTGAAGAGGATTCTCAGCAACCATATTGATATATTCTTCTGTAATCTCAATATTCCCTTTTTTGTATTCTAAGAATTCTTTGAGCAATAGTAATATCTCATTTCTATCCTCATCTTCATATTTTCCAGTTGCCTTGATGGAATGTAATTTATGGCTTATGACAGCCATGGCATTCTCATACGAGGTTTCATCATAAATCTTAACTCCACCATCTATGGCGGAGGGAAAGTTTTCCATATTGATTTTACTTGTCATCGCAGTTTATCCGGGGTCAACGCTTGTATCATTAAATTTCTCCATCTCGGTATCTAACAACTTCTCATTTGGACAAGTTGTGAAATTGAAGGCTGTATCCGATTTGTACACCATCTCGAAACCGTCATGTCTGTTACGCCCATTTCCGTTGCAAGCCAATGAATTGTAACATTCTTCTCAGCCAAAATTATTCTTAACCTATTTGGGTATAACTTTTTTGCCATAAGTTATATATCTATTTGTGTGCAAATATACACAAAAAAGGATATAATCGGTGCGATGACTTAGGTGTTTTTTCATTAGCAGCGAAAAAAAAACGGCAAGAAAGATAACTTTCTTGACGAAATGAGAACAATAACATCGTAACGTTTGAGGGGAAACGAAGCGACGTCTGAAGCGAAACAAAATCTCGTTTTGGGAGGGTTGATAGTTAGGCTGTTAGAAAATGCCACTCACTGGCACTCTCATGATATCTCGGACAGGGAATTTCTCACAACCGACATAGAGGGTATCGAAAGCGTCGGAGCCGGCGGTGCGGTGTTCGAGGAGGTCTTCCTCGGATTCGGCGAGTTTCTCGCCCGACTTGCCTTACGAAAGCCGTTGTGACCTCGGCTGCCTCCTGCCGATTGGATGGCAAAGATAAGGTCGGGGTTGTTGGAGCGGTTGAAGAATAGCATGAGACGCTCTGTATGACTTTCCATTTTTAGCAATTTTGCCACCACTTATACCTGTTTTAACAACAAGATATGTGAAATATTGAAAGTGGCAGCAAACTGAAACAAAACCATTCTTGTCTTTATAATCTTCCTTACTTGGCAATACTTATCATTCAAAACTTTAGAGGGCTTTTTATATTTAGCTTTTTGCTACTGAGCCCACCCCACTATTCTGTCCATTTTATCTTTATCATTCGTATAGTTCGCATCATTCGTAGTTCGGTACATTAAACAGCTGCACATTCTGTCTCCTTCTCCCCTACCCTATCTCCGTTCATCTGCTACCCTGTCTCTAAACAACCCGTTCATTATGTCCCCTTCTCCCCTACCCTGTCTCCGTAGCTTATGTATATCATGTCTCCCATGACATTAAACCCCACCTTTACGTAAAGTATTTTTACGAACTTACTATTTTGTCGAGAAATAGTAAACAGAAGATTGGGCAATATCTTCCCTTTTTGTCTCGGACGTTTAGAGAAGAATTCGTAACTATCAAAAACACAATTATTTATAATATAAAATAAAGAAGACAAAGTTCGGAGAATCAAAATTTTATTTAAGTGATAAACATAGGAGAACAAGAGAAATCATGAAAAAGTCGTTATAAAAAGGGAGAATTTGTTTATATTTTTCACAACAAAGCCTTATTCCCTCCCTATTCGTCGCACCTAACCTCCTAACTTGTCGACTACCCCACCCTATTAGCTACTAAAGTGTCGCACCATAGTTACTAATCTGTCGCAACCTACTTACTAATCTGTCGCCGCTAACTTACTAATTCGTCGTCGATTAGTCGTGTAACTACTTAAGATTCAATGGCTTGGAAGTCCCTTAATAATATCTAATAAAGATTGTATAACGATATTCTAAGTAATGAAGAAGTGTTTTGTTTTAAGAAAATATATACTTTTTCGCTGGGGGAAGAAGATTTTAAACAAAGTTTTTGGGCGCAACCTCCCTTTTTGTCGCACATACGTCTTGGGAACGTTGCGGGCGTTTTTTGTTGCGTTGTTGGGTTGGGTGACGAACGTTTTGAGTCGGGTTTTCATTTCCGTTTCATGGTTTAGTCGGGTTTTAGTCGGTGGTTTCAGGCAGGAAATTTTGGTGAGATTCATGGCAGTTTGGCAGTAGGTTTTGTTTCGTTTTCTTATTTTTGTTGCTGTTGTTCTTTGCTTTATTCGGTTGTTTTTTAGGGGGTTACATAGGATTCTTGTTATCTTCAAATATGTTTTTATATATTTGTGTATCAGTATATTATCGCTTTTAATTATCTCAAAGGCTGTTCTTTACTTCCTCGTTTTCAATGGTTAAAGAGCGGGAATGCGCCAGGACGTTTGTATGTTTTTCTTTGTCATCAACTTGTCGGTATTCGTATCGAATTTAGAAGGATTATTTCTTCTTTTCATTGTTCAAACTTTTCAGTTTTTATGTTTACATTTAGGAAGGTTATTTGCATTGAGTTTTCTCTTTTTCATGACTTTGTCGACATACTTTTTATAGGTTTTGGCATGAGAGTTTTTCCTCCTTTTTTGTCGCACCTAAGCTCTTTTCCGTTCTTAATCATTCGCAAAATGCTGTTTTATTGCTTAAAGATAGCGGAGACAAATAGGGAAGCTATTTTTGATGCTGCCCTACTCTATTTATGCGATAAAGCATTAATATTAAAGAAGTTATGGATGTTTTCTTTCTCTTTTACATTCGAAAAGTACAAAAACTTGTCACTTTTTTGTCGCACTTTACTTTTATTAATATTCGTACTTACGATGATAATCAGTGAGTTATATTATTTTATTGAGTCTTTAAAAAATATTCCCATTTCGTCGCTTAATGCTCTCAAAGCATGGTATTTTTAATTCACGACACGATTATCTTTAGTCTATTTCCACCTATTTAATCTATAAGAAGGATATATGTTCCTATTTTGTCGACCCTCACGAATGCTTTACCTTCAGTTTTCTCTCCCTATATGTCGCACCATTCACCACACACCTGCTGAGGTTTTTCCTATTCTTGTGATGTTATAAGTTCTCCGCACATATCGTGCTAAGCCTTCGCACCATATGTGCGGAGCGTTTGTAAGGTGAGGGGGGCTTCCAAAATATAGAATGATATACCAAAGCTCTTATAGAATAAGGCACACAGTGACACGGAGTGGACGGAGGTAACGCAATGTTACTGAGGTGCCGATGGTACAAAGAGAAACGGAGGGGACGGAGGTAATCGTAATATGACAGAGGTGCTGATGGCACAAAGAGTGACGGTGGTGAAGCGTACAGATTCTTGATAATTATTTTGGGATAAACGCTTTGTTTTTAAGCTAATAGAATTGACAAACAAGCTTCTTTGCTCCACGCACCGATGCTGTTTCCGTAACTTAGATTGCTTTGTTTTAATAATCCTCCGTCCTCTCCGTTTCTCTGTGTGATATTATGTTAAATTTCTGATCCTAAGAAGTAAATGTTCTCATTACAAATTACTGAATACTCTTTTCTTTTTGAAAAAGATTATAACTTGTTTTGGTAGTGTGATTTTTTTTAATAACTTTGCAATACTATTTTTAATTATCTAAACATATGTGGTAAGCCTTTTCACTTGAAAGTTCTGAAGAACTGTAAATTTTATTATGAAGATTTTATCGAAAATGATATTTAGCTGTCGGCGCATCAAGCAACTTGGGCTTTGTATTTTCTTCTTGTTATCACTTCTATCATGTGATACTGGATTTACTCTTCCGTTAGATAACAATAAGTTTAGCCATGATATTCATTTATCAGAGAATCGTATGGTGAAGGTCAGCAGTATGTACTTCGGTGGCTGGTATTACCTTCTCTTTAATTTAAAAGGAGACTATGTATTGAATCCCGATTCCTTACGGTTGGACTTTTGTGATAAGAATATAAAGGTGGGGAAGTCTTTTCCGTTCTCTGGAACCAATACATATAAGAATAATAATACGCACGTAAAGAATAAAATCATTTCAGTTCAATTACGTTATGAACGCCAAGGTGAAGGCGACGAAGATACATTAGCCTTATTTGTTTTGCCCTCAGATTTCATTATGTGTAATGACAAAAGGGTACTCACTGATTCGCTGAGAATAGTATTGAGGAAGGTAAAGAGGAAATAGTTCTTTTGTAACTCAGTCTGGCTTATTGTGTAATAGATTCAGATTATCACTCCCTATTGCTGAAGAGCCCAACTTATGGGAATGATATTGCGTATTGCCTCAAGTCACATTGTGGGGTAAGGGGATATTGTAGGCAAAAGTGGGTGCTTCAAGTTCAAATTATCTGCAAATTCAGTAATGAGAGGATGTGTACACGCAAGAAGGACGTTGAAAGGCTTAGTTGCGGATTTGAGGTTTTCTATTTGTTATTATATGAAACATCGCAATCTTTGCACTTGTAAGTGCCATTCTCATTTGTTATAGGTTTGCCACACCTATAGCAGAAAAACTCGTGTTTTTCCCAGTGGCCTAAGTCATTTTCAACAAACAATCTTAGCCTATCCGAAATATAGCCGCCGGTCATATGCAGATTACTTATTCTACGACGAAAGTTCTCCGTAGAGCAGCATGCACCGCATTCCGGGCAGATATACTGCCCATTGGGACATTGCCTTGAATCATGGCTGTCAATAGTTGCATTACACTTTTGTTTATTGAAACAATGATTAAGATAAACAACGAATCCATTCTTAACGCAATTTTCATTAACACAAGCGAATTCGGTAACTGCCCGTGACGTGAAATTGGTTATATCTTTTGGTTTCATTAGTTTATCGCATTCACGACACTTTAAATGCTCATAGAATTTGGCAAAACTCTTTAAATAGGAAGACAAAATAATATAATGTCCAAACTTCGTTTTTTTGCCATTCTTATTTGTATAATCTGGTGATATACCGAGAATGCGCATAAAATCGAGGATAGTATAAGACTCCCATTCGCTGTCAATTCTATATCTAACTGGAGGTCGGAAGCAGGGTTTGTTTCCACACCAGTAAAAAGCAATACGATGAAAGTTGCCCACCTTATCAGACAGACGACATTCGCAGAATTCTTCTTGATCTTCTTCTTTGGTTTCAAATCCGACAAAATTGTTCAGACCATTAAATTTAAAATTGAATGGTCTTGCTATAGCAAAAAGTTCTGCCTCGTAAGCTTCGTCAAAATAGTAGGAAACCCCATTTGGTTCATTTACAATTTGGTATTCATCCTCCTTGTATGTTATTTGTATCTGCTGGATGGTGCGGGCATAGTGCTTATTATTGTATTCTTTTATATTGCCATATTCATCAACCATCTTCTGAGGAATGAAAACCTTCAGTCTGCCATCTTGTATCTTGCTTATAATGCCATTGAAATAACTGTTACGCCTCCAATTGCTTCTATCGTCAGGGAGTTCATTTGCCACCCATCTGCCAGAACATTGAGTAACAATACTTCTAATGCCAATCCACTCGTCCGTATCTTCTCTACCTTCAAGTAACTGAAGCATAATATTGTTATCCAGTGTCTTTGTCTGGTCATTCTCTCGCAATTTCAAATATGTAAAAGCAATTTCCAGAGGGAAACATATCGGTCTCTCTCCATTGGAAATAAGATTATAAAAGGATTCTGCCGTGTGATGGATTTTTCCCTCACTCATGGACTTGAAAAGCTTCTTGACGATCTTTATCTGGAGGTATGGTGGCAGAATTGCAAAGACTTCAGTCAAAGAAGCCTTTGATGTAGTGGTCTTAGAATGAACAGCCCACCATATCACGGCAAGTCTTTGCTCGATGCTATTTGTCTTCTTGAAATTCTGTATCTGACTTGTAAAACTTGTTTCCCAATTCTGACGTGTATAGTAATCACTATCGCTATCTGGCATGTTGGCTGTCATAAGTTCTGTCAAAAGAACAGCAAGCGCAACATTTTCGTCAGTCATTTCCATTGATTGCAATCTCTGTGCAATCAATGGAAACAAGTTTGCATTGGTAGTTTCCAGAACCTTGGAATGTGTTCTGGTTTTGAGCATCGGCTTACTATACCATCGTTCCTTGTCTGCATACACTCCATTAAGGGAGATTGCGTTAATGATAATCTCTACAATATTCTCTGGCAATGACGTGATAACATCATGCTCAAATAAAACCAGTAGGTCGTCAACCGACCTGCTGTTGATATAGTTATCCCATTCTGAAGAATGTTGGCCATTAGGTATCAGCTTCTTCAAATCTTTTAGGAAAGCACAATTCTCCCTTTCTGGATAGCGATCGTAATACTCTTTCTTTCCTTTCTCCAAAGGAGTGCCGTCAAAGAAATGACTGAGCGGGATGGTCATCACTATCTCTCTGGCTCTCGCAATTATTAGGTCAACAATTTGGATGCTATGGTCAAACAAATTAGGCTCATCTTTTACAAATTCTTTTATTTCCGCATAGCCCCATTGCGAAACGTTTTGTTTAGACAAGGCTATTGCTTCGTCTATCGTAAGCCATGTATGAAAACCTGTTGACACCTCAGAAAGCACACCTATAGACCGTGTTTCTCTCAATATTGGAATAAGTTCTTGTTTAATTTTCACTTTCTCAGCCTTTTCATAGATTGAGCTATAATGCTCATACGCAGAAAAGAAATCTGACTTTATTCTGTAGGGAGAATTCAGGTTGGTGCGCAACGACTCCTTTAGGGTTTCCTTTATCAAAGGCAGCATTTTTTGCATATATGGGTTAAGGAATTCTTCCCCCATAACCGAAAGTTGTCCAATGTCACCAACCACTTGCCAGTATTTTTTCTCCTCAATAGCTTTATCAAGGATAGGCGAGATTGACGATGCTAAATCCTCTCTAATAGACTGGAATTCCTCTGTATATAGGTTGTTGAGATAGGTAAAGAAATCGTTTCGCCCATAGGCATTATGTTGTCTTCCAACGAATTCCGTCAGTTCTTTCTTGAAACGGTTTGCCTTCACCGAAGCCAAACATTTAGCTTTTTCCTTTTCATACTGCTTGGAAGTCAAGCGGAGATATGACCATAGTTTGCTGACGGCATTTTGTTTATCGTAATCAACATACATCCCCATAGCCTTTCTCTGGCGGTAATCACTTGACACTTTTAAGACATCTTCGGATATATCTGAACGTGTTGATAGTTCTTCAAACACTTTAAAAATTTTACCATCTACCAGAGTCTCGATACGCTGTTTGGCATACCCCGCACATTCTTTTGGAATATATTCAAAAATCCTCTCCATCTCTTTCCAGTCAGAAAGTTCACTATCATTATTCAGTTTCTGTCCCAGCCATGTCTGAATGAGGTCTGAATCGTCAAAATATCTAACAATGGTTGGATATCTTTTCAGTACAGCAATCCGTTCTTCATCTGTAAATATCGAGAGGAGTGATCGCCAGATAGATTTCTCTTTTGTTGAGAACTGTCGGTCAAAGATATATCGATCTTTGGAGTATTCGTTCTGTTTGTAATGGTCTACAAAATACTTACCCCAAGTTTAACACCCACTTTCGCCTAATTGTTACTGTCACCATACTTTCCTCGT
>ERZ773069.538-NODE-538-length-24862-cov-15.544121_pt1 | contig 24862 bp, 21 predicted proteins | sample MGYA00580619_ERZ773069 | MGnify/ENA primary metagenome ERZ773069 (study PRJEB29015, sample SAMEA2738007) | human oral metagenome | biome: human oral; feature: human-associated habitat; material: dental | place: China | collected 2108 ...
TTCTTCGAGTCTCTCAAGGTGGTGCCATCGTTGCCCCAGCTGTGGAAGAAAAACCAGAATTTGACCTTTCTAGCTTAAAACAAGAACAAGGGCAATATAATATCCAAGACAATATTCCAAACCGAGTAGTCAAACCGGAACAGCAAACTCCAGCTCCACAAACTAAACCTGATTCTGCAAAACCAGATACAAAAGTAGCTGATGCAGAAAATAAACCTATCCAAGCTACAACTGATTCACAAACTTCACAAGAAACACAAGAAACACAAGCATCATCTGTAAAAGAGGTGGTTCAAAACGAATCGGTAGAAAACTCTAGCAAGGATAATACACCTGCAACCCCAGCTAAACAAGCTGAACTTCCAAATACAGGAACCAAAAACGATCACAAACTCCTGTTCGCAGGAATCAGCCTCCTTGCCCTTCTCGGTCTCGGGTTCTTGCTAAAAAACAAAAAAGAGAACTAAACTAGCCCTCCTATAGAACAATCCCCCAAGCATTATAGCTCGGGGGATTAATTTTTGTACAATATTTGTTGTCCTAATAAACCTGATTAGGATTTTTTATTAAGGCTATTTCATGGCAAAATAAGCCCGTACTTTTGGAGCCACTTGCGTTCCGAAGAGTTCAATAGCTCTCAGGACTTGTTCATGAGGCATGGAGCCAAGCGGTAGGTGCAACATAAAGCGGTCCAAACCTAAGTCTTCAATCATGCGAATCAATTTTTCTGCCACCTGATCTGGATTGCCCACAAACATAGCACCATTTGGCCCAACTTGCTCCAAATATTGCTCATAACTCAATTCATGCCAGTGTGGACGGTCTTTGGAAATAGCATCCACCACTTGCTTGGTCGGATGGAAATAATCTTTCACCGCCTGCTCGCCATCTTCAGCAATCCAACCCCAAGAATGGGCTCCAACCTTTAGCTCATGACTGGCATGGCCCGCTTCGCTCCCAATCTCACGATAAGCCTGAATCAACTTTTTAAAATAACGAGGGTTACCACCAATAATGGCATAGACAATCGGTAGGCCTGCCTGAGCAATCTTCACAGTTGATTCGACATGACCACCTGTCGCTATCCACAAGGGCAATTTGTCCTGAACTGGACGAGGATAAACTTCTTTGCCAGAGATTGTTTGGGTCAATCGACCTTGCCAATCTAGTTTTATCTTTTCATTGACTAATTGAAGCAAGTCTAATTTCTCATCAAAAAGAGCTTCGTAGTCTTTCAAATCATAGCCAAACAAGGGAAAAGATTCCGTGAAAGAACCCCTTCCGGCCATAATCTCCGCACGTCCATTTGACAAAGCATCGATAGTGGCATATTGTTGGAACAATCGAATCGGATCCATGCTCGAGAGAATGCTGACCGCACTAGTCAAACGAATTTTCTTGGTATTGACTGCCCCAGCTGCCAGAATAATCTCTGGGGCAGATACTGCAAAGTCTTCCCGATGATGTTCCCCAATCCCATACACATCCAAACCAACCTTGTCAGCTAGTTCAATCTCTGCCACCAACTGGCGAATACGTTCGGCATGACTGTAAGTTTGCCCAGTCCCTTCAAGCTCCGTTGTTTCCCCAAATGTTGAAATTCCCAATTCTACCACAGTGATTCTCCTTGTCTATTCCGGTCCTTCATTTTGAAAAATTATTCTAACACGAATCTTGAGTACAAGCAACCGATTTGCTCACAAGAAAAAGCCTAGATAACTAGACTTTTTAAGCTTATTCTACCGTTACTGACTTAGCAAGGTTACGTGGTTTGTCCACATCAAGTCCACGGTGGAGTGTTGCAAAGTAAGCGACCAATTGTGTTGGTACGACCATTGAGATTGGTGAGAGGTAAGGGTGTACGGTCGTAAGGACAATATCATCGGTATCTTTGGCAACATTTTCTTCTGCAATGGTAAGGACCTTAGCGCCACGAGCAGCCACTTCTTGGATATTTCCACGAGTGTGGTTAGCAAGAACTGGGTCTGACAAAAGGGCCAAAACAGGTGTTCCATCCTCAATCAAAGCGATAGTTCCGTGTTTGAGTTCTCCTGCAGCAAAGCCTTCACATTGAATGTAAGAAATCTCTTTGAGTTTGAGACTAGCTTCCATGGCTACATAGTAGTCTTGACCACGTCCGATATAAAAAGCGTTACGTGTTGTTTCAAGAAGATCACGCACCTTGCTATCAATCAATTCTTTTTCTGAGAGAGTTGATTCGATAGACTGAGCCACGATAGACAATTCGTGAACCAAATCGAAAGCTTTGGCTTTTTCATTGCCATTTGCTTCACCGACCGCTTTTGCAAGAAAGGCAAGGGCTGCGATTTGTGCTGTATAAGCCTTGGTTGATGCTACGGCAATTTCAGGACCCGCATGAAGAAGCATGGTATGGTTAGCTTCACGAGAAAGAGTGGATCCTGGCACATTTGTCACTGTCAAGCTTGGGATTCCCATTTCATTAGCCTTAACCAAAACCTGACGGCTATCCGCTGTTTCACCAGACTGACTGATAAAGATGAAGAGTGGTTTCTGGCTGAGAAGTGGCATACCGTAACCCCACTCAGAAGAGATTCCAAGTTCAACTGGCGTATCTGTCAATTCTTCCAACATTTTCTTAGAAGCAAATCCTGCGTGGTAAGAAGTCCCAGCTGCTAGAATGTAGATGCGGTCTGCCTCTTGAACAGCCTTGATGATAGCTGGATCAACCACCACTTGACCAGCCTCATCTGTGTAAGCTTGGATCAACTTACGCATCACCGTTGGTTGCTCATCGATTTCTTTAAGCATGTAGTAAGGGTAAGTTCCCTTACCGATATCTGACAAGTCGAGCTCTGCAGTGTAGCTAGCACGCTCACGACTGTTGCCATCATAGTCTTGCACTTCAACGCTATCAGCTTTCACGATAACCAACTCTTGGTCATGGATCTCCATGTATTGGTTGGTTTCACGAATCATGGCCATGGCATCTGAGCAGACCATGTTGTAACCATCTCCAAGACCAATCAAAAGTGGTGATTTGTTCTTAGCCACATAGATGACATCTGAATTTTCAGAGTCGATCAAGGCAAAGGCATAAGAACCACGGATGATGTGAAGAGCTTTTTTAAAGGCTTCAAGTACTGACATGCCGTCTTCTTCAACAAATTTTCCAATCAAGTGTACAGCGATTTCTGTATCTGTTTGTCCCTTGAAGTGGTGTCCTGCAAGGTATTCTTCCTTGATTTCAAGGTAGTTTTCAATCACCCCATTGTGGACCAAGACAAAACGTCCTGTCTCAGAGCGATGTGGGTGAGCATTGTCTTCTGTTGGTTTACCGTGAGTCGCCCAACGAGTATGTCCGATACCAGTTGTTCCCTCAACACCAGCTGTCTTAGCAGACAATTCTGCAATACGACCTACAGACTTGACTAGATGGTTTTCAGCACCACCTAGGACAAAAATTCCCGCAGAATCATAACCACGGTATTCGAGCTTTTCAAGCCCTTGAATCAAAATATCAGTTGCATTTGTGTTTCCAACAACACCAACAATTCCACACATAGTATATACGACACAGACAAGCTGTGCTTTCCCCTTAAATTGGTATAGTCTAATTCTCGCTTTGCAGAATTAGCAAAAACAGTATATACTTGTTTCTTTTACTTGTCAAGAATAAAAATTGGTATAGCGTGATTCTGCTGATTCTATCTACTAAAAATCTATCATATTTCGCCTAAAGCAAGTATTTAAAAAGGGCTCTATCGCCCTTAATAACTACTATTTTGTAGCAAGCTTGTCTGCCTTTACTACTTCTTGAAAGTTTTTTTGGTAATTTACTTTAATTGTCATCGTCATGTGAGAGTACTCGTTTCTTTTTGATGACCCTAGTATAGGCAATAACCCTAAAAGCAAACTTAAGATTTTATTAGAGAAAGCTTAATCTAAATGTTCTTTCTTTTCTAGATTTAGGGCAATCATATGCCACTCTGGATCCTCCTGCCAGTTAGGAAGGGAGCTGATATAACTAGCCACCTTACGCGCTTCCTCAAGAATCGGAAAATCTTCGATAATATCAGCCACTTGAAACTCTGGTAAACCTGACTGTCTGGTTCCAAAAATCTCACCAGAGCCACGCATTTTCAAATCTTCTTCTGCAAGGACAAATCCATTAGTCGTCTCTGTCATAATGCGCATACGGTCCTTACCTGAGTCCGTTTTAGGATTAGCCACAAGAACTGCATAAGACTGCTTATCCCCACGACCTACACGACCCCGAAGTTGATGGAGTTGACTAAGCCCAAAACGATCAGCATCCATGATAATCATGACTGTCGCATTTGGCACATTGACCCCGACCTCGATAACCGTTGTAGAAACCAGAATATCTGTATTTCTCTCTTTGAAATCCTGCATAATCTGGTCTTTTTCATCACTCTTCATCTTACCGTGTAAGAGAGCAACTTTTGCTTTTTCTGCAAAATGAGCCGTCAATTCTTCCGATAAAGCAATAGCATTTTTAAGATCCAGGGCTTCAGATTCTTCAATCAAGGGCGAAATGACATAGGCTTGGGAGCCTTTCTGAATCTCACTCTCTAACCAAGTCAAGACCTGGGGCAGTTGTTCATGCTTGATCCAGTGTGTTACAATTGGTTTGCGTCCTGCTGGCATCTGGTCAATAATGGATACATCCATATCACCAAAGGCAGTGATGGCCAAGGTCCGTGGAATCGGAGTTGCCGTCATCATAAGGACATCTGGATTTTCTCCTTTTTCCCGTAAAATACGCCTTTGTCCCACACCAAAACGGTGTTGCTCGTCGATGATAATCAAACCAAGTTTAGCATAGTCTACCCCATCTTGAATCAGAGCATGAGTTCCGATAATCACATCGACCTCGCCCTTAGCAATGGTCTCTAAAACCGTGCGTTTTTCTGCAGCTTTTAATGAACCTGTTAGGAGAGCTAGTTTCAAATCAGGAAAGAGACTTTCTAGACTTTCAAAATGCTGCTCTGCAAGAATCTCTGTTGGAACCATGAGAGCGGCCTGATAACCAGCCGTTACAGCTGCGTACATCGCTAGACCCGCAACCACTGTCTTCCCACTACCAACATCTCCTTGCAAGAGTCGATTCATGTGATGGTCCGACTTCATATCTGTCAGGATTTCTTGCAGGCTTTTTTCTTGGGCTTTTGTTAAGGCAAAAGGCAATTTCTCTTTAACGGCAGTTAGTTTTTCCTGGGACCAATTCAGGACCAATCCACTTCCGTGAATCTTATTTTCAGACTTGAGGGTCTGTAATTGCATTTGGAAATAAAAGAGCTCCTCAAACTTGATCCGACGAAGGGCTTGTTTGTATTCTGCCAAATCCTTAGGAAAATGCATAGCACGAACAGCCTGACAGCGAGACATGAGTTTGTATTTATCGAGCAAGGACTGAGGGATATTTTCCTCTATCAAGAGATCTAGACCCTGGTCAAAGGCGGTTTTAATGACTTTAACAAGGCCTGCTTGACTAACTCCTTGTGCGAGACGATAGACCGGTTGGAGATCATCCTCCACTTGGGCTAAAACCTTCATACCTGTAAGACTAGCTTTAGCACGATCCCACTTTCCAAAGACAGCCAAGGTTGCTCCTAGTTCAATCTTGTCAGCTAGGTAGGGTTGGTTGAAGAAATTAACTGCAAAAACAACCTCTCCCTGCTTGAGGCTAAAACGTAGGCGATTACGCTTAAAACCATAATACTGAACACTGGCTGGTGTCACTACCTGACCAGATAGGACTGCCTTTTCACCGTCTTCTAGCTCTAGCACCTGCTTAGTCTTAAAATCTTCATAACGGAAAGGGAAGTAGAGCAAGAGATCTTGCAAGTTTTCAATTCCTAGTTTGGCATATTTCTCTGCTGATTTAGGTCCTACTCCTGGTAAGACATGCAAGGGTTGGTGTAAATTCATGCTACTCTCCTTTCCTTCTGTTTTTTAATAATATTCTCTCGGAATTCGATCACTGAGGAGGCAAACCACCTCATAATTGATGGTTCCTCGATAAACCGCTACATCTGTTGCAGTAATCTCCTTGTCCCCGTTTGAGCCAATCAAGGTTACCTTGGTACCCAATGGATAAAGCTTAGGCAAACGAATGGTGATTTGGTCCATGGATACACGTCCTACGATGGGGCACAATTGTCCATCCACCAGAACTGAGAAATTCTGCATGTCTCGTGTCCAACCATCTGCATAACCTATCGGTACCGTTGCAATGACTTGCTCACCGTCTGCTTGATAAGTTGCTCCGTAACCCATACAAGCACCAGCCTCTACTGTTTTGATATGAACAATAGCTGATTCCAAAGTTAAGGCTGGTTTTAGTTCATAAGGCAATTCCAAAACTTGTCCACTTGGATTGAGACCATACATGGAATCTCCCATGCGAACAGCACTAAAAATAGTTTCTGCATGCCATAGAGTCGTTGCGGAGTTACTAGTATGAACCAATTCTGGTACTTCTTGCAAGCCAGCGAGTATTTCCTTGAAACACTCTAGCTGTTCCTTAAAATAGCTATCCGACTCTTCATCAGCAGTTGCAAAGTGTGTAAAGATTCCCTCAACACTTGCTCCATGCTCCTTGAGTAAAGTTTGAGCTTGTGCCGCCTCGCTTGCACTTCTAAAACCAATTCGTCCCATACCTGAGTCAATTTTAAGGTGAACAGTTAAACCTGATAAGTCTGACTCTGTGGCTATGAGTTTCTGGATCCATTCCAACCCAGCCACTGTCAAGGTAATATCAAAGTCCTTAGCCAATGAAAGAGATTCAACCTCAGATACTCCTAAAATAAGAATCTTCTTAGAAATTCCTGCCTGACGAAGCTCGATGGCTTCATCGATATTAGAAACGCAAAAACCATCAACGTCATCCTGGATAGCCGTAGCAACAGCCACCGCTCCGTGCCCATAGGCATTGGCTTTTACAACTGCCCATTTAAGGGTATCTTGGGGAATGTGTTCTCCCATTTGTCGGATATTGTAGCGAATAGCACTTAAGTCAATGAGGGCCTTGGTTGGTCTATGTGGACTAGTTTTCATGATTTTCCTCCAAAATAACACTAGCTGTCACAAACTGATCTGTATGGCTGATAGATAGCCAAACTTTTCCTGAAAACGGGGATTTGCTGAAGTAGGGAGCCCCTCTCTCATTGTTCAAGACTTCCAAATCCTGAAATCCAAGTTTCCCAATTCCCGTCCCCATGGCCTTTGAGAAAGCTTCTTTAGCTGACCAACGACCAGCCAGATACTCAATCTGTCTACGACCTTTGAGAGTGGTAAAGCGATCCATTTCCTTGTCTGTCAAAACACGCTGCGCAAAGCCTTCTCTTTTTTTAACTGCATGTTGTATGGAAGCTAATTCTTCGATATCGATTCCGTGTCCAACTATCATTTTCATCAAAAGGAGTTGAGATACCCCCAACTCCATCCTTTTCACTTATTTTGTTAAAGTAGTATAGATTTCTTCTACTAGGGCTACTGTATTTTCCCATCCTAGACATGGGTCTGTAATAGAACAACCAAAAAGTTCTGGTTGATTTTGTCGTCCATCTGCCAAGTAGGATTCAATCATGAAGCCTCGAACTGTCTTCTTGATTTTTTCATTCCAGTCACGATTGAGCAAAGCTTGACGAACAATTCGAACTTGCTCCATATATTGTTTCCCTGAATTATCATGATTGGTATCAATCATGATAAAGGGATTTTCGAGCCCCATAGACTCGTAACGCCCAATAGCATCTAGAAGAGTTTCATAGTAGAAGTTAGGTTCATTTTTCCCGTATTCATTCATAGCTCCACGAAGGATGACGTGAGCCAAGGGATTTCCTGAAGTTTCAACTTCTTGACCATGGAAAAGAAAGGTTTGTTTGTTTTGTGCAGCATAGATGGCATTAAACATCACAGATAGGTTTCCAGATGTTGGATTCTTCATTCCCACTGGTGCATCGATTCCTGAAGCTACAAAACGGTGTTCTTGGTCTTCTACTGAACGCGCACCCACTGCATGATAACTCACCAAATCATCAACCAAGACAAGATTGGCTGGATAAAGCATTTCATCTGCTGTAGTCAATCCTGTTTCTGTAATTACCCGATAATGAAGCTGACGAACAGCCTGCAAACCATTAATCAAGCTTGGAGCTTTAGAAGTATCTGGCTGATGAACCAAGCCCTTGTAGCCATCTCCATTGGTACGTGGTTTGGCCGTGTAAACACGCATGACCATGAAAATCTTATCCGCAACTTTCTTCTGCAAGTTTGCCAAACGGCGAGCATACTCAAGAACTGCTTCTTCATTGTCAGATGAACAAGGTCCAATGACCAACAAGATTCGGTCATCCTTTCCTGAAAGGATGTCTGCTAGTTCCTGGTCACGGCTTTCCTTATGTTGCAAGGCTTTTGCAGATAACTGTGTTTCCGCCTTAATCGCTTCAATATCGATTTCTTGACCTTTTTCAATAAATGCCATATTATTCTCCTAGTCTTTGGTAGATTTCGCGCACAAGAGCCTCAGTATTTTCCCATCCTAGACATGGATCGGTGATAGATTTCCCAAAGACCTCTGGTTCATTTTGACGACCGTCTTCTAGATAAGACTCAATCATGAAACCACGAACATATTTTTTAATCTTTTCATTCCAATCACGGTTAATCAAGGTCTGTCGAACGATACGAATTTGTTCCATATACTGCTTGCCTGAGTTATCATGGTTGGTATCAATAATGATGAATGGATTCTCAAGTCCCATCTTTTCATACTGAGCAATAGTATCCATCAAATTATCGTAGTAGTAGTTAGGAATGTTTTTTCCGTATTCGTTAAGGGCACCACGGAGAATGGCATGGGATAGAGAATTTCCAGTAGTTTCGACTTCTTTTCCTAGGAAAAGAAAACTCTGCTTGTTTTGCGCTGCATAAATACCGTTGAACATGACATTGAGATTTCCAGACGTTGGATTTTTAAAACCTGTCGGGAAATCAGCTCCACTTGCTACAAAACGGTGTTGTTGGTCTTCAACCGAACGAGCTCCAACAGCCATATAAGAAATCAAGTCATCTACCAGAGGAAGGTTCTCTGGGTACAACATTTCATCCGCTGTCGTCATTCCTGTTTCAGAAATAACACGGTAATGCAGGTGACGAACCGCCTTGATCCCATTGATGAGACTAGGTGCTTCTTTGGCATTTGGTTGGTGAATCAAGCCCTTATAGCCATCTCCATTAGTACGTGGTTTAGCAGTGTAGACGCGCATGACCATAAAGACGCGATCTTTGACTTCTTCTTGCAATTTTGCCAAACGCTTGGCATATTCGAGAACTGCTTCTTCATTGTCAGATGAACAAGGACCAATCACCAACAAAATGCGTTGATCTTCACCACGAATAATCGCTTCAAGTTCTTGATCGCGTTGTTGTTTATTGGCAAGTGCTTGTCCTTCTAATTTAGACAAACTACGAACTTCTTCAATATTAATTTTAGGGCTTTTTGCTGTAAATACCATTATTCATCTCCTTATAAAGCAAACGGACGCCAAGCGAAAATTCACTTTTCACTAGGCATCCGCCTGAAAATTAGTCAATTTTAACGTCGTTTACCGTGACAGTTTTTAAATTTCTTACCAGAACCACATGGGCACAAGTCGTTACGCTTAACTTGGCTAAGATCCAAATCTGCAGGAAGCTCAGCCTGTTGTGCAGCGATATTACGAGTAGCTGTCGTACTGATATGACGCTCTGCTTGTGGACGCTCTTGTTCATGAATTTGTGCTTTCATCATCAAACGGGTCACATCAAACTCAATGGAACCAATCATATCATTAAACATACGGAAACCTTCTGCTTGATACTCAACGACAGGGTTATTCTGAGCATAACCACGGAGACCAACAGCATTACGCAACTGATCAAGAGCATCGATATGGTCTGTCCACTTGTTATCTACAACACGTAGAATCAAGACTTTTTGGAATTCTTTAACAGCGTCCTCATCACGAAGTTTAGCAACTTGGCTATCGTAGACTTTCAAGGCACGTTGGTAAAGTTCATCTTTGATCGCTTGGTCTGACAAACCTTCTAGGTCTGAAGGTGAAATTGAATCTTCTGGAAGCAAGTTGTATCTTGCAAAATTCAAGATAGCTTCTAGTTTTTCATTTTGTTTAGCACGCGCATGATTATCAACAACACGATTAATAGTGCGTTTAATCATTGCATGAATCTCAGGAGCCAAGTCGCGATCAGCAGTGATGACATCGTAACGTTGTGAGTAGATAATCTCACGTTGCTCACGCATGACATCATCGTATTGAAGGACTTGTTTACGTGTGTCGTAGTTGTTTCCTTCAACACGTTTTTGTGCTGCTTCAACCTGACGTGTCAACATACGAGATTTGATCGCTTCGTCTGACATATTGAGACGTTCAAAGACTCCCTTCAAGCGCTCTGAACCGAAACGTTTCATCAAATCATCTTCAAGAGAAAGGTAGAATTGTGACTCCCCTGGGTCCCCTTGACGTCCTGAACGTCCACGAAGCTGGTTATCGATACGACGACTTTCATGGCGTTCTGTACCAATGACACAAAGTCCACCAAGTTCACGAACACCTTCACCAAGCTTAATATCAGTACCACGACCGGCCATGTTGGTTGCGATAGTGATCGCACCACGTTGACCAGCATTCATGATGATTTGCGCTTCTCTGTAGTGGTTTTTAGCATTCAATACTTCGTGAGGTACGCCTGCTTCAACCAATTTCTTAGAAAGAAAATCACTGGTTTCAACGGCAACAGTACCTACCAAGACAGGTTGACCTTTTTGGTAACGCGCCTTAACATCTTCTACCACAGCCTTGAATTTTGCATCGAGACTAGCGTAAAGAAGGTCTGAATGGTCAATACGTTGGATCGGACGGTTAGTAGGAATTGGAATAACACGAATGTTGTAGATTTCGCGGAATTCTTCTTCCTCAGTCTTACCAGTACCTGTCATCCCTGACAATTTCTTATACATACGGAAAAGGTTTTGGTAGGTAATAGAAGCTGAAGTCTTGGTTTCATCTTGGATTGGCACACCTTCTTTGGCTTCAATCGCTTGGTGCAAACCATCAGAATAACGACGACCTTCCATGGTACGACCTGTAAATTGGTCGACAATCAAGATTTCCTGCTCTTCGCTGACCACATAGTCAATATCAAGAATCATGATGTAGTTAGCACGAAGGGCATTGTCGATAAAGTGAGTCAAGGCTACGTTTTCGATATCATAGAGATTTTCTAGTTTGAAGTAGCTTTCAGCCTTGTCAATACCAGAATCAGATAGACCAATTGTCTTAGACTGAATATCAATGATATAGTCATCCTTATCCAAAGACTTCACAAAATGGTCCGCCATATGGTAGAGTTGGCTAGTTTCAACTGCATTGGCTCCTGAAACGATCAAAGGAGTACGAGCTTCGTCAATCAAGATAGAGTCAACCTCATCGACCAAGGCATAGTTAAGCGGACGTTGAACCATATTCTCTGCACGAACAACCATGTTATCACGAAGATAGTCGAAACCAATTTCTGAGTTGGTTGAGTACGTAATGTCACAGAGATAAGCTTCTTTTTTCTCCATCGGAGATTTTGCAGCTAGGTTAATCCCAACTGACAAACCAAGCCATGAATACAACTCACCCATTTCAGTTGCATCACGTTCTGTAAGGTATTCGTTGACGGTAACTACGTGTACACCTTTACCTGACAGAGCGTTTAGGTAAACAGGCATTGTCGCTGTCAAGGTTTTCCCTTCACCTGTACGCATCTCAGGAACGTCACCATGGTGAAGAACGATTCCCCCCATAACCTGAACCTTATACGGGAAAAGACCAAGAACACGCTTAGCTCCCTCGCGTACAACAGCAAACGCCTCATACAAAAGTTGGTCAAGAGTCTCACCATTTTGATAGCGTTGTTTGAATTCTTCTGTCTTAGCTTGCAACTGCTCGTCTGTCAAAGCAGCCATTTCATCTTCGTATTTGAGGACTTTATCAGCCATCTTTTCTAAGCGGCGAAGTTCCCCTTTATCATTTTCGATGATTGTTTTTAGTAAATTTGCCATTTTTTTCCTTACTTTAAATTCTGAATATTTTAGAATGTTCTTTTTATTGTAGCATATTTGCCCATTTTTTTCAAGAAATATTCCGTTTTCCCTTAGGGCAAAAAAGGGCTAATCAAGGTGATTAGTTCCCTTAAAATTCCTATTCCGAGGCTAGTTTTCTTCATTAATGCTTCTAGCTAGTTTATCCATGAAAAAAATTGCCATCATTTTCTATTAGGTAAAAGCTTGCCTATTTCTTTCAAGGAAGACTGGATTTCTTCTTTTCCAATCGTAGCTTTTTCATAAATTTTAGACAAGTATAAACTATCCAGTCATTGAGTAAGGATAAAAAGACTAAAACTATCCATATCAACCACCTAGCTAAATCCTTGGGTTCTAGTAAAATAAAGTTAAATAAGACTAGCGAAAAAAGAGTGGAAGCTAGACTAAACAAGGACATGAGAGGTAAATAAATCCAGTAAAAATAGTAAAGGAGTGAAAAGTATTTTCTTCCTGGTCGTGCCTTCCTTTGCCAACTAAAAAAGAAAAAATAGGGCACTAAAATCAACAATTGTAGCAACTTCTCCATCTCATCACCTCCAGAACTGTTTCCTATTTTTATTATAGCAAAAAGATCTGGAAAGTAGTTTCCAGATCTTACAATTCTTAGAAATGAACGGCCAGTCTACTGTTTTGATGTAGGAGTACTAAAGTCAACCTTTGGAGCTGTCTTGGCTTCTTCGCTTTCTTTGAAGGTTTCTGCTTCTTTAAAGTTCATCATATTAGCAAAGAGAACAGTTGGGAAGCTTCTCAATTTTTGATTGTAGTCAGTTGCTGCCTGGTTGTAATCCTTGCGGGCTACAAAAATACGATTTTCGCTTCCAGCCAACTCCGTCATGAGTTGTTCCACATTTTGATTGCTCTTAAGCTCAGGATAGTTCTCTGTCAACACAAGTAGGCGTGAAATAGCTGAACTCAACTCACCTTGAGCCTCTTGGTTTTCCTTCGAAGTAACAGAGCCATTCCCAATTTTTGCACGTGCTTCTGCAATCTGGGTGAAGACCTCTGTCTCATGGTTCATTTGTCCCTTTACAGACTCTACCAGATTTCCAATCAAGTCTGAACGACGTTGGAGAGCTGTTGCTACATTTGCTTGAGCTTGTTCTACCTTGGTCTGTTCGGAGACAAGACCGTTATAAGTACCTACGACCGAGCAACCTCCCAGCAAGATAATAGCTAGTAAAATGCTCAATACATAAATGATTCCTTTATTTTTCATATCTAAACCTACTCATTTCTTTAAATTTTATACTGACATTACCAATCATCAGATGAACCTCCACCATCAAAGCCTCCGCCGTCCCAGCCACCAGAAGAATCTGAACCTGAGTCTGACCAAGATGAATCCGAATCGGATGAGTCACTAAACCACCAGCCACCGCTAGACGAGTCACCGTTACGAGAACTTCCACCTCCTCTGATAACGGCAATAATGACTCCAATGATATATACCACCATCATGAATCCAAAGAAATCTTTTATGGGGTCATTTTTTTGACTGTAATTTGAGGAACTGCTTCTATTTCGACTCGATTTTTTACCACTGATGCTATCGGAGTAACGTCTGATTTTTGCTGAAGCATCTGCAAATGACGTGTCATCAGATGAAAAGGTTCCACTTCCCTTATAAAACTGATTATCCAAAGCTTTGGCAATCGCTAGAATTCCCTTACTATAGTCCCCATTTTTAAAATCTGTACGACTGGCTGCCAGGATCTGCTTGGTTTGGTAGTCTGTTATTCTAATTGCGGTATTATTACTTGTTTCAATCCTTGATTTACGATCTTGAACAGCTACCACAATCAAACTTCCAAAATTATCTCCTGAATAGCCAACCTTCCAAGCCCTGGCAGTTTCATTAGCCACCGTTTCAATGCTTTCTCCTTCCAGACTATCTACGATATAGACACCTATTTGAAGCTTTTCTGCCTTTTTACTATTAGCTTCATTCAAATCACGAATTTGTGTGATAGTGTCCTCTGTCAAATAATGATTTGGATCGTAGATACCATAGTCTGGTTTTTCAGGTGCTGTGAATGCTGATAAGAAGAGAAATACCATCAGCAATCCAAGGATACGCGCCAAGAAACTTTTCTTTAACAATCTATATTTTTTCATAATAACCTCCCTGTGCAAGGAAAATTGTTTAGAGAATTATAGCATTTTGATTTTTACAAAGAAAGTACATTTTCATTACAAATCCATGACATGAATTAAGAAAAAGATGTTATTTTGATGACAAATCGGACTCTCTATTCTGCATGAAATGGTCTAAATTTCCACCATATTGACTGCAATCTCTAGAAGGAATAAGCAGAAGCACTCGGAACCAATCTTAGATAAATTTTGGATCTGTTGGCAAGCCTTATTTCTTGGCATTATAGTTCATAAGATTTGCATTTCTTGATATCCAACAACTCATGACAAAAGAGAGGCTTTGAGAGGGAGGAATTCCTCTGTACTACACCCCCGAAAAATTTAACTTTCGGAGTCTATACATTCTTAAATCTACTAGTCTTTGTATTCTTGTGGAGAAAAATTTCAGATCCATAAAAAATTTTCAGAAATTTTTATTTTACAATATGATAAAAAATATAGTCATCGATATATTTATCTACTGATCAAACATTTTTAACGTTTTTTCCGTTATTCTCAAAATTTTCGAAATCACTTGATGAATTTATGATGTTTTAGCACTCTCTATGAGGGGTGCTAATTCACTGGATAATTTATTTTCAAAATAAATATAGGCTTCATCTGTCGTAGCGTTCAAATTATCTATTTACATGTTTTTTATAGTAAAAACTTCTACATCCTACGCGATAATCTATCTCAAAATAATAATAATGATCTCTGCCATCTTTGGCATTTTCCTTGTTTAAAACAAAGTAGTTCTTTTGGTTGATGGCCATGGTCCGTAGGATATCATCAATGAGAAAGGGCAGGGGTACATTCATGGTAGAGTATTTTTGAAAATCTTCCTCAAAACGAATGTAGTCATCTGAAAAATAGTCCATCTGTAGTTTATTTTCATAAAGCTCTTTTCTAGTCATCAACTTCCTCCTGACAAAGTTGGATTGCGAGAATATCATCTACCCTTATCAATCGATAGCCCTCATCCGTTCTAACAGAGATTTCTTGAGGAGATAATTCTCTTACTTCACCCAATATCGTGCTTTTATGATTTTTCTCCTTGACCACAAAAGAACCTTTTAGTTGTCCGACGTAGAGCTGCGACAGTAATAACAACTTTTCGACTGGGTTCAAATCGGTCGATACATCGACACGATTTTTTTCTTCGCTGAGTGAACTGGTATGCTCCGATAGAAAAAAGCCCATCCACTTCTGCATGCCTGGATCCTGATAATCCCTCGCGGATTGAAAGGGCAAATAAGAGCGATCAATCATTTTAATCCATCTAATCCTCCAGCAGAGTGCCCTCCGATGAGCTTGCTTCTAGCAATACTTCTCGATGCGTCTTCTAAGGCAGTCGCCTTCAAGAGAGAAGTAAATCCGAATTGTTCTCGAATGGAATCAATGGCAGTCTGGAGCCTTTCTTCTTTTTCTAGCTTGTCAACATCATCAAAAAGGGAAATTAAAGCAAAGGACTCGTCCACAAATCCTGAATAACTAACGGCAACACTTCTGACAGCCCCAGAAGTATATTTGCTATGGAATAATTTCAGTACATAACTGACTAAAAGACTGGTACTATTGGTCGGCTCAACCTTCATCTGGGTATGGATGGAGCGTTTTTGTTCCTGCTTAGAAAATCCAAGATGAATAGACACCACTGTCGTCTTTTTTCTGGACCGTCGAAGCCTGACAGCCACCTGCTCAGCCATCTCTCGAAGGATAATTTCGATATCTCGCTGCTTAACGTAGTCCCTCGGTAAAATTTGCGAATTGCCCAAGCCGTGAGATTTGGGTTTATAGGGCTTGTGAACATTACTCTCATCAATCCCATTAGCATGAAACCACAAGCGTATTCCAGCTTGGCCAAGCTCCTTCTTCAGGACATCAGGATTGCTATTGGCTAATTCCTTAATCGAATAGATTCCCAAACTATTCAAGCGCTTCTCCATCCGATGCCCAATTCCCCAAAAGTCGGTCATCTTAGAAATGTTCCAGAGCTTCTCTTCCACATCCTGATAAGACCAATTGGCTCGCATAGTCGGTGTGTGCTTGGCTTCATTATCCAAGGCCAACTTAGCAAGCAGAGGATTGGCATTGGACATACCGACTGTTGAGTAAATCCCGGTCTGCCGCCAGATATCTCTCTGGATCCGAGCCGAAAGCATATCTAGCTTATCTTTGCGAGAAATCTGCTGATCTGGGACAAAATAATTGAGCGAACTGGTTAGATCAATAAAGCCTTCATCAATTGAATAAGGATAAATATCATCTGGACTGCCATAATTCTGGAAAATGCGCTGAATTTCCATGTTGACTGCGATATACTTATCCATCCGAGGAGGGACAATGACGGTCACCCGAGCCCAATCCTCGATAAATTTCACATAGTCTGGATCTGTCCGTAAACCTTGTTTCTTGGCATTATAGTAGGAAAATTTACGCGTCTTGATATCAAAGGGGAGGTCATAGGCACGACCAACATTTGCTTTCCCAAAAACCTTTTTAAACATAGGCGAGGAGGCAAGAATAAGCCCAACAGAATTATCCGCACGGCTCATGACACAAAGGGAGGTTTTGAGGGGATGGAGTCCTCTTTCTACGCACTCAACACTGGCATAAAAGGACTTCATATCGACAAAGGCAATATCACTTTTGGGCTCTCTGGAATAATCAAAGTAGCCCATAGGCTATCCCTCCATGGGTACGAAATTGCCCACGATAATTCCCACAATCCGAGGATCTTCTTCGTAAGAAATGTAAATATCCTTGTATTTAGGATTGATAGAGACCAGACGCAGACCACCTTCTTCTCGGTAGACTCGTTTGATATAGGTCTGGTTATTGCAAACCACTGCATAGACAGCACCGTCATAATCAAATCCGGTCTCTCGAATCAGAGCTACTGAACCATTTTGATATTTGGGTTCCATAGAATCTCCAGACACCCATGAAGCAAAATCATGAGCCAGTTCTTCATTGAAATAAACCGTATCAAAGTTTCGATCATCATAAACCGAAGCCCCAATCCCCGCTGACATGCGTTCATAGACACGATACTCGAAAAGTTTTTCTGGCATGGCTGTCATCTTCTTGGCTTGTTCTTCTTGGGCCAGGTTGCGAGCATAGACCACTACCTCCTCTTTCCCTTTATTAGAGAGGCTATTATAGAGACGGACAATTTCGATTTGAGTAAAATAGCCTTTTGGTACTTTTAAAATCTCTTCTAGCTGTTTAACTTTTTCTTTAGAAGGCTCCTTGACTCCACGCTCCCAAGCCGAATAAGCCTGAAAACTAATCCCAAGCTTCTCTGCAATCTCTTTTTGTGTTAGCTTTAGCTCTTTTCTCCTAGCCTTAAGTTTTTCTGGTTGGTACATGATTTACCTCCTAGCGTTATCTTTCATTCTAGGTTGATTCTATTTTTAAAGTTCAACCATTTTGGTTTAGTTTTATTATATAAAAAAAGTAGACAAATGTCTACTGGGAATATTGAGTTTTGGCAAACGACTGGTAATGATGATGCTATAGATTCCTTATCTCAAATACTGCCGTATGAATCCACTCGTTATTCATTTGAAAGTCATTTTCTATGATTTTACTAAAGGTGAAACCGTTTTTTAAAAGTACTCTCTGAGAGGCCAGATTGTCCGTTGCCGTCCCTGCGATAATCTTATGTAAACCATAAGTAGTAAAGGCCTTTTCTAAAACGAGTTTAACTGCTTCGCTTGCATATCCTAAATTAGTAACATTTTCTCCGATCCTATATCCAAGTTCCGCTATTTTTCGATCATCCTCTGAGACACTTAAATTGATTCTTCCGACCATAGTACCTTGTGCATCTCTAATAAGATGCATGTAGACATCATGATTCTCTTGTTCCCTTAACAATTCCCTTGTAATTTCTTTAAAACCTTCTGAGTCAAAATAGTGAGCTGGTCTAGGAGGTAAACTTCGCTCAAAATACTCCCGATTTTCTTTTTCAAAAGAATAAATATCTATACTATTTTCTTCAGACATCAACTCTAAACTTATCATTCTAAACCATCTCCTATCATTCTCTAAACTCAAATTTACTCATGTTCATACAAAGTGACATTTTTTTTCATATCGTATCTACATTATAACACAACATACTATGAAGAAAAATAATATCCATCAAGGTCCTCATAAATTCCAACATCTTGCTAAACAGGCTGGAACGCATATGGAAGCTATTTTTGAAGCATACTTGATTAACCTTCATAAAATGATCACAACTCACAAATAAAGAAGAAAACCACCTCAAATTTGATGAGATGGTTAATCATTTAGTCTACTTTATAAAAAACTTGTTCTGAGCTAGTTGGAGCAGCTTGACCAGCAGTAAGTCTGTTTTTACTTAAGTCAGAATCTAACCCATCTATAATAAGCCCAGCAGGGTAAACACTCATTCCATACCCTGTAAAACCAGATCTAACACTGAATTCAATAGTTCCATGGTTACCCATGCTCACTTTCTCAATGTTCCCACTGTTTACTAATCCATTTTTATCAAACGTAAACTCTTGGCCAAGTCCATTTCTCCACGTTCCAACTAGAGTAGAGAAATCTCCATTTAGAATGGCTTGCTCATCTATTTTTTGTGATTTAGCATTCGTTTGCTCTTCTTGTGTCGAGATTTTTTCCTCAGTAGTCGTAACACTATCTTGAGTAGTCGTTGAACTAGTGGTTGTTGTACTAGTCGTTGTCGTACTAGTAGTAGAGACCTGTTCTGTTGTAGTATTTACTGCTTCTGCATCATGCTTCTTATGATTAAAGAAGAACATAAAACTTATCAGTACTATAGCAATTAAGCAACTTAACAGAATCAAAATCCAATTGATGCCTTTTCCTATTTTCATTTATAACTCCTTTAAATTATTCGTATTTAATTATATCATACTAAACTCATACTAGGAAGAAATTGTATAAGACAGAGACTATTGGTGTGATTTTGGGAGGTGAACTCTCTTATTGAGGCTTAAAAAAGAACACCCCGAAAGGTGTTCTTTGTAAGTATAGTCATTCTTTTGATTAACGTTTACTAATTTATAATGCTTTACGAGCTTTTTTCAATCCTATCCTCTTCCTTCTTATCCTAACAAAGTTTGTAATATTGGAATAACAACGATAAATAGAACCGTACTTAGAGTCACCACATTCGTAGAGAATTCCACATCTCCTTTGCCCTGATTAGCAAGGATCGGGAGAACAGCTAGAGCTGGTGTAGCGGACTGAATCATAAAGGTCTTAAATTCTACTGCCGCCATATTTGGGGCAAAGAACTTCAAGACAAGAAGCATGATTAGAGGAGCTAGGATAAAGCGTCCAACTAAAGTGACAATTGTATCTTTATCAAAAGCAATCGTATTCAAGCCCGCCTTTGCAAGAACGATACCAATATAAATCAGAGATAGGGGAGTGACGATATTTCCAACATAGGTTAAGGTATTCGTTGCGAAATCTGGAATAGAGATTCGGAGAATCAAAACTAGCAGAGCCACAAGAAAACCTACAAGCGGAGCTGGTAGCAATTTCTTCCAGTCAAATTTACTTGTCTTCTTGCTTTGACCCGATTTACTATCGCTCGTCATCAAATACACGCCCAATGTCCAGGTGGAAATCGTATTGGTGATATAGTAAATTAAGAAATAAGGAAGAGCCTGATCCCCAAAAAGAGCAACGTTTAATGGTAAACCGATAAAAATAGTATTGGCATTCACAAAGGTATTAATCATGGTTCCTCGTCGTCCTGGACGAACCTTGAAAAGCATAACTGCAATATAAGCTACGATATATCCTAAGATAAATGCCACAAAAGTATAAAGGAGGCCTCCAGAAAGACTGATTAGTTTATCTAGTGTTAGGTATTTCATCACCGACACAAAGATTGACGCTGGCAAGGCTACATTCATGATTAAACGAGATAGGTTAGGTCCAAAGGCATCTCCAAACCATCCCTTCACCTGAAGAATATACCCCAAAACAATAATAGCGATAATCGGAATGATACTCGTAATCGAGGTTAAAAAGAGTGACATAGGTATCCTTTCTAAATTACTTAAGTCCACAGCCCATACAAATCTGTCGCTATAGAAGTATAGACAGCAGAAATGAATTATTTATACTCTGGATACCACTTCAAATCACGAACTGCTTTGGCCATATCTGTTTCCTTAGCACGCGCAAGACCTTGCTCTTGTGCTTTTTTAGCGACTGCTTCTGCTACTTTAATAGAAACATCTGCTACATACTTGAATGGTGGCAAGACAGGAGCTCCTGGTTGGCCTGGATTGACAATACCACTCAATGAATGAGCCGCTGCTCCAATCATTTCATCAGTCAAAAGACTTGCTTCAGAAGCCAGCATACCTAGACCAAGACCTGGGTAAATCAAGGCATTATTGGCTTGACCAATCACATAGTCGACACCTTTATAAGAAACCGTATCAGCAGGAATTCCTGTTGCGACAAAAGCTTTGCCATCTGACCATTCGATCAAATCTTTGGCACTAGCTTCAGCTAGTTTGGTTGGATTTGACAAAGGGAAGATCATCGGACGCTCTGTATTTTCACACATAGCCTCTACTATTTCTTTAGTGAAGGTATTAGGCTGAGTCGAAGTTCCTACAAGAATGGTTGGCTTCACAGTCTTCACTACTTCAAGCAGGTCAGTCAACTTGTCTGCGTTACTAAAGTCAGCACGTTTCTTAGCAAACGGTTTTTGTTCAGGAGTTAGGTCATCCATGTCATCAAAGAGAAGACCTTGTTTATCAACCATAAAGAAACGTTTATAAGCTTCTTCTTCAGAAAGACCTTCACTCACCATTTCACGAAGAACACGAGAGGCAATTCCTGCACCCGCAGTACCACCACCATAGCAGAGATAAACTTGATCTGTTAATTTTTCACCACTAATATCCAGTGAACCAAAGATACCACCCAAGGTAACGATTCCTGTACCTTGAATATCATCATTAAAAGTTGGAATTTGTTTCCGGTATTTTTCAAGAATATTGGCAGCATTCAAGCGGCCGAAGTCTTCCCAGTGAAGGTAGAGTTTAGGAAAGAGACGTTCTGCTGTTTGAACAAATTGGTCAATAAAGTCGTAGTAACGATCTCCGCGAACCCGTTCGTGACGATTCCCTAAGTAATTAGGATTGTTACGAAGTTCTTCACGGTTAGTCCCTGCATCAATGACTAAAGGAAGGACCATAGAAGGATCGATTCCAGCAGCACCCGTGTAGACCATCAATTTCCCAACAGAAATATCGACACCATTTGTTCCCCAGTCACCGATTCCAAGGATTCCTTCTGCATCTGTTACAACAATGAGACGAATCTCGCGATCCCCAGCAGCATTTTTCAAAGTGCCTTCAATATTTTCAGGATGATTGATATCAAGATATCCCGCATATTGTGGATCTACAAAGAGGTCACTATAGCCTTCAATGGTATCTGCAATGGTTGGATCGTATACAATTGGATTGAATTCCTCCAAATGTTGAGAAAAGAGGTAATAGAAAAGAGTCCGGTTGGTATTAAAAATTTCCATTAGGAAAAGACGCTTTTCCAAATCATTGGCTTTTGTTTGCATCTGTGCATAAGTTTGCGCCGCTTGTTCTTCAATGGTTTGAACATAAGGTGGCAATAATCCAATAAGACCTAGTTCCTTACGCTCCTCTAAGGTAAAAGCAGTCCCTTTATTAAGGAAAGGATTGTTTAAAATATCATGTGCAGTCATAGTGCAACCTCCTTTTTGATAATATTATACCACTTAATATGTATTTTGAAGCGAACTTTGTTATTTAAAAAATACAATCGTTAGTGTATATGTTATAATGAGTCTAGAAGTAAAGTACTTTTGAAAACTCTTTATTCTGTAGGTTATTACTCAAAGCACCATTTTGTGATTCTTTAACCTCTTTATGTTATAAATTTCAATACTCGGTAATCGCTCTTTACCATCGGACAAATAGAGCCATACCAAAATATAAATTTATAAGGCAAGTTACAATAGATAAATATCATTTAAGTTTTTTATACAATACTTCGTATTTTTTAAGCTGTTTTTTTGTCATGCAAAACTTGTATTCTATTTATATGACGAATAAAAACTATTTACAACAATATATTTCCCAAAAAGTGAAATATTTTCGAACACAGAAAAAAATGAGCCAGGAAGAACTTTCGGAACAAGCGGGGCTCGGGCTTAAGTATATCAATCAACTTGAAAACCAAAATGTGAATCTGACCATTCACAGTCTTGAAAAAGTGATTGTCGCCCTAGAGATGACCCCAGAGGAATTTTTCAATTTTGATAGCCTTGAATCAACCTCTGATAAGACCGACAATCTTTCACTCAAAAGAATCAACATGAAGATTAAACAGCTCCCTATTGATAAACGAGAAAAGATGTTGGTCATTTTTGAAAGTATCTTAGATAACCTTTGATATCCCCTGACTCACTTACATTTTAACCGGCGAATACTCGTATAGTCAAATTGTAGGATACGGATAAAATTTATTTATCTGGTGATTTCCACTTATTTTCCTTCTCCAACTAATGAAAGTGAGCCTATATGAATTTAAAAGATCTACAATATTTTTATGACCTCTGTCAGCTTCAATCCTATACGGAAGTAGCAAAACAACACAAGGTCAGCCAACCATCTATTTCTTATGCCATCAAGCGCTTAGAGGAATCTTTTAATTGTAAATTGATTCACCACGATCCCTCGCATCGTTCCTTCAAACTAACTCCTCAAGGGCAAATCCTTCTAAAGCATACAGAAAAGATCTTACCTGAGGTTATTTCTACTCGCAAAGAAATCAATCGTTCCTTGGCCCAATACTCTACTGTAGGATTCCCTCCTATTATCATTCAGTATCTCTTTGCTGCCTTAAACGAAAAAGATAAATTCGATTTTTTAAAAAAAGTACGCCCTATCCGTGGTGGCTCCGTAGAGTTATTAAATCTTCTCCTCAAGGGAGACCTTGATGCAAGCCTACTAGGTTTGATTGAACCACTCAATCATCCTTCAATAGAGACACATGAACTCTTTCATAAAGAACTGTATGTCGTTTTATCTAAGAACCATCCTTTTGCTACTGCTCCTTCCCTCACTTTTGAAGATTTAGTAGATCAATCCTTTATACTTTTAGATGAACACTTTGTTCACCTGAAAGCTTTTGAACTACTTAATCAAAAGCATCAAAACAAGGCAGAAATATTCTTCAAGAGTGACGACATTGTCATCATTAAAGAACTTTTAAAGAAAGGGATTGGCCTTAGTTTACTGGCTGATATCGCACTTTCTGATGAAGATGATGATTTAATAAAAATCCCTCTAATACCGGAGGACCAGATCACATTTACCGTTTATTACGCTTACCTGAAATCAGCTACACCGTCATCAGAAGTACAGGATTTATTTAATTTTATTAAATCATACAAACAAAAAGAACTTTAGCTCGCATACCCAATAGCTAGAGTTCTTTTTAATATAGAGAGTCTTATCTACATAATACAATAATTAGAAATGAGAATTAGGAAACTCATCTTTTCAAACAATTTATACTGTTCCCAATTATAATTATTTCTCACCAGTGTTACTCCTTCTTTTCTTCTGTAAATACCGCTTCCCCTTGTTCATATTTTCGAACCGCTAACTATGAAACTGGTTTTACAAGCACTTTTCTTTTTCCGACTTATAAAGTGAAAGAATAATGATCCCTAAAACAAGACTAACTAGCCAAATGGCTATTGCCTGTATGTATTTTTCTAATAGGGCAGACAGGATTGCACCGATAATAAAGCTTGTTACTATAATCGTGTAGTTGATAGCTTGTCTGAAAAAATGAGATTCTCCTTTAATGAACTGATACCACGAAGTTAACATCTTTCGATAGTTTCCAGAAGTCATCATAATGGTATAGGGGTAATTTTCAATTTTTGTATCAGAGAAAGTAAACATTAAAAGCCCTGTACAAAAAGATAAGAGAGGGACAATTAACAAAGGAGTAGGTGGGAGGAAGGGAATAAGACAAGTTGCAAAAAATAGTGGAATAAGATTGTGGATTTCCCAATAGCTTGAGTAAATATGGTCTTTTAAAGAGTTAGCAACTAAGAAACCTATAGAAAAAAATAGAATAGACAGGATCCGTAGAACGCTAGAGGATAAATGAGAATCTCTAAAATCAGATATTAAGAGAACAATATTTCCGGTCTGAGTTGCAATTAGAGTTTTATATTGTAAATGACAGAAGACATCAATTGCCCCACCGGTAAATCCTAATAAAGCAGAAATAAGACGGGTATCTCTGGGGCGAATTGGATTAGATTTCATTACATTCCCACTTTCCTTATCATTTTTTAAGTTATTATAACATAAATATGTATTATCTTGTACATTGTTCATTGGATAAACTAATTATTAGATTCGGTCTAATCTCTCCAGAAATAGGCCCAAGTATTTAAAGAAATTCAAGGTTCAAATATTTGGGGTGAACAGAAAAAGCATCCCGTATTTTTGATACGAAATGCTTTCAATA
>ERZ773069.543-NODE-543-length-24745-cov-8.784407_pt1 | contig 24745 bp, 19 predicted proteins | sample MGYA00580619_ERZ773069 | MGnify/ENA primary metagenome ERZ773069 (study PRJEB29015, sample SAMEA2738007) | human oral metagenome | biome: human oral; feature: human-associated habitat; material: dental | place: China | collected 2108 ...
CACCGCAGAGGAGATGCCGATGCGCGTGGTGGAGCTGCCCGTCAGTGCGACCGAGGATCGCGTGGTCGGTACGCTCGATATGGAGGCGGCGATTCAGCACGGGCGCAAGGAGTTCGAGCCGGGGATTCTGGCGGCGGCGAACCGCAATATCCTCTATGTGGATGAGATCAATCTGCTCGAGGATCACATTGTGGACATTCTCCTCGACTCTGCAGCAATGGGCGTGAATACCGTCGAGCGCGAGGGGATTTCCTATGCGCATCCCGCGCGCTTCGTGCTCGTCGGTACGATGAATCCAGAGGAGGGGGATATTCGTCCGCAGCTGCTTGACCGCTTTGCGCTCTCGGTTACGGTTGCGGGGGAGGCTGCCCCTGAGACCCGCGTCGAGGTCATCCGTCGGCGAATCGCCTACGAGCGCGATCCCGATGCCTTTGCTGCCGCCTACGCAGGAGAGCAGGAGCAGCTGCGTGTACAGATTACAGAGGCGCGCGATCGTATCGCCTCTGTGGAGGTGCCGGATGCCGCACTTGATCTGGCGGCGCAGATCTCGCTAGCTCTTGGTGTTGATGGGCATCGTGCGGACATCACGCTCATCAAGGCGGGGATTGCACATGCTGCGCTCATGGGGCGTACGACGGTCACAGCCGAGGATTTGCAGCGCGTGAGCCGCCTCGTTCTCGCGCATCGTCTGCGCCGCCGCCCCTTCGAGGAGGGGGCGGCCGATTGGAGTGCCGTGGATGAAATTCTTGGAGCGGCACTGTGAATACGCCGCATTTCCCGCTGACTGCCATTGTCGGGCAGGAGTCTGTAAAGCGTGCGCTCATGGCGGCGCTCGTCAATCCGCGCGCGGGCGGTCTCCTGATCTCGGGCACGCGCGGCACGGCGAAGTCCGTACTCGTTCGTGCGGCGACTCCCTTTACGCAGACGGGGCGCATTGTGGAACTCCCGCTCGGTGCGTCCGAGGATATGGTCTTCGGGACGATTGATGTGGAGGCGGCTCTGCAGCACGGCACGCGCCGTCTGCGTCGTGGGATTCTGCATCGTGCCCGCAATACCGTGCTCTACATGGACGAGGTCAATCTCCTGCGCGAGGATCTGCTTGCCGCCGTACTCCGCTGTGCGGCGGACGGACTGCTTCGCCTCGAGCGCGACGGGCTTTCGTATGTCGAGGCCATTTCCTATACGCCGATCGGCACGATGGATCCCGCAGAGGGGGCACTTCGTCTTGCGCTCTTGGATTCCTTCGGCATGTTTGCGGCGATGGACGAGGAGCAGGATGCAGGCCTGCGGCGCGAGATCGTGGCGCGCGTTCTTGCCTACGAGCGCGACCCGCTGGCATTCTGTTCAGCCTATGCCGCGCAGGAGGCGGAACTTTTGGAGCAGATTCGCAATGCGCGCAATCGTCTGCCTGCAGTTGAGGCGCCGTCTGCGATCCTGCACTTTGCGGCGGCATGTGTCCTGCGTGCGCGCTGCGCGGGCAATCATGCGGAGATTTATTTGATTGAAGCGGCGCGCGCCTTTGCGGCGCTTGCGGGACGGGACTATGTACTGCCCGCAGACGTGGAGGAGGCGGCGGCGTTTGTACTCGTGCACCGCATGAGCCGCTCGCGTGAGGAGGAGCAGCCGCACGTACCGCAGGAAAATCCCTCGCCACAGGAAAATCGTCAGGGTGATGATCTGCCCGATGTCTCCGCGCCCTCCTCGGCGGAAGCCGGGAGCGGAGCGGGGGCGTCGGAGACGCAGCAGGAGGGAGAGGACGCGGGTGCGTCCTCCGAGGAGATGCCGAGCGCCGATGATGAGCGTGTCGCTGCGCCGCTTGAAAATATCATGGCGAGCCTCTCACTCCTCCATATGAAGATGCGCGTGCAGGGCGGCAAGAGCGGCAGGCGGGACATTGTGCAGCTGCGCACGGCGGGCGGACGCTGTCTGCGCACGGAGCTGTCGCATGGCGACGCGCATCCTGACCTTGCCCTCGCGGCAACCCTGCGCGCAGCTGCGCCGCATCAGCGCCGCCGCAGGGGTACACAGGCGGTCGTGATCCGCGCGGAGGATGTGCGCGTCTGGGTGCGTGCGCAGCGCTCGGCGGCAAACATCCTCTTCCTTGTCGATGCCAGCGGCTCGATGGGGGCACGCGAGCGCATGCGCACGGTCAAGGGCGCGATCCTCGCCCTCCTGCAGGAGGCGTATCAAAAGCGCGACCGCGTGGGGCTCATCGCCTTTCGGCGTGAGCGTGCGGAGACATTGCTGCCGATGACGCGCAGCGTGGAGCTTGCGGAGAAGCTGCTGCGCGACCTGCCGACGGGCGGGCGCACGCCGCTCGCCGAGGGGCTTGCCCATGCATGGAAGACCGTGCGCGAGCTCGAGCATAGAGGTGCAGAGAAGACTGTGCTCATCCTGATTACGGATGGGCGTACAAATCCCGTGCGCAATGGGGGTGATGCCGTGCAGCGCGCGCTGCGTGCGGCGGAGGAGCTCGCGGGGACGGATGCGCTCACGCTTGTACTCGACACGGAGCGCGCCATGCCGCGCGTCGGCATTGCACCCGAGATCGCGCGGCGCATGAGGGCGCGCTATTACACCTTGGAGCAGCTGACGGCAGAGGGCGTGCTCGAGATTGTTCGCACATCGCGCAGAATGCAGGAGTAACCCTGCAGCAAAGGAGCAGAAGATGAAGATTGCAGTCTATACGAATATCCTGCGCGTTCGCGTGCTCGCACGCCGTTGCGCCGCACAGCTGAAAGATCCTGCGGTATCCGTGTGTCCAGCAGACGGGGTGGCTGACTGGGAGCAGGTGCGCGCGGAGGCGGATCTGCATCTCTTCCTCTGGATGGGGACGGGGCTGGACAATGCCTTTTTGAAAAAGGCTTCGCACTTCCTTCAGCAGCGCCGCATTCCGCATCTGATCGTCGTGGACAATGCAGAGCATGACAAGGTGAGCTGCGGCTTTTCCGAGGAGCAGATTCAGACGGCGTGGTCATACTTTCGTTATGACGGCGAGGAGAATATGCGGAATCTCTTCCTCTGGCTCGGTGCCTTGTTTGGCGGCCTCTCCGTGCAGGCGGAGCCGCCTGTTCCGCTCGCGTGGAACGGCGTCTATCATCCGGACTGGGTAGGGAATCCCGAGGATGCGGCGGGCTATCTCGCCGCGCACTACGATGCGGGGCGCCCGACCGTCGGCGTGATCTTCTACCGCTCGGAGTGGATTACGGGGGATTTCACCTATCATGCGGCGCTCGTCCGCGCCATCGAAGCGGCGGGGATGAATGCGATCGTCGTTTTCTCGAACTCGTATCGCGACGAGCGCGTGGAGTCTCCGACGCTGATGGATGCGATCAGGAAATATTTCTGCCCGCACGGGCAGTGCATTGTCGACGTGATCGTCAGCACGATGAAGTTTTCGATCAAGGCGGGCGGCACGCGTATCGAGGAGCTCTATGCTCTTGGCGTCCCCATCCTCGAGGCGTATACGGTGCTCGCGCCGAAGGAGGAGTGGGAGCGTTCTACTGCGGGTCTCGACCCGATGGAGGTCTCGATGAGCGTCGCAATGCCCGAGTTCGACGGCGTGATCCACGCGGTTCCACTCGCAGCGAAGGTGCGCGACGAGAGCGGAGAGGTCTGCTACGCAGCACTCGATGAGCGCATGGAACGCATCGTTGCAAAGGCGCGGAAATGGGCGGCGCTGCGCCGCAAATCGAATGCGGAGAAGAAAATCGCCGTCATCTTTCACAACTATCCGCCGACGAATGCGAACATCGGCAGCGCGGCGGGGCTCGACTCGCCCGAGAGCGTGCTCCGCCTGCTGACGGCGATGCGGGCGGCGGGCTATGTGATCGACGAGATTCCCGAGAGCAGCAAGGCTTTTATGAAGCTGCTGACGGATCACGCGACGAACGACCGCCGCTTTATGAGTGCACAGCAGGCAAGAGATGCCGACGGACATCTGACGGCGGAGCAGTATCGCGCATTTTTCAAAGAGCTGCCCGACAGGGTGCGCGCACAGCTCGAAAAGGACTGGGGGGATGCGCCCGGCGATGTATTCAACTACGACGGAACGCTCCTCATCCCCGGCACGCTGAACGGCAATCTCTTCATCACGGTGCAGCCGCCGCGCGGCTTCGGCGAGGATCCCGGCAAGCTCCTCCACTCGCCTGATGCTGCGCCCACGCATCACTATATCGGGTACTATCACTGGCTGCGCGATATCTGGCGGGCGGACGCCGTCATCCACGTCGGGACGCATGGCTCTCTCGAGTGGCTGCCGGGCAAGGGGACGGGGCTCTCGAATGCCTGCTATCCCGATGTGTCGCTCGGCGATCTGCCCGACATCTATCCCTATTGGATCACGATTGTTGGGGAGGGGCTTCAGGCAAAGCGGCGTGGGGCAGCGTGTCTCATCAGCCACCTCTCGCCGCCGATGGAGCTGGCGGGCGGCTTTGAGGAACTGGGGGAGCTCGAGCAGGCGCTCGATGAATACGTCCACTTCCGCGCGTCCCAGCCCGACAATCTCGAGGCGGCAGAGGCACTTGTGCGCGAGAAGGCTGCCGCATGTCATTTCGAGGGGGAAATCGACGAAGGGGAGGATTTCTCCGATTACGCTGCTGCGCTTCACAACTATGTGACAGACATCAAGAACATGCAGATCCGCACGGGACTGCACATCCTCGGACGTGCGCCCGAGGGCGAGCGCCTCATCGACTTCGTGTGCGCCCTTGTTCGCATGGAACACGGCGGGGAGGCTTCGCTCGTACGCCTTATCGCCGCGCAGGCGGGCTATGACTATGAGGAGCTCTTGACACACAGCGAGCGCATGACGGCGGACGGCATGACCTACGGCAGGAAGCTCGATGCGATCGAGTCGGAGATGCGGGCGATCATTGCCTTTCTTGCGGAGCGTGATTATACGACGGAGGCTGCGGAGGCGGCGATGGTGCTGCCCGTTATCGCTGCTGCTCGGGCGGAGAGCCGTGCGGCGTTTTCGCATGCGCTGCGTGAGATTACAGAGAACATCGTTCCACGTCTGCAGAAAACGGAGCAGGAGATCACGGGAACGCTGCGGGCGCTCACGGGCAGATACATCGAGCCGAGCGCTGCGGGGGCGCCGACGACAAACGGCACCGATGTACTTCCGACGGGGCGGAATTTCTACGGGCTTGACCCGCGCTGCATGCCGACACCTGCCGCATGGGAGTACGGACGGCAGCTGGGCGACGCCCTCATCGAGCAGTATATCAGCGACGAGGGGCGTTACCCCGAGGCGGTCGGCATCGTCTTCTGGGCGGGCTCGAATATGCGCAGTCACGGGCAGTGCATCGCCGAGCTCTTCTATCTCATGGGCGTGCGCCCCGTCTGGCGGCGTCCCTCGCAGCGCGTCGCGGGGCTCGAGATCATCCCGCTCGCAGAGCTGAAACGCCCGCGTATCGACGTGACGGCACGTATCAGCGGGCTGTTCCGCGATGCTGTTCCGAATGCCGTGCATTGGGTCGATGAGGCGGTGCGCATGGTGCGCGATCTCGACGAGAGCGATGAGGAGAACTATGTGCGCAAGCACGTTCTTGCAGATGCCACATGGCTCGAGGAGCAGGGCGAGGCACGGGAGAGTGCGTGGGCGCGTGCCTCCGTGCGCATCTTTGGCGATCCGCCCGGCGCGTACGGCGCGGGCATCGGGGATCTCCTCGAGTCAAAGGCATGGAAGACGCTGGATGACCTGGCGGCGGTCTATACGCGCTTTTCCGGCACGGCATACGGCGGCGACGGCCTCGCGCGCGGCTACGATCCCGAGGTTTTTCAGCGGCGGATGGCGGGGCTCGATGTCACGGTGAAGAACGAGGACACGCGCGAGACGCATATGTTCAGCTCGGACGACTACAACGCGTACCACGGCGGCATGATTGCAACCGTGCGAGCGCTGACGGGCAAGGCGCCGCGCTCCTACACGGGCGACTCGAGTGATCGTCAGCGCATTGTGCTGCGCAGCGTGGACGAGGAGGCGGCGCGCCTCTTTCGTGGAGAGGCAATGAATCCGAAGTTCATCGAGGGGATGAAGTCGCACGGCTACAAGGGTGCCTCTGACCTCGCGAACTACCTCGCGCACAGCTATCAATGGGACGCGACAAGCGCCGTGATGAAGGACTGGATGTACGAGGGCTATGCACGCAAATACGTGCTCGACGCGGGGATGCAGGAGTGGATGCAGGATGTCAATCCGTGGGCGCTTCATCGCATGGCGGAGACTCTGCTCGAGGCGCAGCAGCGCGGGTTGTGGAATGCCTCCGAGGAAACGCTCGCGGAGCTGCGCAGCCTCTATCTCTCCATCGAAGGCGATCTCGAAGAACGGGCGGAGGGCGCACAATGAAGATAAACACGATATGCACCGCTTTTCTTGCGGCGCTCCTTTCCATCCTGCTTCTCAGCGGCTGCATTGACCTCTCCCGGAATCAGGCAGGCGGCTACGAGGTCACGGATGTGGAGGGCACGGTCGTCAAAATCCCGCACAAGCCGCAGCGCATCCTGACGGTCAGTGCAGGCACGGACGAGCTGATGCTCGGCCTCGTCGAGCCGGAGCGCATGGCTGCGATCAATGAGTCGCTCGCCGATACGGAGCATACGAATATCCCGTGGGTGCGCGAAAGGATTCCGACGGTCATCGTCCGCAGCCCGTCCGTCGAGCAGATTGCAGCGCTGCATCCCGATCTTGTCGTCGTGACGCCGTGGATGCCGCGCGAGAACATTGACGCGATCCGCGAGCTGAACGTGCCCGTTCTCGTCTGCAAGTCCGCCGCGACGATGGAGGATATTCACGGCAACATCCGCCTCTTTGCGGCAGCGGTCGGAGAACCCGAGCGCGGGGAGAAGCTCATCGGCATGATGGAGGAAAAGCTCGCGGAGATTCGGGCAAAGATAGCAGAAGTTCCGGAGAAGAAGAAGCACAAGAGCATTGCGCTCATCTCAATCATGGTGAACTACGGCGGCGCAGGCTGCACATTCGACGAGCTCTGCCGCTACACGGATTCGATCAATGCCAAGGCTGCGGCGGGCAACCGCATGGGGCAGGAGATGACGAAGGAGCAGCTCGTCGCGGCGAATCCGGACTACCTCTTTTTCCCGAGCTATGAAGATGGTGCGACCAACGAGGAGAACTACGGACGTCAGTATCTGGAGGACCCCTCGCTCGCGCAGATGACTGCCGTGCGGGAGCGCCAGATCGGACATCCGTGGGCGCGCTACGTTTACAATCTCTCGCAGAACATTGTGTATGGTATTCAGGAGACGGCGTGGATTCTCTACGGCGACGCGTTTCGGCAGTCGCGGCACGAGTTCCTCACCGCCGTGGAATAAGGTGATACAATGAAGAAAATTGCGTTCTACGGCAAGGGGGGCATCGGCAAGTCCACCACGGCGGCGAATGTGTCCGCCGCATTCTCGCGCATGGGGCGGCGCGTCTGTCAGATCGGCTGCGATCCGAAGAACGACTCAACGCGGCTCCTGCTCGGGCGCATTGCGCCCTCCACGATCCTCGACCTTGAGCGCGAGAAAAAGGGGGCGGGGCTTACCTTGGACGACCTCGTGCACGAGGGATGGAACGGCATCCGCTGCATCGAGGCGGGCGGCCCCGATCCGGGTGTCGGCTGTGCGGGGCGCGGCATCATCGTGGCACTCGAGCGGCTGAAGGCACTGCACGCCTTTGACGATCTCGATGTCGTGCTCTACGATGTCCTCGGTGATGTGGTCTGCGGCGGCTTTGCCGTACCGATCCGCGAGGGCTATGCCTCGGAGATCTACATTGTCTCCTCAGGGGAGCTCATGTCACTCTATGCGGCGAACAATATCGCAAAGGGCGTGCAGCGCTTTGCCGCGCGCGGTGCGGTGAAGCTCGGCGGCATCATTGGCAACGGGCGAGACGTGTTGCGCGAGCAGGAACTCCTCACCGCCTTTGCCGAGCGCATCGGCACGCAGCTCATCGCCTATATTCCGCGCTCGCGCAGCGTGCACGAGGCGGAGATTCATCGGCAGACGCTCATTGCCTACGCGCCGGAGTCGGAGCAGGCGCAGCACTACGTTGCGCTCGCACAGGCAATCGATACGAACGAGATGCTGACCGTGCCGACGCCGATGGAGTTCGAGGAGCTCGAGGAGCTGGTGGAGCGCTATGGGAATTGAAGTAAAGCGCGTCGGCATACGCCGCACAAACTGCAGCTGCAGCATGCCGGGCGTTTGGCGTGCGCTGTCCTTTGTGCGCGGTGCCGTCGTCATCTTTCACAGTCCGCGCCCGTGCGCGCACATCGCGCACGGCATGGACGTGAGCAGTTTTCACCGCCTGACTGCGGCGGGGACATCCGTGCGGCTTTCGCCCGTGCCGCTCCTGACGAGCGGGCTTGGGGAGAGTGAGGCGATCTTCGGCGGGGAGGAGCGGCTGCGCGAATGCATCCGCTTTGCCGTGGACAAATACCATCCGCAGGCCGTATTTATTGCAAACTCCTGCGTCAGCGGCGTGATCGGCGATGACACAAAGGCGATTGCCGAGGAGATGGAGGCGGAGCTCGGTCTGCCCATCACGGCGGTGTCGGCGCATGGATTTCTCGACGGCGAGTACTATGCGGGCTATCTCGATGCCGCGAGGGCGCTTGTCGACCGTTTCATGCAGCCCGCCGAGCGCAGGGAGGGCACGGTTGTCCTGCTTGGTGACTGCGGCGGCATGCATGGAGCATATGTGCGCGAGCTGCAGCGTCTGCTCTCCCTCCTCTCTCTGCGTGTTACGGCACAGTTCCCGTCCTACCTCAGCCTCGATGAGATGCAGGCGGTGCCGGAGGCGGGGCTCGTCATCCTGCTTGGGCGGCGTATGGACGACGAGAAACAGGCGCAGCTGATCGCACTCGCCGCGCACATGAAGGAGCGCTTCGGCACGCCGTATCTCGCCGATATCTATGCGGTCGGGGCGGAGGAGACGAAGCTCTGGCTGCGGCGTGTCGGTCTGCTCTGTCACCGTGAGGAAGAAGCGGAACATGCCATCGCAGCGGAGGAGGAAGCCTTTGCCGCCGCCGTGGAAAAGGTACGCACGGAGCTTGCGGGGCGCAGATGTGCGCTTGCCATCGGACGCGACCTCTCATGGTTCCAGCCGGAGATTGTCCTGCGTCTATTGAAGAAGGTTGGTATCATTTTGTCCGGCATCGTCCTGCTCGACTGCTTTCTACCTGCGCGACGTGAAGTGATGGAGGAGGAACTGCACCGCCGGACAGATGTCCCCATCCATCACGAGGGAGATGCTGCGGCAGAGGAATTACTGCACAGTGTGGACTTTGTCCTCACAACGCATGAGCTCGTCGATGCAAAGCTGCGCCAGCTCTTTCTCGCGCTCCTGCCCTCGGTTGGCTGGTCGATGGAGCGGCGACTGCTCGATGATATGTGGCAGATATTGCACCGGCATGAGAGCAGGGGAGGGCTGATCTATGGGTGAGCGGGAAAAATCCTTCGACGATGTCTGCATGTATACCGACACCTGCGCGCTTGCGGGCGCGTCGGCGTTCTTTGCAGGGATAAAGGATGCCGTCATTGTGGTCAACGGCCCTCTCTGGTGCTATTACTTTGCCATGCGGCACATCGAGCACCGTCAGAGCACAATCTCGCACCGCATGGTCTGCACGCAGCTCGACAACGACGCGATTGTATTCGGTGCGGAGGAGTATCTGCAGGAAGCGCTTGCACCGTATGTGGAGCAGCCGCCCGCCCTGCTTGCGATTGTGAGCAGCTGTGCGGCGGGGCTGATTGGCGACGACATCGCGGCGATTGTGCGCGGGGCGGGGCTCGCCTGTCCCGTTGTCGCGCTCGACAGCAGCGGACTTGCAGGGAGCTTTGCCGACGGCTGGGATAAGGCGGCTCGTGCGGCGCTTCAGACGGTTCCTTTGGAGCGTACTGCGGCACAATCTCATGCAGTCAATCTGATCGGGATGACGGATGCCTATTACAACGGCGCGAATGACGCGCGTGAGCTTGTGTGGCTCCTTCAAATCGCAGGCTATACGGTGAATGCTGTTCTCGGCAACGATATGAGTGCGGAAGACTTTCCGCATCTGACACAGGCGGCACTGAACATCGTTGTGCACGGAGAACTGGGGCGCGGCAGCGCGCAGCTGCTCGAAGAGATGTACGGTATGCCGTGGATTGCGCCGTTCCCGCCCTATGGGCGTGCAGGCACGCGGCACTGGATGCAGGAGATTGCAGATGTGTTGCCGTCACCGCACGCCGAGGCGGCGGAGACAGAGATTGACCGCGTCACGCGCGAGGATTTCCTGCGCATCAATGAGTGCAAGATGCTCTGGGGAGAGCTCCGCTATGACACGGCTGTCGTACGTGCGCCCGACTCCATGGCATGGGGGCTGGCGCAGGCATTGCGTACGGAGTGGGCAGACGTCTGCCATCTTGCCGTTGCGGCAGAAGCGGAGCGCGCAGAGGATGTCGCCCGTATCGCGGATGAAATTCTGGGCGAGACGGATGCCCTGCGCATACAGCAGCTGCTCGGCGAGATGGAGAACGGGCTCCTACTCGGCAGCAGCAACGAGTCCGCGCACATCCATCCGCAGCACGCTCAGTATCTGCCCGTTGCCTATCCCGTGCAGGACTTCCTGCGTCTGACAGACAGTCCCTTCATGGGACTGCGCGGCGCACGTCATATCGAGGAGCAGCTGTGGAACGGAAATATTCTGCGCCGAAAGATTATACTTTCAGAAGCACTCCCATGCAATATTTTTGTGGTATAATTCAAAAATAATCAATAGGAATCGCTGATAATAGGAAAGGAAGAACGCTCGTGATTCAGAAAAGAATTGCCCTGCTTTTCCTCTGCGTGCTCTGCGCCGTCCTCACCGCCTGCGGCGCACCAAATGCCGCAGAGGAAAAACCTGCGGCATACACGGTCACGGACATCGAGGGTGCCGAGGTCGCCTTCCCTGCGCCGCCGAAGCGTATCATCACGCTCTCGATGAGCACGGATGAGACGATGCTCGGGCTCGTCGAGCCGGAGCGCATGGCGGCGGTCAACAGCCTCCTCGATGACCCCGTGAGTTCGAATGTGACGGGGCTCGTCAAGGGCATCTCGCAGCGCATCGGAAACCCAACCGTAGAGGAGATCATGGCGCTGCAGCCCGACCTCGTCGTCGTTCCGGACTGGGGCGACCTCACGATGGTGCCGTCTCTGCGCGAGGCGGGGCTGAAGGTTGTCGTCTGCAAGGGCGCCCGGAATCTCACGGAGATTCGCGAGACAGTCACGCTCCTCGCAGCGGCGGTAGGGGAACCGGAGCGCGGGCAGAAGCTGCTCTCCATGATGGATGCAAAGCTCGCGGAGATTCAGGACAAGGTTGCACAGATTCCGCAGCCGGAGCGCAAGACGGTCGTCCTCATCTCCCTTATGGGCGGCTACGGCGGGCTTGGCAGCAGTTTCGACGAGGCATGCCGCTATGCAGGTGTCATCAATGGACGTGCGGAGCTCGGTATCCGTGATTTTCAGGTGATGACGAAGGAGCAGCTCGTGCAGATCGATCCCGACATTCTCTTTTTGCCGACGTACAACGACCACGGCAACTACGATGTGCAAAAATTCCGCAGGGAGTATCTGGACGATCCGTCCCTGCAGACGATGAAGGCAATCCGCACGAAGGCGTTCGCCGAGCCGTTCGAGGGATATATCTACAACTGCTCACAGGACTTTGTCTTCGGTGTTCAGGAGATTGCCTACCGTGTCTACGGAGACGCATTCAAGCAGTCCGAGGATGAGCATCTTTCGGCAGTCAAGTGATAAAGAGGGGAGGTTCCATTTGAGCGAAATGATCCGCGTGGAAGCACTCTATGCGGGCTACAACGGGAACGTCATCCTCGCAGATGTGTCGTTCACCGTGCGCGCAGGCGAGATGGTTGGGCTGATCGGGCCGAACGGCGCGGGCAAGAGCACCCTGCTCAAGACATTGCGCGGCATCCTCCCAAAGCTCTCCGGTTTTGCCGCACTCATGGGCGAGGATATCGAAGTACTCGAAGCAAAGGCGTTTGCACGCCGTGCGGCATATTTGCAGCAGCATGTGGAGATGACGTTCGACTACACGGCGCGCGACATCGTGCTCGCGGGGCGCTATCCCTATCTCTCGTGGTGGCGGCAGGAAAAGGCGGACGACCTTGCGATTGCGGAGGCATGTATGGCGTATACGGGTGTTCTGGAGCTTGCAGAAAAGCCTCTGCACGCCATGTCGGGGGGACAGCGTCAGCGCGTTCTGCTCGCAAAGGTGCTTGCCCAGCAGACGCCTGTGCTCTTTCTTGATGAGCCGGCGACGGGGCTCGACATCATCTATCAGGAGGAGATCTTTCGGTTCTGCCGCGAGCTCTGTGCAGCGGGCAAGACTGTCCTGCTCGTTGCACATGAGCTGAGTCTTGCGGCACGCTTCTGCTCGCGGCTCCTCCTGATCGGACGCGGGACGCTTCTCGCGGACGGCATGCCGCAGGCGGTGCTGACGGATGAACTCCTGACGCGCGCGTATGGCGCGCCCGTATGTGTGGTGGAGAATCCCGTGACGCATCACGCGGAGGTCTATACGGAGGCAGAGGAAGGCGGGGCGGAGAAAGCTCAGCTGCTCTCCGTGATCCTCGGTACGGCAGATGAGGGGAGGGGGGCGTTGTAGTGAAACGAATCTACGGAACACGGCTCTTTCTCTGTGCGCTTGTCGGTGCCCTCCTCTTTGCTGTCGTACTCTCCATGAGCTCGGGGCAGTACGACATCCCGATGGAGGCGGTCATTGCCTCCTTTGCGCATGCGGCAGGTCTGCCGATCCTCACGGATGTCGTTGTAACGCCCGAGCAGGAGGCGGTGCTCTGGCATATCCGCCTGCCGCGCACGCTCGTTGGCATGATGGTCGGTGCGGGGCTTGGTGTCTCGGGCGCCGTTCTGCAGGGCATCTTCAGCAATCCGCTCGCCGATCCCGGCATCATCGGTGTGTCGAGCGGTGCCTCGGTCGGTGCCGTGCTTGCGATCGGCATCGGGGTGACGGCGGGCAGCGTGCTGTCTCTGCCTGCCTTCGCCTTCGCGGGCTCCATGCTCGCAGTGAGCCTTACTGTATCCCTGTCGATGCGGCACGGGCGTATTCCTGTCATGACGCTCCTGCTCTCGGGCGTCGTTGTGGGCATGTTTCTCGCCGCGTGTACGGCGGCGATCCTCACGGTGATGAACGAGCAGAAGATGCAGCAGTATCTCTTCTGGACGATCGGCGGTCTTGACTACCGCCGCTGGGATCACGTGCTGCTCGGCATCGGACCGATCGGCATCGGTGCCTCCATCATGGTGCTCCTCGCGCGGCATCTCAATCTGCTCGCGTTTGGTGAGGTGGAGGCACGCGCGGCAGGGATGCCTGTGACGGCGTTCCGGCTGCTCTTCCTTGTACTTGCTTCACTCACAACGGCAGCGGGGGTCTGCATCAGCGGCAACATCGGCTTTGTGGGCCTCGTCGTACCGCATATGATGCGGCTCGTCATCGGCCCCGATCATCGGAGGTTGCTTCCTGCGAGCCTCTTGGCGGGGGCGGTCTTCCTCGTGCTCTGTGATTCTCTCGGGCGCATTCTGCTCCCCGGCATGGAGATCCGCGTCGGAATTATGACCGCATTCATCGGCACCCCGTATTTTCTGTATCTTCTGCGCAGACACATGAAGACAGGAGGATGATATGGAGAGTGAAATGATTGAGAACTGCGGAGAACGTAAGGCTTTTGGGCTTTCTCTCCTGGTGCATTTCATCCTCTTTCTGATCGCATCAGCGTTGGGCCTCTTCTCGATCGCGGAGCAGAGCGGGCAGAGGGCACCAATTGATGTTGTGCTTTACGATTCGGGCGGAGAAGCAGGCGGTGCAGCGGGAGATGCCGCACCTGCGCCTGCTCCTGTGGTCGCTATAGATGACATCGTCGTGGAGGATAAGACACTGCCGCAGCCTGAGGAAAAGCCGCAGCAGCCGCAGCGTAAGGTGCAGCATCCTGCACGCGCAGCTCCTGCAGGAGCAGAAACAGGAAGCGGACAAGCGGCGAGCGGGGGCGGAGGCAATGCATCTGTCGGAACCGGAATCGGAACAGGAACAGGCACGGGAGACGGCAGCGGCGGAACGGGAAGCGGAACGCTGCCCGCTCCGCCAAAGGAGCGTATTGCGGCAAGTCTGCGCGCCGAGTCTGCGCCCGAGTATCCGCAGGAACTCATCGATGACGATGTCGAGGGGGTTGTGACGATCAAGATCCTTGTCGCAGCAGACGGCTCTGTCGAGTCCGTCAGTGTCGAGTCCTCATCGGGGTATCGCGCGATGGACAGAGCTGCGGTCGCTGCAGGCTGGAGGTTTCAGTTTAATCCAGGAGACAATGGCCGGCGGGGCGTTTGGACAAAGACGTTCCGCTTTCAGTTGAATTGATTTTATTTTTATGGAGGATGACAACGAAGATGTGGAATAGGAAAATCCTTGCAGCGGCAGTTGCACTTTCGGCAATGACGGGTCAGGTTTATGCGGCGGAGGCGTCGCATACGGGTACAGAGGTCGATGAACTGATGCCGACCTACTCCCTGGGTGAGGTCGTTGTGACGGCGACGCGCACGCAGAAGCGAGATGTGGATGTCCCTGCCGCGACGACTGTTATTACGGCGGAGGATATCAAGGACAGCGGTGCATCGACTGCGTCGGATGTTCTGTCGATGGCAAACGGGTTTGCATATAAGGCGTTCGGTCCCAACGGTGCGGCCATGGGAACAATGAGCAATGATCTCAACGTGCGCGGATTCAAAGGCGGGACACTTGTCCTCATGAATGGAAATCCAATCTCGTGGCGCGGTAAATACAATCTTGAGGCAATTCCTGCGAGCAGTATTGAACGCGTCGAGATTGTCAAGGGCAGTGGGGCGGTGCTCTACGGCAGTGATGCTGTTAGCGGTGTGGTCAATATTATCACAAAAAAGACAACGACGAATGAAGCTCGCGTGGGCTTTGGCAACTATGGACAGCGTAAGTACGGCGTGACCATTGGAGATGAGCGGTTTGGCTTCTACTACGGTTATGACCAGTGGAAGACGCGCGAGGGTGCCAGCTATAGTGATGAGAATAAAACAAATCGCTTCCGTGGTGAAACGCGCACCGATATTCATGACATAGAGAAGCGAAATGCAGGATTTACGTACAAGATCAATCCACGTCTCAATTTTCTATTGAACTACTATAAATCCGACGTAACGTATCAGCGCACCGTTACGGATGTGAGAAGGTCGTCGATCGGCGTGCGTGTAGGCGACCCGTTCAACAAGAGAAAATATGAGATCAAACGCTATACGAGTCAGCTCAACTACCGCGACAGGGATTGGAAGGGCAGCATTTACTTCAATACGGGGACAACGGAGGCAATCGGGCCCGTCCATATTGTCACAAGAGACCCCGCTCCACGAACACCTATTACAGATGCTGATTACTGGTACAATACGCGCGAGAAGAATCGTACGTTCGGTATGGATTTGCAGAGGACATGGAGGCTCGACCGTGCGACAGCGACAGTCGGGTTTAAGCTTGAACATGAAACATATCATACACTGCCCGCGCACAATACTAAAAAAGGGAACAGCTATAACCGCAATAACTGGGGCCTGTTCGGCCAGTGGGAGCAGCGTTTCGACGGGAAGAATACGGGCATCTTCGGCCTGCGCGAGACCTGGACAACTGGAGCAACGAAGAAACAGAATTACAGCAACCTCAGTGCGTCGGCGCAGTGGCTGCATAAGCTCGATCGCGACAGCAGCCTCTATGTGAACATCAGTCAGTCATTCGTCATGCCGACCTTCGCGCAGATGTATAAGGACAACAGCATGCAGCTGCCCTCGCCGGATCTGAAGCCGCAGAAGGGTATCAACTATGAAATCGGCTGGAAAAAGATGAGCGGCGGTCATTCGTGGAAAGCTGCGCTCTTCCATATGGATGTCAAGGACAACATCACGGCAAATCTGAACCGATCGAGAACTTCTTATCAGTACACGAATGAGGATTTTCGCAATACAGGGCTTGAAATCTCGGATGATATCAAGGGGAAAAACGGCTTCTCGTATCAGTGGGGACTGACGTGGCAGAACCCGCAGACCAAGAGCAACAGTACGGCGAAAAAAGCGCTCGGCTGGGAAAGCACCTTTGGTAAGATACAGCTCACAGGAGGGGTTACCTACAAAAAAGACAAGTGGGCATCTTCACTTTCCGCATCCTATCTCGCTGCCCGTACACAATCGCCCTCGAATGCACCTGCCTACCGATCGAAGCCGTATCTCCTCACTTCGTGGAGCACGAGCTATGCACCGGACGAAAACAGTGCGATCAGTCTCCGCATCGAAAACGTGCTGGATCGGCATGATGTGATTACGCACACAGGATCGGACTACTACGTCGCCCCCATCAACTATCTCCTCAGCTACAGCTATAGATTCTAATACGACCTGCCTGACCTTTCTTTACAAGCTATGAGAACAGTGTTACAATATCTTCACAATGATATTGATATAATCTTTCTTGTAGAAACAGGGTCTATATGCTGGAACTAACGAATCTGTCCAATGCGGACTGCGATATGGAGAAGATCCTCCAAAACGATGCAGGGGTTATTCCTGCCGTTCTTCGTGCGCACGGATTGGATGGCATTGAGTTCATGCTGTGTGCACCGTGGAACCAGGAAATGTACCCCTCTGAATACATCAGAGGGGTACATCTGTTGTTTTGGCCGACGTGGGTGGATTTTTGGCGCGGCGATCGCGCAGCGCTCATGGAGGAGTTTGGGAGCGAGGAGAACATTCGCGCATACTACGGAGCATCTGACACCAGCGAGTGGGTGGAGCGATGGAAAGAGAACCTGCGGCAGGCAGCGCTCTGTCAGCCGGAGTATCTTGTCTTTCACGTCGCACACAATCGCACCTCAGAGATGTATCAGCGCAAATTTTCGGCAACAGATGAGGATGTTATACGAGCGACCATTGAACTGGTAAATCAGATCACCGATGAGATACCGTCGGGGTGTAAATTTCTCTTTGAGAATCTCTGGTGGCCGGGGCTGACCTTTCGAAAGCCACAGCTTGCCGAAATGCTGTTGGATCAGGTCAACTATGCCGATGCGGGCTTTATGCTCGATACTGGGCATCTGATGAACACGAATTTTGACCTGCAGAACGAGAACGAAGGTGCGGACTATGTGGTGCAGACCTACCGCGATCTCGGCGAATTGGGAAAACGCATCTATGGAGTACATCTGCATCAGTCTATTTCTGGCAGCTATACGAAGGAGATGATGCAGAGGTATGCAGGGGAGCATCGTTCGCTTGATTGGAGTGAGGCGATGGCGTATGTTTTGCAGGTCGATCTGCATCAGCCGTTTCAAACAGAGGCCGCACGGAAAATTATCGATGCGATACAGCCGGATTATCTTGTGCACGAGTTCACACAGCGATCGCGCAGTGACTTAGAACAAAAACTGCGTACACAACGCCTTGCGTTGGGGCTTTTGTAAAATGCTTTTGCCTGTTGGAGTCCATGCCGACAGTTCATAAGATGGGATTCCCTTACGAGTAAAAAATTAGGAGGAGTTCAGGATGAAGAAGAGTATTCGTATTGCTGTGATGGCGGCGCTTGCCTTTGGTGCGCTGTCCGTGGGAGGGCAAGCGTATGCTGCAAATGACAATAACTCTACGGATGATCATTCACTGGGAGAGACAGTCGTCACGGCGACGCGAACGCCCAACAAAGAACTGAAGGCGAATGCAAATATTACGGTGATTACCGGAAAGGATATTGAGCGCCGTCACTATACCGATCTGACGCAGGCTCTGCGCGATGTGCCGGGGGTTACGGTCAACCAGCATGCGCCGGCGGGCTACAACAACAGCACCAAATTCTATATCAATGGGTCAGAGGATGTGGTCCTCCTGATCGATGGTGTCCGCCAGAACTATGCGGGTGGCTTTGCCGCATCTTTGACGTCTGCGTTGAAGGATCTTAGTGGCATCGACCGCATCGAGGTACTGCATGGCTCGGCGTCAACCCTCTATGGCTCGGATGCAAAGGGCGGCGTCATCAACATCATTACGAAGAAGGCGCAGGGAGTGAAGACGACACTCGGCGTCGGCTACGGCAGCTATGGACGCCAGCTCTATAGCGCAGCAAACGAGGGCAATGCGAACGGCTGGGATTGGCGTGTTAAGTACCAGAAGGATAAGAACAGTGACTTCAAGGATGCGCATGGGAATAAGACACCGTCTGAACTTGATGCGGATTCGATCAATCTTCATCTTGGCAAGGAATTGAGCAAGGCGTCCTATCTTGCCCTTAACTTCCGTTCCTACAAGGATTCAGACCGCTATCAGGCACTCCATGAAAAGCAGCAGGGATTTCCAGTTAATCTTGGGAACTATGATCATTTTGATACCAGCCTGATTTGGAATGTGCAGATCGACGACTCGACAAAGAATCAGATGAGTGTCTCCCGCAGTAAGTATAATTATGATCTTACCACTTACAGCTTGGATTGGCTGACGCTCTTGCCCGTGAAATCTTTTTATGAGTTTGATGTTCAGACATGGAGATTTAGCGACCAGTTTGACAAGCAGCTTGGTGATCATCTGCTGACAGCGGGCTTTGAGTTTACGAAGGATGATACGACGATCAAGAACGGCGGTGCTGTAAGTATCGGTGATCGCACTCTTTTGAACCGCTCCTTCTACCTTCAGGATCAGTGGAGTATCATTCCTACACTAAAACTTACGGCAGGCATTCGTCATGACAGCAACTCTGCATTCGGCAGCCACAACAGTCCGAGCGTCAGCCTTGGCTATGACATCGACCCGTTGACACATGCTTATGTTTCTTATAGTGAATATTTTATCACGCCGACACCGAACCAGCTTTATGCGCCGACGTATGGAAATGCAAATCTCAAACCTGAATCCGGCAATACGAAGGAAATCGGCATTGCACATGACTTTGGCAGAGGTCTCAGTCTCACGGCAAGTTACTTTAAACGGCATTCGAAGAACCGTATCGGTTACCATCCTATGACATATCAGAATATTAACGTCGGGGATGAAGATGCACATGGCTGGTCGCTCCAATTTGCGAAACGAGTTGATTCCCATTGGCGTGCGCGTGTTGGATATACGCAGACACATGTTGGCAAGACGGAACAAAGAGGTGAGAACGTCGACGGTTATCTGCCCAAGGATCAGTGGAATATCGGTGTGGATTACCGCAACCGAGATTTCGATTCCTCGCTCCTTGCGCGTGGCATGATTGGACGTCCGGGTCCCGTGAGCGGTGCATTCCCAAGCAATAACTATTGGGTCGTCGATCTTTCCATGAACTATAAGGTTGCGGATGCGACGAAGGTATATCTCAAGGCAAACAACATATTCAACCAGTTCTATGCCGAGCACTCGAATGTGAAATGGGGCGCTCCTGGACAGTGGTGGACAGCACCCGGCCGCAACTTCATGGTCGGCGTTGAGCAGAGCTTCTAATTATTTATAGAAACTTACAGAATAAGGACAGCTGCACGTAATTTTATGCAGCTGTCCTTTCTAATTCAATATAAAAATGCAAGGAATTCTCAAGTCTTGCTTGCATATATGAGTGTATATGGTACAATAAGCCTAATCTGGGAGCGATTCTTTTTGGAGGGAATGCTATGCTTGAAAAGAATATGGGCGGCGCAGCAGGCGCACAGAATGTGTCCAGTACGATTCAGGAGATCGTTGCGGGGCATGAGAAGAACGAACTCTTTGCGAAACTGCGCGGCAGCGAGCCGTATGCCGCCGAGGTGAATGCGCTGATCGACTGCGTGAACGAGGAGCTTGAGTATCAGCGCTTCCGTCTGCGCACGGTCAATGAGGCGGTCAAATCCGGTATGTGGTACATGAAGATCAATCCGGACTTCAGCATCGCGTATGCGATCTGGTCGGATGAGTTCCGCCGCATGGTTGGTTTCCGTGGGGAGTCCGACTTCCCAAATACGATCGAGTCATGGAGCTCGCGCCTCCATCCGGATGATGTGGAGGGGACGTTCAGCTCCTTCACGGCATGCATCAAGGATCTCAGCGGGCACACGCCGTACGATGTGGACTATCGCCTGAAGGTGCACGACGGCAGCTACCGTTGGTTCCATGCGTCCGGCAATGTCGTGCGTGACAAGAGCGGACATCCTGAGGAGATCATCGGTGTATTCGTCGACATTGATGCGGATAAGAAAAACAAGGAAGAGCTCGAGGTGAATGCGCAGCGCAAGGAAAAGTTCTACGGCGAACTTGAGACGATGCTGAGCAGCCTGTACGAGTCGATCGACGCAATCACGACGAGTGTGAGCCAGACGACGGAGCGTACGGTCGAAATTGCAAACGTGCAGGAGGAGATCACGCAGGCGGCGGATGATACGCGCAGCCAGACGGAGAACACGCTCAAGATGTCCGAGCTCGTCATGACGATCTCGAAACAGACGAACCTCCTCGCGCTGAATGCCTCCATCGAGGCGGCGCGTGCGGGCGAAGCGGGACGCGGATTCTCCGTCGTCGCGGAGGAGGTCGGCAAGCTCGCCGACAGCAGCCGCGATGCCGCGAGTAAGATCCTCGAGGCGCTTGGCTCGATGGAGAAGGCGTCGACGCACATCGCGGAGCGCATCAAGTCGATCAACGGTCTGATCGAGAATCAGGCGGCGAATATGAAGGAGATCAGCGCCTCGGTCGAAGAGGCGAAGGCGATGTCCGACAATATCGAAGAGCTCTCCAAGAAACTGTAACAATCCGCGCCTCACGTGCCGGCGCCCATATCCGGCATGTGGGGCGTATTTTTATTTCGCTTGCAATCGACAAAGAGCCTGAATTTATTGACAGCGCTCTGTGATTGAAATATAATATGAAGAACGGCTATTTATGCAAGATAATCATAAATTCTTACGGGGAGAATGGATGGACTTATGACTTTTGATATGAATCTCGTCGTCAACTCATTCCCGCTGCTGCTCATCGGCGCGGGGGTCACGATACAGATCACGGTACTCTCGACGGCGATCGGTTTTGTGATCGGTCTGATCGTGGGTGTGGCGCGCATCTCGAATCTGCGCGTGCTGCGCATGCTTGCAGAGGTCTATGTGGAGTTCTTCCGCGGGACGCCGCTGCTCGTGCAGATTTTTCTCTTTTACTTCGCACTGCCTGTCATCACCGGACAGCGCATCGACCCGTTCATCGCGGCAATCTCGGCCTGCGGCATCAACTCCGGCGCGTACGTGGCGGAGATCTTTCGCGCGGGAATCCAGTCGGTTGACGACGGACAGATGGAGGCGGGGCGTTCGCTCGGCATGACATGGCTGCAGACCATGCGCTACATCATTGTACCGCAGGCGTTCAAGCGCGTCATTCCGCCGCTCGGCAATGAGTTCATCGCGATGCTCAAGGATTCATCTCTCGTCTCGGTTATCGGTTTCGAGGAGCTGACGCGCCGCGGGCAGCTCATCATTGCAAAGACCTATGGCTCGTTTGAAATCTGGATGAGCGTCGCCGTCATCTATCTCGTGATGACGCTGACAATCTCGCGCTTTGTCGCATATCTGGAGCGGAGGTATCGCGTTCATGATTGAAATTAAAGGACTGCGCAAGGCGTTTGGTGCCGATGAGGTGCTGAAGGGCATTGACCTCTCCATTACGGAAAAAGAAGTTGTCGTTATTATCGGCCCCTCTGGCTCGGGCAAGAGCACACTCCTGCGCTGCATGAATCATCTCGAGGAGCCGACGGCGGGCGAGGTCATCGTCGACGGCATTACGCTCTCAAGTGAGGCAAATATCAACAAGGTGCGCGAAGAGGTCGGCATGGTGTTCCAGCGCTTTAACCTCTTTCCACATATGACGGTGCTCGAGAATATCATGCTCGCACCGATGAAGGTCAAGCACGTCGAAAAGGGCGAGGCGGAAAAGACGGCGCGGGAACTCCTCGCGCGCGTGGGGCTTGCGGAGAAGGCGGACGCGTATCCCGACAACCTCTCAGGCGGACAGCAGCAGCGCGTTGCGATTGCGCGTGCGCTTGCCATGCGCCCGAAGGTCATGCTCTTTGATGAGCCGACCTCGGCGCTTGACCCGGAGATGGTCGGTGAGGTGCTTGATGTCATGCGTGCGCTCGCGAATGAGGGCATGACGATGGTTATTGTCACGCATGAGATGGGCTTTGCCCGCGAGGTGGGCGATCGTCTGCTCTTCGTGGACGAGGGGCGCATCATCGAGTCCGGCGCACCGCGCGAGGTGTTTGAGCATCCGAAGGAGGAGCGCACGCGCAGCTTCCTGTCAAAGGTGCTCTGAGATGCACCGGCGCGGGAGTCTCTTGCTGCTGACGGCATCACTGCTGTGGGGGACGACCTTTGTTGCTCAGATTCTCGGCATGGAGGGACTCGGTCCCTATACCTATGCGGCAGCGCGCTTTGCACTCGGCACACTCTTTATGTGGGCGCTCTGGTATGCCTATCGCGGCAAGCGTATGACGCAGAAGCGTGCAGCGACGTTCCGCTCGGGTTTTCGGGCGGGCATTCCCATCGGGTTTGCTATGTTTGTGGGGGTAACCCTGCAGCAGGTCGCGCTCCTCTATACGACGGCAGGAAAGACGGCGTTTATCACGACACTCTACATTGTGCTTGTGCCGCTTGCCGCCGTTCTGCTCGGTCAGCGCGTACGTGCGGCACAGTGGGGCGGCGCGGTTCTTGCTTTTGCAGGAGTCTACTTCCTTTCCGCGCACGGAGAGACCGAGTTAAATACGGGAGATATACTCGTATTCATTTCCTCCTTTTTCTGGATGGCACAGATCTTGCTCATTGACCGCTATGCAAGTACGGTCGATGTCATCGAACTCTGTCTGATGCAGATGCTGGTCTGTACGTTTGGGAATACGATGCTTGCCGCCGCTTATGAGCCGTTTGCATGGAGCGCCGTCGCGGGTGCAGCATTCCCCATTCTCTACGGGGGGATTCTCTCCTGCGGTGTCGCCTACACCTGTCAGATTCTCGGGCAGGCGTATGTGGAGCCGACGCAGGCATCCATTCTCCTCTCGCTTGAGGCGGTATTTGCCGCTGTGTCGGGGTGGATCGTTCTCGGGGAGACGATGAGCGGCATTCAGCTGCTGGGCTGTGCGCTCCTCCTCGGCGGTGCAGTCATTGCGCAGATGCGCGGTACAGGGAAACAGCAGAAATTTGATTGAATCGATACTTCGATAGGAGTATGTATATGCCGGTAGCTGAAATTATCAAACCGAAAATCACAATCAAGGTGGTCGGCGTGGGCGGCGGCGGCAACAATATCGTGCGCTGTGTGCGAGAGAAATACGATCTTGACATCACACTCATCGGCATCAACTCTGATCTGCGCCAGCTGAATACGCTGCACAAACAGGGGATCACGGTGCTGCCTGTCGGTGAGAAGCTGACGAACGGCCGCGGTACGGGCGGCAGGGTCGAGATTGCAGAGCAGGCGGCGCGCATGGAGGAAAAGGCGATCCGCGCCATGCTGGAGGGCTCGGATCTCGTCATCATCACGGCGACGATGGGCGGAGGTTTCGGCACAGGCGCTGCACCTGTTGTTGCAGAGATTGCGCGTGATATGGGTATCCTCTCCATTGGCGTGGTGACGATGCCGTTCCACTTTGAGATGGCGCGCAAGATACAGACAGCGCAGGTGGGCATTGCGCAAATGCAGGGATATACGGATGCCTTTATTACAATACGCAACGATAACTTGCTCAAGATCGCACCCGACCGTAATCTGTCCTTCGTCGACGCCTTCTCCCTAGCGGATGAGGTGCTGCGACAGACGGTGGGATGCGTGGCGGAGCTGATTCTCACCACGGGCATCATCAACGTGGACTTCTCCGATGTGACGACGATCTTCCGTCAGAGCCCGTCCAGTGACGCGCTGCTCGCCATTGGCGTGGACGAAACTCCGCAGAAGGCGGTGCGCAAGGCAATCGAAAGCCCGCTGATCGACCGCGATGTGACAGGCGCGCGCGGTGTCGTGCTGAACCTCACGGGCGATCCTGCGATGAGTCTGCGTGACGTCGATGAGGCGGTGCACTACATCCATAAAACGGCACATCCCGAGGTCAACGTTATCGTTGGACTCGTGGTACAGGAGAAGATGGCGGGCTCTGTGCAGGCGACACTCATCGCAACGGATTTTGACGACAGCTATGTGCCCGCATCGCAGGGGTGATGCGCGGCGTTCTGCGGGGGCCTTGCCGAGACAGGATGAACAAGGCGTACGAAGACGATAGTATGTGAAAGGAGGAACGCAGATGAACGAACTCCTACATGAAATGCATGCATGGATGAACGATTATATGCGTTCCTTCCGTACAGATGACCCCGACGTCATGCTCGGGATTCGCCTCAAAGAGATTCATACGGGTTATGTAACGGCGAATGCGCGTGCACTGGCGAAACACCTTGGCTGCAATGCGCACGATGTCGCCCTTGCCGAGATCATCGGACTCTTTCACGATGTGGGACGTTTCCGACAATATGCTGTCTATCAGACGTTCAACGATGCGGCATCGGAGGATCATGCGGAGCTTGGTCTGAAGGTACTCGCGGAGGACGTAGATTTTTTGGAGCGGCTCACGCCTGCGGATGCCGATGTTGTGCGCTTTGCCATCAAGCACCACAACAAGAAGGAAATTGCGCCGACGGACGATGAGCGAAAGCTGTTTTTCGC
>ERZ773069.547-NODE-547-length-24667-cov-3.398545_pt1 | contig 24667 bp, 36 predicted proteins | sample MGYA00580619_ERZ773069 | MGnify/ENA primary metagenome ERZ773069 (study PRJEB29015, sample SAMEA2738007) | human oral metagenome | biome: human oral; feature: human-associated habitat; material: dental | place: China | collected 2108 ...
CATGCCGTCCCCATCAGCGCTCTGTGCCCGACGATGTGATCGCGGTCAATCGGCAAGCCGTAGTCGGTACAGACATTGGCCAACAGCATCGCCGTGCTCTCGATCTGCGCCGCTGTTGGATAGCCAATCTCAAAATTGCCGCAGACATGGATGCCGATCGTATGACTGTTCTCGCCATACGCATGCGCTCCAACCGTCCAATGCGGCCGTCCGATCTCCACGGTGCCGTCCTTGCGCACGACGTAGTGATAGCCGATACACGTCCACCCCTTCGCCTGATGCGACGCGTTGATCTCCTCCGCCGAGAGATCATCATCCGCGGGATTGCCAGTGTGATGCAGGACGATCATATCCGTCTCCCCACGGGTTTTCAGGTTGCCCGCGTTATAATTCAGGTTCAGATCTTTCAGATGTACTCTTTCCATCTGTGTCCTCCTTCTTTTCTTCATACTGGTCAGGGATTCCGTTCTCGTCGCGGTCGATAAATGACTTTGCTAAAAAGCCGATGACCGCAATCCATGCCGCCCCGCTGATCTCATGCAGGAAATTTCGCAGCTCCACGAGATCAGGCTTTGTTGTGTTATTCCAGTCGTATATCCACGCCGCCACATAGATCATGACGCAGATCACGATCATTGCGGCATACCATACGATGTAGCGCATGGCCGCGTGGCTCTTGGTCATATTGCGCAGATATTTCTTGCCCTTTTTAATCCACTGTGAGACCTTGATCATCGCTTACCTCCCTCCGAGCGCCCACGTCAGAATCGATGCGAAGATGCCGACGATGGTCGTACTCATCCCAATCGTCCAGCAGACGTCGCGCTTAAAATCATCGATACGGTGATGCGCGGACTTTGTGCTCTCTTCGACGCGTGCAATGCGGGCGTTGATCTCATAGAGTTGGTCTCGATGCCCCGGCAGTTCTACTGCGAGCGTTTCCAGTTGCGTTTTAATCCCCTCAAGTTCCGCCAGAATTTCGCCTCTTGCCATTTGCTCATCCTTTCCACGCACAGAAAAAGCCGTCATGACGCATGGCGGCTTTTCTGCGCTCCTTGTTATCCTGCGACGTGCTCTGCGAGATATGCTGCCACATCTGCCTGATAGATCTCAGGGACAACTTTCTGCCCCTCCTGTTTGTCCTCCTCGGAGATTGCCCATTTCCCGGTGCGCACAAGATAGGCGTAGACCGGAATCATGTAAGGCCATTTCTTCATTTTTCCCCACCTCCTTTCAGTGCGGCTTCAAGGGCTGCGATGCGCTCTGCCTGCGCGTCGAGACGTTCTTCCTGTGCCGCCATTGCCTCGAATGCAGCAAGTCGATCGGGGTCTATGTATGGCTCCTGCATCCCGTTGTCCTCGGGCGGTACAGGTGTTGGCTCTGGTTTTGGGATCTCGATCTGCTCCCACTTGCCGCCCTTGTAGTAGAGATCATAGCCCTCCTTGGCAGCGGGCGGCTTGGTCTCCGTCATATAAGCGGGTATCTGCCACGCGCCGCTGATCGGGCTGCGGTCGGTGTCGTCAAGGGTACGCTCACCGATGTACTTACCATCGGCGGCGTAGGCGTAGACTGTTTTTGTCATGTTGTACCTCCTAGTATTTGATTTGTGCGATCAGTGAGATCGCCGGCGGTTGGACGGTATCGGACGAGCCGTAGATAGGATTAGATTTTGAGGCGTCAAACTTCACACGCGCCCAAACATGGGAATTGGCGCTGTCAACACTATATTGTGTAACGCTTCCATCACGGAATAATGCACATTTTGGTTGTTCTGCGATACCTTCTGTACCGATAGGTCCACCTGTAATATTAGGCAAACCCGCCTCGATACTCTTGACGTTCTCCCCACCTTGTAAGACACGCCCTACCGCATTGGGCAGGGTCAGCTTGTCCTGCGCTTCGTCATAGACATACTTGGAGCAGTCTGTCTGGTACTGCTCCGCTGTGACGGTCATATTGCTCTCCTGCACCCACGCCAACAGGCGCGGATATTCGGATGCCATGACGGTTGCGCCGTTGGCTTTGACGTAGCCATAGCGCAAGGTCGGGCGCAGAATGATGTCGCCCACCCGCGCACCGTCTCTCACGTCGTCGATTATCCAGACGGCATTGCCATCCGTGATAAGTTGTCCTGCTTTGGTTGTCATATTTGCTCCTTTCGCCTGCGCGTAGGAGCGCAGGACTTAATATCTAATGATCGGCATGAGTTTGATTGAGCTCGGTTGGACGGTGTCGCTGCGCCCGTATATCGGATTGGCCTTGCTTGCGTCAAGTTTTATGGAGACTGCGTTTTGGTATCCGTCTCCCCCTTCTGAATGCGTCCCCTGGTCTGCAATCTGAATCAATGCGCCCGCATTAATATTTCCACCACTGACCGTTCTCATTGGTTTTAATGGGCCACCTGTGATATTTGGCAATCCTGCCGCGACACTCGCCCCTGCGCCATCCCCAGCAAGCTGCATCATGCGATCTGTCCAGTTTGGCAACACCATCGTTGCCGCGCCATCGCCGCGGCCAAACAGTCCCGCATTGGCGGTCACATCGTCCGTCCAGAGGTTATGCTTGTCTGCGATTGCTACAAGGCGCGGATAGTCAGCCCTCTGCACGGTCGCACCGTTGGCTTTGACATAGCCCGCGGGCAGGTAGAGAGACCCGCGCACGGCTCCGACGGGCGTTCCGTCGCGCAGATCGTCAACAATCCAGACGGCCGTACCGTCATGGATAATTACCCCCCCATTTTCGAGCGTCTGTTTGATTTTATCCGGCAGCTCCGCGCCTGTTGTGCCCGCCTTGACGCATTCCAGACGCGCCCACGATGGCAGGGCTTTGTGATATGCAATGTCACCGACTGCGTAGGTCTTGCTGCGCTGGAGGATTGCGATGCCGGCGTTTGAGATTGCGGTGCGGATATCCTTGTGCGCGTCCGGGGCTTTGTTGTGCTCATCCAACTCTATTTTTGTCGCATATGCGCCGTTGATCGTCTCGATGACAACGTTCGGCGCGTTGCCGATGATGATGTGCAGATCGACAATATCACCGTCGATCGGCGTCTCCTTGCTCGGTATCCAATCAGCATAATTGCCTGCGTTGGTATAGGCGTACAGTTGCTCTGCGCCGCCTTCCATTTTTGCATATACACCGATTTCCCGGTTGATAAATCCCGCCTCGAGGCTGCTGTTGTCAACAACAAAACGCAGTCTCGCCTTACCGCCACCCTCGTTGAGATAGCTTTGCAAAGGCAGCTGCATAACGCTATGCTTGAGCGCGGTCAGGGTCTCGATGGAGTCGCCGTCTACGAGTTGCCCATCACCGAGCTCGACGCGGACAAAGATCAACTTTCCGCCGCCTTGGCTCATGCCCGCCATATCCTGACCTGCACGGGTCAGTTTGAGGATTGGAAATTGTGCCATATCACTCGCTCCTTATTACAATGTGTCTTGACTGCTTAACGATACCGGCAAAGCCGAGCCCCATATCGGGGACGTTATACGATATGTCGCTGCCAGAATCAATCGATATAACTCTCCTCTGGGTTACATACCCTACAAAATAGAGCGGTGCCTCAACGGCCGCCGTGTTGGATATGTGGATTGTCATATTCGCGGGCGCGATGACGCGCGCATAGCGCCGTACATCGCCCGCACGAAATATATGTGTCCGCGCAACGTCAAGCCAGAGCTCGTACTTTTCGAACACCTCGCTCGGTATAACAACGCCCGCGCCAAACATCGCATCCAGCATGGAGCGGAACGCGCGTATACTGTACGGCGTCATCGCATTGATGCGGGCGAGGATCCGATGTCGCCGCGTCACGATCGGGAAAGTATCCCCGCGAATCATCCGCAGCATGTCCTCCCAGCGTGTGGCTCCCGCTTCATCGATTTCATAGACAAAAGTATTCGCAAAGCGCCGCCACAGATGTTCCCACAGCACTTTGTACTCAGGGTTCTCGATGGCAGCGAGCGTCTTGAACTCGGCAGACGGCGCGACAACGGATGGATAGTACCGCTCAACGCGCACGTCACGTGTGATCTTATCCATTCTGCACCTCTCCTCGCAGAGCCAGATCATCAAGCCCGAGCGTCAGGTTCTCCTCACGCCCGTTAAGTGTCGTGTGCTGGATGTCCTCGATGCCGGAAATCGCAAGGATGCGGCTCTCGATCTGAGAGATGCGGATCGTGATGCCGCTGTTGCTCACGTTGTCGATCTCCGCCCGCTGCGTCGCCTGCCAGTCCCGATTAAGCTCCGCAAAATAATTGTCAATTACCTCCTCCACCTGCCGCCGATATGTCGGGTATGCGGTGCCTGCCGCAAAAGACAGCCGCAGTCCGATACGCACTGCCGCATTCTTCGCGCCCTCGACCGTGACTGCGTGCCCGATCGGCGCGATGCCGATGCCCTCCCCGTGATTGCGTTCGGGGTCAATCGCCGTCTGTACCTTTTGCACAAATTCAGTGGTCGGGGGCTTGAAGTCGCTTGTCGTGAATGTCACACGCACCGTGCCGCCGCCCTTCCAGACGGGGTAGACCTTCACACCTCCAACACCCGGGATTGCTCCTACTTTGAGCCGATAGTCGGCAATATTGCCGCCATACGCCTGACTATCAAAGCTTGAGAGATACCGCGCACGGAAATGCTCGGTCTCCTCCTCTGCCTCGCCGGGGATCGTGACCTCAACGAGTTCCGCTGTCTGCAAGCCCTCTACGTAGTCGATGGGGACGAGACGACCAGCAGGGAGATTGCCTGCTGGTCCGAGTGTCTCACAGGTCAGCAGGTATTCCCCGTTCGTCAGTTTCTCCGTAACGGCGTAGTTGACCGCCTCGCAGGAGTACCGTGTGCCGATCGGAATGTTGAGTGTCACAGGCGTAAACCGCCCCTTCACAACGGCGCGCGTTGCCTCCTTTGGCTTTAGCCCGCGTTCGAGCGCACGCCGTACCAGATATTCACGCTCTGCCGTGTCGCCGAACGTGTTCCTTACGAAGTAGTCGAGCGCCGCATAGAGCAACATGAACTCGATCGATGCGGGTGCGGTCGCGTCGAAAATAACGCTCCCCTCGCGCTTATCTACGTCATGCGGGACGTTCTGCAACATGCGCGCTTGTATCAGCTCTTGTGTCTGATCCTCATACATCAGATTGTCACCCCCTTCTCCATTGCAATATCGCCGTAGATGCTCCGGATCGTGAAACGTGCGAGCACATCACCGCGCCGCCCTTGTGTATTATCTTGCACATAGCTGAGATCAAAATCGACAACATCGTTAATGCGGTCATCCTGCACAAGAGCCTCGCGGATGCGGCGCGGTATTTCCGCGAGCACATATGGGACCGGCTTACCGAAAAGATCGGCAAGCTCTACACCGTAATTCCAGCTGTATATGACGTAAGCGTAGCGCTCTGTGTTGAGTATTTTGTAGGCGGTCTGCTTTACCGCCGCGAGACGTTCGGAAAGTTCTCCTTGTATCCGCTCATCTTCGATCTGCATACGGTAGGTCATATTGGGCTGCAATGTGGCAGTTGTCAGATTCTCACCGAGGCTTGATGTGCTTGTGTCCGGCAGTAACGCCATACGATCACCCCCACTGTCCCGTCAAATTTGTATGATTACGATTGCGCGACAGAACTACAAAGCCCTGCCCGCCCGCCTGACGAAGAAGAATGACCGTCTCACCGACCTGTAGGCTGTTATGCACAGTAATCCGCTTACGCCCCTTGTAGGCGTGGTTATGGCTCGCAAACTCCGGATAACCACTCCCGCCAGCTCGGTTCTCCGTTGTGTGGCTGACGGTAACGTCCACGTCGTAATCGCGCACGGCGTCAGTCAGCTCAAGAAATGCCTCCGTCACTTCGTCCTTGCCCTCGATACGAATCGTGAGAGGATCGATGCCAATAACCTCGCCAAGGCACCAATCCGATAGGTCGCTGCTCCCTTGCGTCTGTTTTATCAGTCGCTGTATCGTCTGCAATAGTTGCGCGCTCATCCTGTAATCACATCTCCTTTCACGGTCAAATCCATCGTATGGTGCCCCTGTGTCAGTGTATGCTTTACAGCCTCGACGATAACCCGCTTAGTAAGTGCTACATCGCCAAGTTTTAGGTTGATGTAGAGAATTGAGCCGCCGCGTACACGCAGATCGCCAAATGCATTTTTGATAGTCAGGGTACGCTTTACGCGGTCATACATCTTTAGTTTTGAGTCTGCAAGCTGCCCAAAGTTCATTGGTTCTTCCGGATTTACAGACTCAGTCAGCTGCAGGACGCCCCAGCGCTTAATATCTGCACTGTTGACTGCCATCCACACATCGCGTTTGCCTGTCTTTTTATTGTCATAGTAGAGCTTTATGCGGTTGTAAGTGTCCTTGTCAATACTGGACTCATACGCAAAGTCCTCAGCAGTCTCCGCATCAATGAGGAGGTCAAGTTTCATATCCTCCAAATCTTTCATTGTGAGTTTCCCGAAATCATCATAGAGCACATAGAGCCGCCCTGTGTTCTGTGTAGTTATATCAAGCAGTGTCTGCATGATATCTATGAGCGTCTTATTTGCGCCGCGAAATTTCGGGATAGTATACCCTGTATCTGCAAGCTCTCCGACCTGCAGTTGGAAATTTTCGGCAATCCGTCTAATCTCTTCGCCCGCGGTCAGATTAACAAAATTATAGGTATCTTTGTTTTTGAGATACCTCATCTGGTCATATGCAGTTACATCAATCGTGCCGTCTTTGCTGTATTTTTTGGCAAATATGTAACCGTAGAAGAAATTCATGCCGTCGTAGTTCGCCTGCACGATGTCTCCCTCATGGAAGTCGAGCATCGCATCCTTAACCACTTTAAAGGTAAGCTTGCCCGGCTGCCCCTTCCAACAAGTCTCCCAAACAACGCCATCAAGCACAGCCGGCCAATAATACTTATCCGTCTCCTTGTTGTGGATGATCAGCTGCAGCTGTTTTTCATTTGTCGGCGTTGCCGCACCGAGGGACGCCTTTTGCCCCGATACAAATTCAGACAATGTGCATCACCGCCCCTGCCGGAAGATCAGCAATCGGATTGGTCATGCCGTTATTTTGCATGATGTCCCGCCAGTCAATACCACCATTCGATATGCCCTTTGCAACTTCCCAGATGGATTTTTCGTTGCGGACTTTGTAAGCGTTTGGGATTTCCCGCCCGATTGCAGGGCGCGTCTCCTTCACTGTCAGATGCTCGACACCGTTTTCATCCTTTGTGACAGTGCATTCCTTCGTCCCATAAGGACGGTACTGTTTGAATTTCAAGGGGCACGTCACATCAAGACCGTCTTTTGCATCTTCCTCGATGCTGTAATCTTCGAGAGTCACAAGCATATTCGTGTCAAAAAGCATGGAGAACGCGCCCGACATACGGCAGATAATGAGCTGCATCGGGTATTGCGTTTCTTTCGCCTTTTTGAACGCTGAGAGAAAATATGATGCCTTGCGAAAACTAAAACTACTGCCAAAAAGAGTATTCGCAAGCGACGCCGTAAGAGAAGTATCATAATCCGCAAACGGATATGGGCGGTTCGGGAGACGCGCATCAAAGGCGATTTCAGTAAGCCCCGGCTTTTTGATAATATTAACTTCGCCTTCGTTGATGAGGTTGATAGCCTTGTTCTTTCCCTTGATTTTGATGGACATTTTTGCAGGCGGTACGGGGAGCATCGTATCTCCCACGAAGAAGTAATAACTCATGTCGGATGCACCCCTTCCGCTCCTGCAGCCATCGCCTGTAAGAGACTGTCATTCATGTACGTCATCATCCCATCTACATCCATGTCATTGGATATATTGTTGCTGATGCCGCCCATGTCGATCTGTACGGTCGCCGTCGTATACCGGTTGATTGCCTCCTGCTCTGCCGCTTCGCGCAGATACTTTAGGTCTTCCTCAGAGATCTCCATTGCATCTTTGATCGCGTCGGTGTTGGCTGCGGTCTCCTTGCCCGATTTCGCGAGGTCCCCGTCAAAGGGCCCTCCTGCGCCCGGCACATAATCTCCCACACCAGGCATGCCATCTCCGGAGAGTCCTGGAATGTAGTTGTGTATGTCAAAATTCCGGACAAAATCTCCGGCATCTTTGCTCCACTGCCCCGGATCTGCGCGATATCCGATCTCTCCGACCATCCCGATCTCAGTGCCAAACAGCCCGTTGATGCCCTCGGCGGCCTTGTTGATCATGCGGATAAGATCGTTGATACGGTCGATCATGAAGTTTACGGCACCAGCAACAATCCCCGCCATAGCGCTGAATGCGCTTGCGAGTGCATTGCGCAGGCCGTATGTGTGGACGGCCCAAGCCGCGAACACGCCGATGGCAACAAGCACAAGCCCAATTACAAGCCCAATCGGATTGAGATACATAGTAACATTGAGCAGTCTCCACGCCGCTGTCAAGCCGTTTGTCACAAGAGTCCATGCCGTCGTAGCAGCTGCTGCAAGTGTTGTCCTCAAATTAATTACCCACAAAATTGCAGCATAGGCCGCCCCCGCGGCATTTGCTACTGCTTGCGCTGCGGCCGCGATCAGCATAGATGCCGTATGTGTCACAAGAGCAGCATTCGAGGCAATCAGATATCCTGCATAGATGGAGAGCCCAACAACCGCAAACTCCACAAAAGTGTCGAGAGCCTGGTAGGCAATCACGAGTCCCGCACCAAGCAAAGAGCTGATATAGCCGCCAACTCGATAAGCTGTTTGGCCGAGCCCGATCACGCCGTTAATCACACTTAGGATCGCTATTGCTGCAACGCGCATCCCCCAGACAACAGCATCCGCAAAAAACTGTGCCGCCTCACTGTTGGCGAGGGCATTGATCTCCGCGAACACGGGCGCAAAAGCGCGTTGTCCCGCGTTCTTAATGACCTGCATATTCTGTTCCCACGTGCGCCCCATATTACCAAACTGATCATTGATGAGATCAAGGTTCGTGAGTATGGCATTGCGCAGGATGTCGGCGGTGATCTTTCCCTCACTCGATATTGCCTTGAGCTGTCCCGGGTCGATCTGCATGTACTTCGCGACCATCTGCTCAATGAGCGGTGCGGCCTCCGCGATGGATCGAAACTCGTCGCCCTGCAGTTTGCCTGAGCCGAGCGCCTGCGTCAGCTGGAGCATGGCGTTCTTCTGCTGCTCGACGCCGGTACCGCCGATGACGAACAGCTTTTGAATCCCCTCCATAAAGGGGACCACATCACGCGCGTCGGGGAATGCTTTCTTTGCGGTCATGGCAATCTTAGAGACAGAGTCCGCCATTTCCTCATAACTGCCGCGCGCACGCTGCGCCGATGCGTAGATGAGATCATTGAGTTCTGCCGCCTGCTGGGCTCCGCCTGCGACCATCCGCAAACGTGCTTGTATGCCTGCGTATGCGTCGCTCGCGCGTACAAGCCGATCAGGAAGCCCCGAAATATAACTGAGCGCTGACATAAACGCACTTGCTGCAATTGTAGCAAGCGTAAATTGACCGGCCATGCCGGAGATCCCTGTCTTAATCTTGTTAAATGCGCCATCGCCAACGCTGCGCAGTTTCTGATTCAGTCCGGAGACTAGCCCGCCGAGCATTTGAATCGGCGATGCAGAGCGCTCTGCTGCTGTACGGATTCCGTTTGCGCCACGTTCTGCTGCGGACTCCATGCCTGTTGCGGCCTTTGCCGCACGGTCGAAATTTCCGATGGTCTTATCTACGGCCCGTGAGATTTTATTGAGCTGCGGGGATACGCCGTCAATCAGCTCAAACATCTGCTTGATCGTCGCCACACGGTCCCTCCTTTCAATCAAAATGGGCACAAGAAAACCGCTCCGCACTGACGAAGCGGTTCCCATGATGCCGATTATTTACGTTTTGCCTTATCTGCCGCCCGTTTATCTGCTTTTGCCTTGACTGCGATGGCGGCGTAGACAAATGCGCGCTCGTTCTCAGACAAAGAAAACAGGACATGCGGCAGTATATGGAATTTCAGGAGTGCGAAATACGCCATATTCGCATAAAACTCACCCCCGTTGATCAGTTTTTTGCGGTTTTGATCTTCTCGTCCATGCCTGTCTCAAAGTCATTCGCCTGCAGGACCGCCTGGAAGAGGTCCTGGTATTCGCCCGGCGTCAGCATGAGCCGTACAAGCTCGCCAGCACCGACAGCGCCGTAGGAGTTTTGGAGCTCCTCGCTGTTGAGATTCGGGTAGACTACGCAGGCGCAGATGAGATCATTCGCATACTGCTCCTGATCAAAGGTCACCTGCGTCTCGCGGGTCCCCGGAACAAACGACTTTTTGCGATTACGGTCAGCGATTGCCTTGTTCTCATCGTTCGAGATTGGTGTAATCTTCCAAAGGGCGGGCTCACCGTCCGCCCCCTTGAAACGCTTCGATGCCGCATATTCCACGCATGCGGGCTTAATCGCATTCTCGGCAAGAAATGCCAGCAGATTCTCTTTTTCCATGTGCTATCTCCTTTACTGCATGCCATCCAGCATTTTGAACTGCGTCGGCTGCTCAATATCCTCGAAGGTAAAATCAATATCCTGCTCGAGCCATTCGCCGTCTGCATCAAAGCTTGCAATGACGGCGCTGTCGATGTTGCAGTCCTTGAGGATTGTCACCTGGCGTCCAGCCTCCGAGGTCGGGTCCTCATTCGTGATCTGGATATCAAAATATGTATCCTTGCCCGTCGACTTGAACTCGAGCAGCATCTTGTCAAAGAGCGGCGTGTTCTTATAGATGGTCATGTTTCCTGTGCCGTTGAGACTGGTTGCTTTGTGCCCCTTCGACATGCGTCCGAGAATAGCCACCTCGGACTTCTCCTTCTCAAGCTTCGCTTCAAGGCTCTTTGCCTGGAAAAGCAGATAGCGGTTTCCTTTGACCGTCACATACGCAGATGCCAGTTTCGCTGAAATGACATCTTTGGCGTGCATCGTGCGGATTGCGTTAATTGGCATATTTTATCACTCCTTTCCTCACGCGACCTCGATTGCCATATAGAGACGCTCCATACAGCAGGTCGGCTGCACAGAGTAGTTCATGAGCACATCCGTCTTTTTCTCGCCCTGCGTCGGAATTGGTACGTCCTTTGGGTCGAAGTTCTGGATGGCACGCACGCGCTGATACTCCTTGTGCAGGGCAACGATATCGCCCCAGAGCGCGATGCGCCCATCCTCGTCATTCTGCTCCTTGCCGAGATACGTGCGGTTAAAAATCCGAGCCACGTCAATGGCGATCTGATCGAGGACACGGATGACCTGATTCAGCGAGAAGTCCTCGTTTTTCTTCTTCGAGAAACTTGTAAATGTATTGATATCGCTGAGAATATTTGTCTTGCCGACCACATCCCCCGAGACCGAATCCGCGACGTTGTGGAACATCATCATCCCAGAGACCATCGCCCGCTCAAGTTCTGTCTGACTGTACTTCGTGTTGATCTTGTACTCGCCGTCATAGGTCTTGTTCGTACACGATGCGTTGACCGCGCAGCTTGCCTCTGCACCAACGAGCCAGTAGACCGCTGCGCCCGGCTGTGCGCCTTCGTCACGTACGGCGTTCTTCAGCGAGATCACGCCCTCATAGTCAACGTTCTCACGTCCGTGGATGACGAGCTGGAACTTCGCGCCCGTCGCCTCGCGCATCCGCTTCGTGAACTGGATGAGGAGCTGCTGAATCGTCGCATCCGAGCCCGCATAGCCCAAAATATTGAAATAATAGGGCTCGATGGCGTCAAGGTAGTTCTGGTACTGCAAGCCCGTGACTGCTGTGCCGTTCGTGCCGCCCGTCAGCTTTTCGCCCGCCTTCGCTTCGAGATTCCCCGTACGGATCCACGTCACATAGTCGTTGTCCGCAACGTCCGCCCATGCCTTCACGTTCTTCTGCTCGTCCACCTTCGCGGGCGAGCCGTCCACAGTCATATAGGTCGTCACATCAAACGCATCCGTGTGATCGACATTCGCCGTCACAGAGACCGTGATGTCGTTGCCGCGCTTGCCCGGGTACTTTGCCCGTGCGATTGCACACGCCGCTGCCATTGCTCCGTTGTCGAGCCGGTAGAAGTACCCCGTCTTGAGGTTGAGGAACAGGTCGCGCAGGGGCTTGAGCTCCGGCGCGGTATACGCATAGCCGAAGATCGGCAGACTGCGCTCTTGGAAGTCTTCTGCCGTCACAGCGAATACGCTGCCGACAGGCCCCCAATCCATTTCAACCGGCATGGTTGCATAGCCGCGATCCGCGATGTCCGTAGACGCGCGCACACGCGACACAAAGTTGATGTACGTTCCCGGCAGTTTCTTATTCTGAAACAGCCAAGTACCGCCGCCCAGTGCCATAAAATCACTCCTTCCCGACGGTCGCCTCGACGACCGTCTTGCCATTAAAACCTTCAATGATCTGATCGACTTCTGCGAAGGTGTACTCCTTGCCATCCTCGAGCAGAATCATCAGCGCGTCACAGTACATACGATATTTCGCCGATGCGGCGAGCGTTTCACGCGTATATCGCACATCGGGCTCGGCGCCCTTTTTCTCTGCCATTATCATCACCCTTTCGTTGTTTGACGCTGTGTCAGCGTCTCCATATGAGGAATCTTCGCGCGCTCGCGGAGGACAAAAAGATCATAGTCTGCATTGAAATGCAGAACGTCGTCATGCACTTCACACTCCGTACGGGATGCGCGAACAAGCTGATCGCCGACCCGTATGTATTCCAGCCCGAGGAGAAGCGTATCAGCAACCTCCTGTATCTCCGCGTCAGCACCTGCTCCATCGCGCGGGAAATAATGCACGTCGAAGCTGTACCTACGAAAATAGCGATCACCCAGCTTCGCTGTCTGCGCCGTTCGCAGCGGCAGAATAAAAAAGCACGGAGCATCAAAGCCCTGTGCGATTTCATTCCGATGGACCTCAACGCCCGGAAACAGTTCCCCGAGCCGGATAGCGATGCCGTCAACGATGTCATTTCCCATTGATCTTCTCCTCGAAATACCGCTGAATCTTTCGTTGAAGGACGGCAGGCGCCGCGTCCTCCACCTCACGGGCTGAGAGCGTCATGCAAAATTGCCCCTCAACCCAAGATTCTTTAAGCCGTTTTCCAATCGCCGGAACAAATCGTCCCGGCGTCTGACGATGTCCGTATTCGACGTAGGAAGCGTATTCGGTGTTATTCACGAGCTCGACCTGGTAGGTGCTGCCAATCTTCTGCACCCGAATCGCGTCTTTCAGCCATACCTCCCAGCCACGGCGCAGTGTGCCACCGCCCGCGATCCGCTTAAATTTCACTTCACCCTTGCGTTTCCCCCGTTTATACTTCAGCGCCTTGCCGTCGTCCGAACGAGCGACCTCATAGATGCCTTTTCCGACAGGTGTGCGCTTGATTACCTTGCGCAGGAAACGCGCTGCGAGTTCCTTGAGGCAGTCCTCATAAAACTGCTGCCGCTCTTTTGGTGCCGCAATCTGCTGCAGCTGTGCCTGGAACTTTTTCAGCTCGCGTGTGTCGACCTTCGCCATTACGGATGCTCCTCGAAGCGTACAAGCGGAATCTCTTGGTGTGAATCGTAGACCGCAGGGATGCCCGAACAAGCGAATCGCATCGTGCGGCCGCGCTGCGTGACCGTCACGCGGCTGCCGGGCTTGATGTCGATCTCGGGCGCAGTAAAGAGCGTGATCGCCTGTGCGATACTGTCCACCGTGTCCGACCGCCCCGCAGGTGCGAGAGTCTTATAGCTGACGCGGCAGGGTAAGTCCTGCGTGACCACTACCCACACAAGCGAGGTAATGTTCTTTGCGTTCTTCTCCTTGCGCACCTCCTCGACCGTGGCTATGCCATCATAGAGACGCTCAACCGCACGCCTCACCAGCGGAATTTTCGGTAACACGCAAAATCACGCTCCTTTGTCAGCGCGAGTACGAGTGCGTCATACCGCTGCTCCGTGCTCGTCCCGCCGAGTTCGACGGTCGTGTCCCCCTCTCGAATGGACTTCACGACCTCCGTCCCCTCTGCGCCGAGAATCACTCCTTTCTGCAGGGCGAGGAACTTCCCTGCCGTGAGTTCGTCAAGCACTGTCTGCAAGCCTTCGGGGATCTCCGTCACATTGCAGTCATTTTTGATGTGCTGCGCCTCAGCATTGTAGATGTACGTGAGGAGCGGCAATTCGCTCTCCTGCACCTCATAACCGACGGATACTTTAATCAGCATCCGCACATTGGCAAGCATCACTTACCGCCTTTCGCGCCTCGTCCCTTCGGCTTATCCGGCTCAGGGTCGGGCGTACCTTCCTGCTTCGTGTCATCTTGCTTCGTGTCACCCGCAGACTCCGGCGCAGGAGCGTCCGGCAGAGCCTCCTCGCGAAAGCCCTGCGCTGTGAGTGCCGCCACCTGCTCCTCCGTCTCGGCATACTGCACTTCGTTCAAACGTACCAGTCTTGTCATGATGTACCTCCTTATGCGCCGATATTCGCCCAGACGCCAGCGAGTTTATTGCTCGGGATCCAGAGGTCGTGGAACTTGCGGTAATCGAGCTTCCACGCATCCGCCTTCTGATTTACATCCGGCGCGAAAATGCGTACCTTGTCCGTCTTGGAGATCGCAATCGGCGCACGGCGCGAGATGATGATCCAGTTGATCGGCTTCGCGCCCGTGTCCGCCTTAAATCCGCCCGCCTCCTGTCCTGTCGTCTTGCCGTCGTTGAATACGTACGCCGTCTTCATGCGCAGGGACGGCACGGAGAGGATCGGAATCTCGTTGTAGGTCTTTACCTTCGTATCGATTGCACCCGCCTTGAACTGCGTCACGTCAAGATGCCGCTCAATGTTTTTCACGTTGTTGAGCACCGTGCGGATCGGCGTAGACATGATGATAACGAGCTGCTCGCTCTCGCCGATCGTGTCCTGAAGGTCGATGATCTCTTTATCCAGCTGCGCAAGGATATTGTCCGCCGTCGGCGTAAATGCCGCCGTCGTACGGTTCGCCCCCTTTGCGAGTGCTGCGATCTTACTGTAGCGATACGCATCGACCTCGGGGACAACCTGCAGCCGCTGGAACTCGCCCATAACCGTTCCTGCCGAGGCGATAAAATTGCTCTCATCCACGTCCATGGAGTCAAGCTGGAACGTGCGGCCGCGATCCTGCGTCAGCTTGTAGTCGTCGTAGGTCAGCGTCACAGAGCCCTGATTGAACCCGTTATCACGGTCATACTTTGCCATGCCCGTGGTCGAGATGCGCGGCATACGCACGGTATCGCCGCCGTTGTACTTCACGTTCTGCGCGTTGCTCTCCATCCAGCCGGATGTCGCCTCGATGCTCATCTGCTTGTCGAGCGACTGCTGGAAAATCTTTGCCATCTCAAGCGTATTGATTGCCATATTGTTTTGCTCCTTTCAATTACAGCCCCATGGCTGCCTCAAACTGGTTCTGAATACTCGGCGGAGGCGTACCGGCGCCATTTCCTCCGGGCGGGTTCAGCCCCTCAATCCGCACCGTGCCCTCTGTCTCAAAGAGATACGCATCGGATTCTTTGAGCTTTTTGATCTGATCGTCAAGCCCCTTGATCTTGCCGTCCTCTGCCTCCGCGTCATCGAGCTTCAGGAGTGCGCGCACAGCAGCGGTGTTCTTTGCCTTTGCACCGAGCAGGGACTTCTCGACGATAGAATCAATCTCCATTGCCTTGACTTTCGCAGCGTGCTCCTTATCACGCGCATCAGCGGCGGCCTTGAGGTCGTCGATCTGCTTGACGAGTTCGGCGTTGTCCTTGTGATCCTTTTTCAGCTTGTCGAGCTCTCCGCGTGCGGTCTTGCTTTCATCCTTTGCCGCCTTAAGTTCGTCCTCCTTGGCAGTGTAGCGGTTCTTTTCGACATAGTTCTTCTCATAGTCTTCCACAACCTTCGCCACCTGCTCATCGGAGAGCCCGAGAGTCTTGAGTTCACCCTTTGTCATAGATTCCTCCATTCTGGATAGATTGTTGCATCGGCATCAGTGCTGCACGGCACCACCTCCTTAATTTTGGGCATAAGAAAAGCACTCTGCGTTATCAGCAAAGTGCTTTATATTAGCTTTTACTTCTTTTTCGGCGGTTTAGGCGTGAACCTGTTCCCGCAATGATGACAGAGGCATTCCGCGTCCTTATAGCCGATCCCTCCTGCAAGTGCTCCCAGTGGGCCCAAAAGCACCACACCAACAAGCCCCTTTCCGAATCCATACCCCTTTTTTCTGAATTCAAGGTCTGTTGAGCTGCATGCAGGACAAATCAGTGGCGGCATTTCTTCCTTGGCTGCCTCCTCTTGTAGCGATTTATAGTCCGCAACGCATTTCATGAAGGCTTCATCTTTGTAATGCTCCTCGACGAACATTGCTGTTTCTTTAGCGTCTGCCTTTGTAATGGAGCCTATCTCAAGAGCAACTTTGACCCGACCGTTCCAGCCATCATGCGCTGCAAATATCGGAACAGGGTCAAACGAGACACCGTTCAGGGTCTCTTGCCGAACGGTGCTCCCCGCGATCGGTGCGTCACCGGTCGTTGGCTGCCCACACTCACTGCAAAACTTGCCGGAGGCCGCCGCACCACAGTTACTGCAAAACTTCCCCATCATCGTCACTCCTCTCGTTGATAGGTTACTAATTCGACGCAAAAAGGCTACATCCTGCACGTCCGTAAAAAGCGCTCTGCGTTTCTGCAAAGTGCTTTTTTACAGCGCTGCGCCAACAGCCCTTTCTATAGTTTGGCACACATCTGGTGCCAATCGAGCAACCCACCGTGCGGGGATATTGGAGTACCCGTAGATTGCTCCCGCGAGCCCGCCAGTTATCGCGCCTATGGTATCTGCATCTCCACCTAGGTTGACCGCGCCCACAACAGCGTCTTCGAAGCTCGACGTGCTTGCCAAAGAGTGAATCGCGCAGCAGAAGCTCCCAACGACCCATCCTGTTGGCGGAAACTTCGGGAATACTTCCGCCATTGTCTGTACCGAATTTAGAGCTTCTCCCCCATCTTTTAATGCGGTTGAGACAAGTTGAGTATATGTCTTGCAGTACTTATCACTGTTCTCGTTCCGATGAGTCATTGCGCCAATACGCAGAGCCCAATCTACTGCGACATCCTCTGTGTAGTACAGCGCGGGGTATATGGTTCGCATCAGTGCACCGTTTCCCGCGTTACGTCCGGCACTCCTATCAGCTACCTCCTCCCCCGCGAGTTGCCACGCTTCGGCGGCGTCCACTCCCTCAGAGATTAATCTTTTCGCCGACTGGATTGCATCTCAGCAGGTATTGCCGATGTCTTTGGGCGCGCTATCAAACCATTGGATGAACCTCTGTCCAATCGCGGGCACCGGATTGCTGGGGCATTCGAGAATCCCTTCTACGACCGCAAGCGTCATCTGCGTATCATCCGTGACCTCGCCCGGCTCAACAGAGAGCCAACCCCCGCCAACCATCTCACGGACAGGTGCGCCGTATTTTGTAAGGATTTCATCTGTCGCCATAAATTCAAGCGGTGCGCCAAGTGCATCGCCCACGGCAACGCCATAGAGCGCACCTCGGATGCTATCCTTTTTATCGATCCTGTTTGGCGTAGATGGCGGCACTGTTATATCAAGTTGAGGTGTCGCGTTGATAATAGATGCACTCCTTTCCTTCAAAGTAAACCGCTCTCGGTTTAAGACTTCCCACTCCATCATTATGCGGATACATAAGGCAGTTGCTTTTTACTGGTTCGTTCTCAAACGGAGATTCGCCATGCGAGAACGCGCAGGTTTTGCAAAAAACAGGATTCGGCTGTGTGCACCCAATATTGAACGCCCCTGTTACATTCCCCATATTGCTACTCCCCCTTTATTTCATCTTCTACTGAAATGTGATTGCCTGATCGGTTAACGCGATCTCCCTCCCATTCGTAAGGATCCTGCTGGTATATATTATACCCCATTTCCGGGCGTACCTCAAGGTCGATATAGGTCTTTCCACCCTTTCGTTCGATTTTTGTGACCTTGTAGTGTGCGCCTCGTTGAATGATAACCTCAAACTCTGATCCAAAAGAACTCTGTGAGGCTTTGCCATCCCACGATAACTTAGATCCGTGCCCGTAGTAAGAAAACGGTTCCGCATAAAGCATCGAGGTCCCCCTCGGAGCGTAGATATTAAGTACAACTGCTCCGCCAAAACCGCTACCCTTACAAGCTGCGACAGAGATAAAATTATCCATTGTCGCGGTATGCCCGATAAGTGTTTGCAACGCTTCGGGCGCCATCGAAGCAAATTCCCCTCTTGCAAAGCCAAAGAAGGAATCCATAGCCCCTGAATCGCACCCGCGCTGCAGCCAAATATCAAAGTCATATTTAGATTTTCCAATGGCATCAGTCATATGGCGGATCTTCTTTCCCTTGCCTTCGTAATCAAGCCATACTTTTCCAGCCCCCTTATGCCGCTATACGCCTCTGTCGGTAGTTTATTCAGCTCATTCTCGGCTATAGTAACGACGGCCTTGCTATCAGCTATTGCATTTTCCAATCGCGTGCGTTTGAAGTCAAAGACTTTTTTCGCCGCCCATTCCTGTGCGTTCATAGTCTTATCGACGTACACATCCGCCCATTCGGAATAAGTCATTGGTGCAGGCGCTTGAAGCGTCTTCCCCGTCTCCGGATCGCGCGCGGCGCGGGTCTCGTTCTCCGTAAATTCATCATCGAAGTACGGGCATGTGGTCGATCGGCAGTGACAGTGCAGCGGCGGGGCGGTGATGCCGGGCTTGAACTCTGAGAGAGGAAGCACTTTGCCGTCCATCTCACGGCACGTCTCCGAAGTCTTGCTGTCCAGCGTCGCAACAAACTCGTACTGCTCAACGCCGAGGTCGCGGAATGCGTCCAACTGCCCCTTTGATGAGAAAAACGCTGCCTCCGTCTCCACCAGACGTGATGCCGCACTCATGGCGACATTCATGCGCCCCGCGATCCGCTGCGCGATCTTACTGTATGGCTCGCCGCGTATCAGACCGCGTGTCAGTTCTCCCTGCAGCGTACTCAGCAGGCGATCTTTGTCACGCCAGATGCGGTCGGAGAAGTTCAGCCCGTCGGACACCCACGGTTTCTTTAGGATACGTTCGACATCCGTCTCAGGGATGCGAGCGAACGAATCAAAGCCCGCCTTTTTCTGTACTTCGTAGGCGGTGCGCAGGTGTGCATCGGGGTAGATGTCGCGCAGCACGTCCGTGAGCCTTGCATTTCCCTTTGCGGCAAGGCGTTCAATATGCTGTGCCATCTGCATCCGTATCGCCTCGAGGCGGTCGATGTGGACGCGCGCAGAGGCGTTTTTGAGACGCTGAACATAGGCATCCGTCACCCCTTCTTTCTTCGCCCGCTTGATGTACTCCTCGACAGACCATTGGAATTCAGTACGTTCACGCGCATTGAGGACGCGTCGCGCCTCAGCGAGACTCATCTTGTTCTCAGCGGCGAACCGTGCATACCATCGCTGAATATCGTCATTGAGATCCTGCGCCGTCTGCCGATATTCTTTCACCATCTCTGCACTGAGATCATCTGCTTTACGCAGTTCCGCTTCCGTCAGCTGCTCGAACCGCTCAGCCCAGTACTTATTGTGATCCATGCTCCTCACCTACCGGATACGCGCCCGGCATCTCTGCCGCCTCCTCAGCGCGCTCCCTTTTGAGACGCGCAAGTTCTTCTTTCGTGTCCTTCGTCCACGGATGGTTGGCGACGATAGTCTCGCGGCTGATGATCCCCTCGGAATCTCGGCAGTCTGCGATTGCCTCCGCCTCGTTGATCAGGATGTCGCGGTTAAACACGAATTCGACCGCGCCAGGCTCGACCTTTTTCAGCCGCAGCGCAACGCCGACAAACCACATCAGACGCTCCAACGCCGCTTGAAATTCAAGCTCCATGTCATTGGCGTCAAGATCAATGTCCGAGTACATCGACTGGATGTTCATCTGATTCGGGTTGTTCGAGAGACGGTCATCCTTGGCGTCGAATCCGCAGCCGTTCTCGATGATCGCGCGCTTGAGGAGGCGCAGGACAAGCTCGTAGTTCTGTGCGTTGACCTCAATGGAGAGCGTCTCAACGCTGCCCTTGCTGGTCTCTGTATCGCGCACCTTAATTGCGCCGAAGGTCGAGAGATTCTTGCGGAAGTCGCCAAGCTCCTGACCGTCATAGTTGTGGATGACAAGGATCGTGCTCCGTGCGTCCTCCTGCAAGTTATCCGCGAACGTCGAAAGGAGCGTATTCAGTGCATCCTGCAGGGACTTCACGCGGGAAATCAACGGACACTCGGCACTGTTGGCGCGGAACATGATAAGCGGTACGCGATCCCAGTTCATCGGCACGCCGCCTACCTGCAAATAGGGCGAATCCTCCGCTTCCACATCCGGCAGCAGCTTTCCCGAATCAAACGTAAAGTACCGAACGCCCTCTTTCGTGAAATACTGCACCTTGAGACTTTCTTTTAGCGTATGCCCCTCGTAGTGCTGCACCGTATACACCCGCAGAAACGCCGCCAGTTCCTCGTGCGCATCGTCCAACCAGAACGGCAAAATCTCCTCTGGCGCGAAACGACGAAAGCGCAGCTCGTTATCCGCAAAGTACGGGTAGAGATACCCGACGCCCGTATTGAGGCAGTCCTCGCCGATCTGCTTGAGCGTCCGCCGAAATGCCTGGTTAAATACGGGCTTTAGCTGTGCGCCGAATGCCCCGTTCTCCGTCTTGACCTCAAAGGGCTTCGCGAGCAGGTAACTTGCCTTTTGATTGACGAGTTTGCCGTATTGGTTGTCGATGATGATGTTATTCGGCAAATTTCGCACAGTGGTCTTTTTGCCGCCGTCACCGATCGCGCTGCGGGTCTTGTAGAGCACATCATGCTCACCGCGCGCATACGCCTCGCCGATCATCATCTGACGACGTTTTTCGGATGCCAGCCACGCAGCCGTCTCAACCTCGATAAAGTCCTCCTCGGTCATGACGGACTGCGCGCCGCTCCGTATGATGTACCGTACCACGTCCATAAAGGACATTGCCCCACCTCCTTACTCAAAACTGTATAGATCGCCCGCGCCGATTTTCTCGGCGATGCCTGTTGTCGCATCGGGCGCATCATCGTGCTTATTCTTGCCCTCGCGCTGATACCGCGTCATGGCGTCATAGTACTCCGGCCAACTGGCGCGCCAGTTGGCCGGGAAATAGATGTGTTCCATCACCCATGTCGCATTGGAAAGGATCCGCGCCGCCTTATTGCGCGACTGATGAAACGGACGGATGATAGTCTTATTACTCCCATACGTTTCCCGCAGATGCCGCTCCACCGAACGCGCGAATCCGCGCCCGCCCGAGTTGGACTCAATATCGGCGATATTGACGCCGTTTTTGTGGAGCATCTGCGCCACCTGCGGCTCTGTCTCCTCCATTGGGGCTTTCGTGTATAGTACGTCGAGCACATAGGCCTCCTTGGCGTATACGCCGTACACGATGGCACACAGGTAATCCTCGCCCGTGTCCGCCGTGTCGATATACGCCTTGACCGAGGTAAAGAGCGGATGCCCGCTGCTGTCACGCGGCACGTCATCGTATGTCTTGAGTGCGCTGTAAAGCCGCCCTTTGATGTCGATCGGCTCCTGCTGGTAATTCGCAGAGGCGATATCCGCACCCATCGCCCGCACTTTGTCCTCGTAGGACTTGCGCGAGAGAATTTCATCGCAGAGCATCGTCCCGTCGCCCTGCAGTGCCTTCATGGAGATATGACGGATGCGGTGGTCAGCGAAATGCTGGAGCACATTGCCCGCGAGATCATCCGATGCCCAGCGCGTCATAATAACAATGATCTTGCCGCCCTCCTCAAGACGCGAAAGCATGGTGTTTGTGAACCAGTCCCAATGCTTTTCTTTGACCGTCTCGTTATATGCCTCTTCCGCGTTCTTGATGAGGTCGTCGATGATCATCAGCGAGCAGCCGAAGCCCGTCGCTGTGCCCGTTGGGGATGTCGCAAGATAGCTGTTATACCCTCCCGCAAGGCTCCATAGATTCATCGCCGCATCGCCCGCCTTGATCGTGACACCCGGAAAGATGTCACTGTAGACAATACGTGCTGCATCCGCCTTGATCTCCTGAATACTGTTGCGAACGTTTTTAGAAAAGACCGTTGACAGCGTCTCGTTATACGAGCCTGTCATGATCTTCTCTTTCGGGTTCTTGCCGAGGATCCACTCAACAAAAAGCCCCGCCGTGCGGCTCTTGCCGTGGCGTGGTGGCTCGTTGATGACAAGCACCTCGTCCTCGCCCTCGTAAAATGCCTGCAAAGCGTCACAGAGCTCACGAAGATACGTGCGTTCGGGCCTATAGAAATCCGACGCCCGCAGACAGCAATAAAAAAAGAACTCGCGCCTTGCAAGTTCCAGTTTTGCTTGAAGAATCAGCCTGCTATCCACTGTCGATCACGTTCCGAAGCTCCTCCGTCGATAGGCCTGCAAACGGATTATCAACAGTCGCCTTGACCTCGAGTTTGTCGTTGAACATACCGATATGCCTCCCTAGAAGTTCGAGTGCCTTGATCTTGTCATGCAGCTTGATTTCGATGCCGTTCGCGCCCTGCTTGATTCCTGCTATCGCTGCACGTTGATCGTCAGAAAGCACCCCCGTGTCTTTTGGGGAGACTACCTGTAACGGAGACAATGTGCCATCCTTATTTTCATACATATATGTTTCGACGCATGCATAATCTGACGCATCCGCAAAGGCAATCCGTGCAAGCTCTTTGACAACGCGATCTTGTGATATCTCTGTACGCCGTTGGAGGTCTTTTTGACGACGTGCGATCTCAGCTTGGATATTAACATTTCTTAACAGTCTTGCTGCAGCTGCCGCCGCTGTCTTAGGACTATATCCCGCACGAATTGCCGCCTGCGTCGCGTTAAAATCAACCATGTATTCATCTACAAATCGTATCTGTTTTGCTGTCAACTTCACGTCATCACCTCCTTACATAAAAAACAATCTATTTTTATACTTCACGCCAACGAAACATAAAAAATCACAAAAATTTATATTTCGCTACGCAGGCCCTTACGATTTACTCAGAACTTCTACTTTGCGCTGAAACTCCACCATCGTTTTTGCTGTCTGCTCAATCATCCGCTCCCAGAGATCATGCCGCAAAGGATCCTCTTCTGGCTCGAATGATGCACAAGAGAGATGCAGAAGCTCATGCACTAAAACCTTTTCCATGTCATAGGGGAAAGGAAAGTCATACACAGCATTCGGGTCAAGTAAACGGATCAACGCCTCACCCTTCGCGAGATTGATAAATGCCTCACCCTCCCGATCGGGTTCACTGAGTTCGTCAGGGCGCCCTACCTCGACGACAATATCCCAATCATTGAGTTTTAAAATGTCCTGCCATTTTTGACAAAGACTATATACCGCCTCATCTTGTCTCATAAAAACACCTCGATTTGCCCAATAGAAAAGCCGCCTCATATGAGACGGCTTCCCGTGAGATGTAGGAGGAGAGATCAGTGGTTGGGGTTATCCCCAAACTACCCACAATAGCATTTTAGCACCGAAAAACAGCTTTATGGGAGGGGTCTATTTAATTTTTTTCTGCTCCAATTTTAGATACGCTTCGACCACGCGGTCAACGATATACCGCCACGTTTCCTTGAGCACGTTCTCACTCACGAAAAACTCAGAGTTTAAAAATCTTTCCCTCATCGTCTCGCAGTACATCACCTGTGTGCGTACAAGCCATGCTTTGCGCCCTCTTCCCGCCTTGTCGCGCGATGCCCTGCGCCGCGCATCGAGGAATATCTTCTTACGCTCCGATAGACCCCGCTCTACAAACTCCACCGCCCGCAGCCATGTGTAGGCAGGATAGGTCTCGTCAAACTTGACGCCGCGCAGAGCTTCCGTCTCCGTCGGATGCCCCGGCAGATTCCCGCCTCCTCCCTGTACGGTGCCCCGCACATACTCCTCGCGTTGCAGGCGGTACGTTTTCAGCTCCTCCGCATAGTTCAGCAGCATCGATTCTGCCTGTTTGCGATCCTGCCGTATCTCATCTGCCATCTGCAAGGCTGCATCGTTCTCAAGCAAGATTAGCCCTCCTCAAAACGGAATATCCTCATCGGGCACAGGCGCCCCCGCGAACTCTTTAGCATCGCTTAACTGTTGCCCGCTCTTGCTGTCGCAGAACTCCACGCTATTGACGACGACCTCTGTCACATAACGTTTCGTGCCGTCATTGCCATCATAGCTGCGTGTCTGGATGCGCCCCTCGACGGCGATCTTGCGCCCTTTCCCCGTGTACTGGCTGATGACCTCCGCCGTCTTCTCCCACGCAACGCAGGGGATGAAGTCCGCCTGCGGATTCCCGTCCCCGCTCTTACGCCTGTCAATTGCAAGTGTGAATTTCGCGCACGCCTTGCCGCTCTGTGTGTATCTTACCTCGGGGTCACGTACCAGCCGCCCGATTCCTACCCAGTGATTCATTTGGATTCCTCCTCCGGAAATTTCATAAACGCCATCCAGATTGTTTTCCCCCGCCGATTCCCGAAAAGCGGCTGCGCAGGAAGCAATTTCAGAACGTCCGCCGTGCTGATCTGATCTTCGCTCCACTTGAAGATCAGCACACCGTACGGATGCAAGACACGCATGCACTCCTCGAATCCTCGGCGCAGATCATTCTGCCATGTG
>ERZ773069.548-NODE-548-length-24585-cov-5.864329_pt1 | contig 24585 bp, 30 predicted proteins | sample MGYA00580619_ERZ773069 | MGnify/ENA primary metagenome ERZ773069 (study PRJEB29015, sample SAMEA2738007) | human oral metagenome | biome: human oral; feature: human-associated habitat; material: dental | place: China | collected 2108 ...
CGTCATCTCCATCATCCGATCGGCGAGCGTCGACTTGCCGTGGTCGATGTGGGCAATGATGCAAAAATTACGAATACTGGTCAGCGGTTTCATCAGCGCCTCAACTTACTCATATCAAATCGCGAAAACAGCAGACGTTTCATTCGCGCCAAGACCGGGTCGATCTCTGGCAACTTTAGCCACTTGGACAGCGCGCCATACACGACAAAATTGAAAATCGTAATCGCCCCAAACTTGGGCAGCGCCCCCAAAAAGCTATCGTCTGAGGCCCGGAACGGAATTACCAACACGCTGACGTAGCACGCCACTGCTAGTGGCACCGCGGCTAACGCCATCTTGGCGACCGCTTTGACAAACGTCGCGTCAAACAGCTGTGGCATGCGCCGACCTAAAATGACGCACAAAATCACCACCTCAACAAAGGCGACAATTGACTGCGCCCATGCCAGGCCATACGGGCCAAGCTTCGCATAGTAGCCAAGTATCACGGCCAGCGCCACATTCAACACAATCGCAAAAATCGACACATACATCGGTGTCTTGGTATCCTGCTGTGCATAAAATCCGCGCGCCACCATGTGATACACCGTCCTGAATAAAATTGCCATTACCAGACAACCGAGAATGTTCGCCATAACCGGATCGCCGTTATTATTGATAAAGTGCACCACGTAGCCACGCGCGAAAAACGTCACCACACAAATCGGGATAATCATCCAAATCACCGTCCTGAGGAATGACCGCAGATCTCTACGAAATAGATCCGGACGCTCCGAGGCGAGGCGTTCAGTTAGCTGCGGAAAGGCAGCGTTGGAAATAGCAACGCCGATGAGGTTGATCGGCATCATGTGTAGTGTCAATGCTTGATTATAACGACGAATAATACCATCACCCATCCGCGACGCCAAGTTAACTTCGGCTAGGCTGACCACATAATCCATTCCCTGATCAATCGAGCGCGCCGGCAGCAGCGACAAAACTTTACGAAAGCCGCGATTGCGCCAATAAATCTTGAAATCATAATCAAAGCCGAGTCCGATTAGCCCGACCGCACTGACGATGAGCTGCAGCACCGATCCGAGCACCACGCCAAGCGCCACGCCCATAATGCCGCCGTCAAAAATTTGCCAGCCGAACAGGTTGATGCCGTTGGTGAACCACAACGTACCGATGATAATCCCGACATTGTACAGCATCGGCGCCAGCGCATAGAAGGTGAAGCGACCGACCGCTTGCTGGATGCTAGCAATCACCGCTGCCACCGCAAAGATCAGCGGATTTACCGCGATCACTCGCATCATACTGACCGCCAATGCGTGACCAGCCTCGCTTAGCCCCGGCGCGATCAGATATTTCATCAGCGGATCAGCAAAAATGATGATTAGAACGCTGGTCACCAGCGTCACCAATGCCATCAAATTGATCATACTCGAACTAATTTGCCAGGCTGATTGCTTGTTGCCCTTGATCCAGCGCTCGTTAAATACCGGTATGAAGGTAACGCTCAGCGCCCCCGACACCAAAATCGCAAACATGAAATCCGGCACCATGAACGCCGCCGTATAGGCGTCCAGCCCGACTGGATAGCCAGCCAAGTGAGCCTTCTCGTTGGGAAAATACGCCGCATTCAAAAAGCGATCGCGCAGCAGCCCCAGCAAGCTTGACAGCAACATCGAGCTCGCTAAAATCGTGGCGGCTAACTTGACTGTCAGCCGCTGATTGATCTTGTTGACAACATTACGAACGCGCCCCATACCAATTTATGCGTGCAGTTTTGCTTCCTTTGGCAGTTTCGTCCCCGAAAGAATCTCGTCCACCGCCGCTTCTTCTAATGTCTCATCTTTGAGCAGCGCCTCAGCCAATTTATCGAGGAACGGACGATTGGCTTTGAGCACCAGCATTGCCCGTTGTTTGGCCTCGGTGATCAGCTGCGACACTTCCTGATCGATCAGTTTAGCAGTCTCATCCGAGTACGGCCGCTCGCGAGTCATCTTATCAAACATCAGCCCGCCGTTGTCTTCGTGAAATACTTGGTCGCGTAGGCCCTTACCCATACCCTGCTCGATGATCATATCACGGGCAATCTCGGTGGCTTTACGCAGGTCTGAGCCAGCACCGGTGGTGATACCATCATCACCGTAAATAATCTGCTCGGCAATTCGGCCGCCCATCGCCCGAGCCAAGATGTCCTTGAATTCATAGACATTAGTGTAGCTCTTATCCTCTGGCGGTAGGAACCAGGTTACACCGCCAGTGCCGCCGCGCGGAATGATCGTCACCTTGTGCACTGGGTCGGAGTCTGGCAAGACGTGACCAACAATGGCGTGGCCAGCTTCATGATACGCCGTCAATTCCTTCTCGTGGTCATTCATCACCTTGGCTTTGCGCTCTGGGCCGATAGCCACCCGCTCGAACGCCTCGGTCAACTCCTCGTTGGTAATTTTCTTCTTGTTACGGCGTGCAGCGATAATTGCTGCTTCATTGGCGATATTAGCAAGATCCGCCCCCGATGAGCCAGCCGTCTTGGCCGCCAATTTATCGAGGTCAACCGTTTCGTCAGTCGGCTTTTTCTTGAAATGAACTTTCAGAATCGCCTCGCGATCTTTGCGCTCCGGTAAGGTAATTGTCACTCGCCGATCAAACCGTCCCGGGCGCAGCAAGGCTGGATCGAGCACATCCGCCCGGTTGGTCGCCGCCAGCACAATCACATTAGTGTCGCCATCAAAGCCATCCATTTCCACTAGAATCTGGTTCAAGGTCTGCTCGCGCTCATCGTGACCGCCGCCCATACCAGAACCACGTTTGCGACCCACCGCGTCAATCTCATCGATAAAGATGATGCACGGTGCATTTTTCTTGGCCTTTGAAAAGAGGTCGCGCACCCGGCTGGCACCAACGCCAACGAACATCTCCACAAACTCCGAGCCAGAGATCGAGAAGAACGGCACGCCCGCCTCGCCAGCCACCGCCCGCGCCAGCATGGTTTTACCAGTACCCGGATTGCCGACTAGCAATACGCCCTTTGGAATCTTAGCGCCGAGCTCTTTATACTTCTTTGGATGCTTTAAGAAATCGACAACTTCTTGCAGATCCTGCTTGGCATTGTCATTACCGGCGATATCCTCAAACAACACCTTCTCCTTGTCCTCACCATACAGCCGCGCCTTTGACTTACCAAAGCCCATCGCTTGATTATTCTGCCCCTGCGCCTGGCGCATCATGAACATGAAGAAGATCACGATGATCACTACCGGCACGATCATCACTGTCAGATTCCACAGCACCTCGCCGGTTTGCGATGGCGGTAGAACGTTAATTTCGACCTTGGCGTCCTTGTTCAAACCTTGCTCATAAATCGTACTACCGGATTCCTTGACTGATTTCTCGGTCGGCTGTTTTTGGCCTTTGGGGGTAACTTTCAAATCATTACCCTGAATATCGATCTTGGCAATTTCCCCGGCATTTGCCCGGCGCACTACGTCGGTCAACGCGACATTCTTCAAGTTACTATTTGGTGACAGCGCCGCGTACACTGCCAGCCCAAGAAAAACAATGATTGCCCAAAACAGTCCCAGCCGAGCAACCTGCCCGACCCCTTTCTTAGTATTCTTTGGCGTCTTTCCTGCCATACGTCACATAATCCTTTCTCTTTCGTCCTAGCGAGTCACTCGTTTTATTGTAACACTTTTTACGGACAATTTCACCCGCACATTAGCGGCCGGCTGCCAAACCGTTCCTGCTCGGCCAGTTTTGATAGCAATCAGCAGTCGATCCAGCTGTGCTGAAAGTAGCGATACGCCAGTCAGTCGCTGCACTTCTCGATGGAGTAGCTCGCGCGCCGGCGCAACTGGGATATGCGCCCAAAAATAACGACTGCCAAGACGTGACGACAACCGCAATGTCTCTTTATCAATCTCTCGGCGTAGCCGCCATTGCTGACGCCATAACCGACCAAGCGCCGCCCGCTGCTGATCAGTCAACCTTGCCTGCAGCTGTCGGCGCAGCTGATTACGTAGATAGGCGTTTGATTGATTTGTCGCGTCCTCCACCCACTCCAGCCGGTAGCGCAGCGCATAATCATATATATCTCGCTTCGTCCATTCCAATAGCGGCCGCTCAATCCGCTGATCGCCCATAGCCGCCAAGCCCCGCCAGCGCGTACCACGCCGCAGATTGAGTGCTATCGTCTCAATCACGTCATCCTGGTGATGGGCTGTTGTCACCCGTCCACCCCAGCGTACCGCCGCGTCAAAGAGAAATTGATACCGCCGCTGACGCGCCATATCTTCGCTGGCTGCCGCGCCTAACTCCTCACGCCTCGTAACATATGGCACCTTATACCGGCGCGCCAGCCCCGCCACAAACCGTGCATCAGCCGCTGATTCTGCCCGAATTCCATGATCAAAGTGAGCCACCGCCACCTCGTCCTGCCCATGCCTTAGTATATTATCGAGGAGCACCACGCTGTCCACCCCGCCCGATACCGCAATCAGTCGCCTCATGAGGATATTATGACACACAGCGCAAAGTTACGTGATACAATAATCACTATGCACAAGACAACCATCCTCTGCTTTGGTGATTCCAACACCTTTGGGCAGCGGCCCGATACGAACGCGCGATATGACGAGTCAGTGCGCTGGCCACGGCGACTGGGGGCGCTGCTAGCGGATGAGACACGCCAATATTATGTCATTGAGGAGGGGCTGGGCGGTCGGCGGACTGACCTTGATCATCCTAACCCAGCCAAGCCGTCGAGAAATGGCTGGATGTACTTTCCGCCGTGCCTGGCCAGTCATCAGCCCGACATCGCCATCATCATGCTGGGAACAAACGATGCCCAGATTTGCCACCAGCGACCAGTTGAGGCGATCGTGACGGCACTGGCGCGCTACGTCACGTATTGTCACGAATCAGACGTCACACCGCTGCTGGTTGCGCCGCTCATTCCAGACCCTACTGGGCTGTTCAACGAGGCAATCGTACCGCGATCGGCGTGGCACTTTGATGATACAGCCGTGGCGACACTAACTGCACTGCCTGAAAAAATCCGAACTTATGCCGCCAAGCATGGTGTTGCGTTTTTCGACGCCAACACATATGCCGAGGCCGGTGTAGACGGGTTGCACTGGACAGCAGCAGGTCACGAGCGATTTGCCCGAGCAATCGCCCAGATGATACACGAAATAGCATAGAATACTCAAACGTCAGTTAGTTTGATGTCTTCGATTTCGCTGGGCCCCAACCAATAAACTCGATCACCAACCTCAAAAATAGGTGTCGCCGCAGTCTCCAGTGCTGAGGAAATTTGTTTCTCTGTTAACCCCTTAAAGGCTGGGTTTTTGAAAAAATCAGCTTTTTCCATACCGGCATCACTGGCACGACGTAGAATATACTCTGCCACTTTGCTAATAATTTTAGCCTCTTCCGGCGAAACTCTAACCTCTCGTAGAGCATCCCATTCCTCACGTCCCTGAGGCGGTAATTCCTTCCTTGGTGTAGTTAGTGGTATCTCGCTCATAGCTATCTGTATCCTCCTCAATATTATTTTCACAAGTATATCATCCTATCGTCAACTCTTGCAACAAGGAGGGTAATATGTTCCTCACACACTACATTAAAATACCGCGGCCCATATAGACCGCGGATAAAAAACAGTTCTGGTAGCACCGGGTGGACCCGAACCACCGACCTCAGGCTTATGAGTCCTGCGCTCTAACCAGCTGAGCTACGGTGCCACACGTCACCAATTGTACCAAACGAGGCGCAAAATCTCAACCGCCTCGAGAACCTACTCATCAGGCGGGGCCTCAACTGCTCATCAAATAAGGCCAGGCAAGTTTCGCCCCCGGCGACTAGGCCACCAGCTCCACGCCTTCTTCGTCCAGCAGTTCCAGTCGCCGCATCACCAACGAACGTAGCTCCTCGCACGTCCGCCGGCGCTGCCATGTCCGCAGCTGGTCGTTATTGACCGCGTCTAAAAATTGCCCAAGCTCGTGCTCAGTGATATCCATATTGTCGCCTTTCTGTGTTTGTTAAACCGTGGCTTTACTATAGCACAGATTTGACATAAGTGCAATAGTATGACAGCTCACACAATCACTCGCTCGACATCACCTATCGTCTTCCCTCGGCAAACCGCTTGTGATAAACTGGAGGGAGAGGATTTTACACAAACATGACCCCGGCTATCATTTCATCACTCGCCATCGTCGCCTTCTCGGCACTGATCCACGCTAGTTTTCAGCTCAGCGTCAGCGTCTTGACCTTGCTCAGTGGCCATTCCCTCGGCAAGCAGACCGCCCGCCGGAAAGTATTGCGACTGATGAACGGATTTGTAGGTGGAGTGTTGGTGCTGACAGCGCTGCTGATATCAGCGATCGTCTACTACCTATCACTCGTCATTCACCACGCTGCTCAGGCCGAGCAACTGGTGGCGGCCATCGTCTGCGGGCTGATGGTCGGGCTGGGTGTGGCGACTTGGGCAGTGTACTACCGACGAGGCGAAGGTACAGCCTTGTGGCTACCGCGCAGCTTCGCGACCTACCTATCAAAGCGCTCAAAAGCGACGCGTCACAGCGCCGAGGCCTTTAGTCTCGGGATGGCGAGCGTGGTGGCTGAATTACTATTCATCATTGGGCCAATGGCGGCGGCGGGGCTGGCAACGGTACTACTACCATCAACCGAGTGGCGCCTCATCGCCATCGCCCTTTACGTCGTCATATCGCTGCTATCGCTAGTCGTCGTATTGGTGCTGGTCGGTAGCGGCCATTCCCTCGCCCATCTACAACAGTGGCGGATGGCGCATAAACGTTTCTTGCAATTTGCAGCTGGCGGCAGCTTGATCATCTTGGGCGGCTTTTTGTTCGTTGATCGAGTGCTCGGCATCGTCAGCTACGGAGGTTTTTGATGTCAGAAGGGCACCCAAACCGACCAATCATTGATGTCATCAAGCGCGGCAAGCGACCGAGCGAAGAGTTTGACCCGACAAAACTCCACCACTCTATCATGGCGACCTGCCTGAGTATCCGCACGCCCGAAGGCCAAGCTGATGATATCGCCAAGTCAGTCACCCTCGGCGTGATGAGCTGGTGCGAGACCCGACCAGAAATTACCACAAACGACATCCGACACCGCGCGACGCAGCTGCTGCAGAAGCTACACACCGACGCAGCATTTGTTTATCAACACCATAAGACGATCATGTAGGGGGCACATGGCACAAAAACCAACTTTTGATTATGATGTAATTGTCATCGGCAGCGGCGCTGGCGGTTCACCGGCCGCAACTGTCTTGGCGCGCGCTGGTAAGAAAGTTGCCATCATCGAGCGCGGTACCTTTGGCGGCGAATCCCCAAACTGGGGCGACATTCCGACGGGCGCCCTGCTCTATACCGCCGACGTTTATCACGAGGCCAAAACAGCGGCCAAGTTTGGCCTGCGCACCAGCACGGTCGGCTATAATTATCCGTCGCTGCTCGCCTGGAAAGACACCGCCATCAAGCGCACCGGCACCGGCGGCAACCGCAGTTACTACGAGAAACAAGGCATCAGCGTCTTTACCGGTAGTGCCCACTTTCTCAGTCCCAACGAGATCACCGTCAATCGCCGCCACTTATCAGCGCGCAAATTCCTGATCGCCAGTGGCTCAACCTGGCGCGATGATCACATCCCGGGCCTCGACGAAGTGGCTCATCACACGCCACAAACCATCCTCTCGCTCAAACGCCCGCCCAAAACACTGTTCGTTGTCGGCTCTGGCACGACAGCGATGGAGCTGGCATATTTATTCTCGACCTTTGGCAGCAAGGTGTATGTCGCCGAGACCGCCGGGCGTATCTTGCCCGAGTTTGACCAAGAAGTTGGCGAACTGATCGCCGCTGACGCCAAGGCACAGCGCGGCATGAACATCCTCACCCAGACAAAGCTGGTCACCGTCCAGAAAGACGGCATCGCAAAGCGCGTCACCTACGCTCGTGGCGGCCAGCAACATTCAGTGCGCGTTGATGAGATCCTCATCGCTGACGACCGCTTGCCGACAACTGACATTGGCCTAGAAAATGCGGGCGTAGCGTATACTGAACATGGCATTCAAGTCAGCGAAGCGATGCAGACTTCGGCGCGGCACATCTTTGCGGCTGGCAGCGTCGTTGACCTTCAGGCACAGACACACACCATCCTCAGCCACAGCCGCACCGCTGCACACAACTTACTACACCGTAATTTTATCGCGCTTGACGATAGGCCGCGTTTGACGATCGCCTTCACCGACCCGCAGATCGCCCGAACGGGACTAGACGAGGACGACTGTCTGCGCCGCGACTTGAAGATAAATGTCGCCCTAGCGCCGCTGACTTTGACCGCTCGCAGCAACATCACCGACCGACGCAGTGGGTTTGTCAAATTGATCAGCGACAAAAAAGGCGTGTTACTCGGTGCCACCATCGTTGCACCAGGCGCTAGCGACTTGATGACCGGCCTCAGCCTCGCCATCCGCCACGGCCTGACCGCCAAACAACTGATGAGCACACCAAATTGTTTCGTTGCCTGGTCAGAGGCCGTGCGCATTGCGGCGGGGAAATTGGCAGCGTGATGAGGAGTGGATACTCCATGACCATGGTGTCAGTAGGAAAAGAGAGCGAAGCGAAGCGAAGAGAACATCGCCAAGGCTCTCGTCGAGCAAAAACTGGCCGCGTGTGTGCAGCTGCTGCCGATTCAGTCAACCCACATTTGGCAAGGAAAATTTGAATGCGATGCAGAGATCTTGATGCTTATCAAGTCGCGTAAGGATGACTTCGCAGCAATTGAAAGAGTAGTCAGGTCACTCCATAGCTATGACGTGGCAGAGATAATCTCGTTTGATATCGCTGCTGGATCACGGCCGTATCTTGACTGGATCAATGAGACATGTAGATGAATGCTAAACAAGAGCATTCTCAACAATGTATTGAGAGGCCTCTGCAAATTTCTCTTTCCACAGACAATCCTTTAAGGCCGCACCCCCGAGAAGCTTCCTTCTAACACTGAAAAAAGTTAATAAGTCCCAGGGATTGGGCTTCTCCCCGTCCAAACGTTGCATCTGCACATCATAGAGTAAACCTACCAACGGCGATACTCTATTACTATCAAACTGAAAGGTCGGATAAAGGTGATATCCGTGATCAGGAACTGCAAGAACGCTACCGCGGCGCACCGCAGCAAGTGTAATGCTGGAAGCATATTCCCCACCACCAAGTTCTTTGACTGCCTCTTCTGTCGTCAGGAATTGATTTTCTTTTAAGAGTTGATTTCTCGCCTCATTGGCGCGTGCAATTGCCCCGAGGTACATCTGATACTCTGGCGATCTCGAATTACTCAAACTATCAGAGCAACTCTCTCTAAAATCTCTATCAATCTGATTCCTCCACTGGGCATCGATTTCTGGAGGGAACTGTCTAGCGGGTAGTTGAGGCAATGGACTTAGACGCTCTGTCATGATGTTCTAATATAGCATGACCAGATCAAAAAGACTAGACGCAGGCTACTCCAGCCAATTTACACCACAACTTCACCTGTATCAAAAACAAAAACGACCTCAACTCATGAGGCCGAAGAATCAATAAAATATGGTTGCGGGGGTAGGATTTGAACCTACGACCTTTTGGTTATGAGCCAAACGAGCTACCAGGCTGCTCTACCCCGCGGCACATTGTCCATCTTAGCAAACACGCATTATTTTTGCAAGTTCTGACTCGTCCGCCGCGCGCCAAAGAGGAAATTGATCCACTGCTGGAAGTTACTGGTCGGTTGTTTTTGCGGGGTGTTTTGGGCGGTCGGTTGCTGCTTGGCCGCGTCGGTTGACGGCACGATCAGCAGCTTTTCACCGGGTGAGCCGCGGCCCAGGCGCTGGCGCACCGCGAGATCGAGGTATTCGTCGCTTTCATAATATTTTGACTCATATGCCAGCAGCTCAGTGCGCAATTTCTCAACCGTCAGCTGGTACTTTTTTTGATCGACCATCTGTTGCAGTTCATAATTGCGCTGCATCGACTCAATCGACCCCCACGCCCAACTCAGCGCGATCAGCGCCGCCGCCGCAACCACAACATTATTCAGCGTCAAATAATCGTGACGCACGTGGTACCAAAATCGTTTAAGTTTCAGCGTGTTCATGTTGGTTTTATCAGAAGGTATGGCTATATTATGAGGGGTCGGGCGGGGTTAGTCAAGATGGGTGAGTGCTTAGAGGATCTGATTCGTTCAGGAACTTTTCGCTTATGTGAGTTGACACCCTCTCTAGGCTGCTACGGATTCTCGCAGTTGCACCAAGCCTGTAGCACGGTTGATGTCAAGCACCTCCGGAGGATCATCATTCAACGCTTGGGCGGCTTCACCCTCCAGAAAGCCAACTTCTGGACCGGTGAGATGGTCGAGCAACTCAAGGAGTCGCATGCTCCCTCCCCGCTCCTGTAGGATAGAGATCACCCTTTCCTGTCTGCGTCTGTGTGGACACTCTTCTGATTCCAAGTCATTTTCTATACAGCGCCCCGTCTGATTAGCAGTCGTATCTTCCTCTGCTTTTAGAGCTTCCTTCCCGAGCCGTCTCTCGCGCAGATATGGCCCGCACCACTTGCACACTGCTATCTCCGCCTCTCCGTCTGCCGACGCTACGGGCTGTTCTTGTAACTCTGGTTGAGTTGGCCGTAAATGCTCTGTCATAATAACTAATTATAGCATGGATGGTTAAAAATTAGGAGGAGCCAAGGAATGAAGAGCCGGCAGCATCAGGCAGGAGCATCCTCAGAAAAAGAGCATGCGCAACCTGCTTAACATTAGTTAGTAAACTAATGAAAATTATCGGCGACGCATGCTATAATAGCAGTATATGGAGTTTTCGCCTGCAGACAAAGACTATCCGGTCAGCCCAGAAGAGGATGGCCTTGAGATGGCAGGAGCTCCCACTGTCGAAGAAATGTTACAGGAACTACCCCCGATCCCTGACAACTTGCGTGGTGATCCAGTGCCGCCAGGGGTCAAGCGCGTGGTTGAGGAAAGAAGACGAGAAATCCTTGCAGAGATGCGCGGAACACCATATGCGCTACCGCTTGCAAGAGCCGCCTCAACAAACCGCCTTGATCAAGCAATGATTGCTGCCTACATCATTACCCCTCGATGCAAGTAGACTAGGCGTAAGTTCAGTAGGGACAGTCAACCAGACCAATGCCTCTCCGCCCTCCACGACGGACAATAGCAGTGCTTCGCAACCACCGACATCCCGTTGCAATTGGCGACGACCGTTTCAGTACTGACAAATCGGCGCAGAGTTGGTGACCCGCAAAGGTCACGCTGGACAATGTCCGCGAGGAAGCGATATCTGACTCGATCATTTTCAGAAGCCGCGGCACCTCGTCTTCTGATTCCAGATAGACTGACTTGAATCCAAATTCAAGCAGGCTTTGATCCTCCAGTGAATCAACATGCGCAAGGTCAATAACGGCCCATGAGTAGCAAAACGGCTTTGATGCTCCCCGAACCCGGAAATTCTTTGTCCACTCAACATCGAGCGCAGCCACGAGACCTCGTTCCCGACCAAACGGGCGCTCTGGCTCACCAAACGGGCGTTCTGCCCACTGCAAATTTGTTCTCAGGTGCATCGTCGTGTTTATTCTCCTAGAGACGATTTTAACTCACATAGATGCTTTTACCAAGGCTTTAGAGAATGGTTACCTGAAGGGATAATTTACGAACCTTGATAGCACAAAACTCCAGCTTAAGGACACTATTTCTTCATACCCAAAGACTCAAGTAGCTATTGCTTTATTTGCACAGCTAGCTTATATTTACAGTAAATATGAGCTCAGAATTCAAGCCATTGCCGCGTTTCGACCTAGGACAAACACATCCCCTTGGCCCCAATCCGCTGGACGACTCCAAGAAGGAGAACACAGCGATGACTAGTGATGTTGCAACAGCTGAGTCATGGACAAGTTATAACTTGCCACACATCGAAGCTCTTAAAAGCAAGGCCCACGAACCTGGAATTCCTTGGCTTGTTAAGGTTTTTCGAGTATGGCGCGCAAATAGGGCTATCGAGAAGCGCAACAATAAGACTTTTCGAATATCGGCGTTGCCACCATCAACGCCCTAGAGAGCGGTCGTACCGACGGAAAGCGCCTAGTCATCTTCGAGAGGGGTGATGATGGGAGAGAAGAAGTGGTATTTGAGCCCACTATACCTTATCCAAAGCTTCGCCAAGAAGGTCGGCATAGCAGCCAGCAGCGATGATAAACCTGCTCGACATATTATAACTTGCCCCGACCTTCCCCCACCAGTAACTTCACTGGAATATGCCGACTTAGCTACTTCAAAATTCGCGATGCCCAGGAATTATTTCCTCAAAGACTCCTGCGCATCATCAGCGGCGAAGCGGATCGGGTACATACTCGCTTCTGGAAATTCTCTTTTGAGTTCGGCAGTCAAATCATTGTATGCATACCGGGGTTCTGATCCAACAGCCTAGTTGCAGCCTGAAACAAGCTAGCATAAAGCTTATTCTCCTCGTACAACATGTCCTCGATATTCCGCATTACGGTTCTTTCCTCTGCTTTGTCGGGAATAGCACCAAAAGCCATGGCATATTTTTGCTCTGGAAGCTCCAAATCCTCCATATTATCTCCTATCTCCGTTCGCTTGGGTTATATTCGTGGTGGGGGTGGCTGGGATCGAACCAGCGACCAACAGGTTATGAGCCCGCTGCTCTAACCGCTGAGCTACACCCCCATGAGCGATATTATACCGTAAAAGCGGCCAAGTGAGAAGTGGCGTCAATTTACCCCACTACCGACCGTCAAGCTGTTCGTGCATTCCTGAGGGCAGTGCGCACCATCCTAATTCCATCCCTATTTGTCTGTTTTTGTTTCTCAGTTAACGGGCCCTGTCCTGATGCTTCATGGGCTTGTTGCGTGCGCGTATCAAAACGACTACGTTCACGAGGGGGTGTTTTCTTATTAACAGAGGTACTTTGATCAGACAATGGCTGACTATTCGCATGAACAATCTGACAAGACGGCGGTTTAAACCCAAGTGCCCATCGCGCTCCATAATATGAACAGCCTGTTTTATCGACAAGTTCATCAACCTTCTCCCACTCCTCCGCGGTCAATTCACAGTCCCACTCATCGCCAACCTGCAACAGTTCATTCATAATTATTAAATATCACATTTTACTCATAAAAGCAATACTATCTCAGTGCCTCAATGCTTCACCACAAAAAGACTCCCGCATGAGCGAGAGTCTTTGAGGCACCTGTTTGTTTGATACTATTGTACCGGCAACCAGGTGTATAATGCAAGTGCTTATTTCTTCTTTTTAATCGTCAAAAAGCCGTTGCGTGGATTTTCGGTAACGATCCGATCAGCCGGCAAGTCGCATGGCTCGCCCTTGGCGTTCTTTTCAACCTTGGCGAAAAAATAAATCGTCTGCGTTTTGCCACCGCGCAGCGTGACTTCGGTTTTATGCAAGTAGTATGTAATGCCTTTTGAGTTTGTGTGCTTATAAGCCATTCGTATACCTCCTGTTAGTATTATACTATTCTAGATTAGCGTCTCTGTTGACCCCTGTCAAGCCTAAAGCGGTTTCTGACGATACCGAAGCAGCAGTTTCAGTACTGCCAACGCCACCAGCCGAGCAATGATAATCAGCATAATTACCCCTGTTACCACCAATGACCAGCCAGCCAAGTCCGATGACCAGAGCGGCGGCACAAATGTCTGGTAATATGGCGCGGTTGAAGGCGGCGTAAATTTGAGGTCAAGCGACGAAGCAGCCGGGTACTTCGCCCATTCATCATTGATACAGCTGACGTAGCGCGGGTCAGCCGTAGCATAAAATCGCCCCCAACCGCCAGCCTGTGCTCGAGCATCACACACTTGGCGGACTTTGGCGACCGTATCGTTGCTGGAACGAGAAGCTGACTTTAACTCAAACTCTTTCCAGGCTGCCTCGTAGGCCCGCTTGTACGAGTGCTCCAGAGCGATGCGTCCCGGGTCGGCGTTCATGTGTGCAACCACGTAGCGCTGCAGGTCATACACCCGCCGCTCCAGCGCCGCCTCGTCGCCCTCCTTGTCAGCATTGATGACGGCGTCACGGCGCTCGATCATGCCAATATTATTTAGCCGAAGGAATGTCGCGCTGACAAACGACGCCATCACCAGCAAAATGACCAGCTGCCATGTCTTGATTTCTTCTAGCCGCCGGATCGCCCGACGCGTGCCTCGCTTATCTGCCATTCCCCACCTTTCTCAAGTCCATTATACCAAAGATGATGGGTGAATGCGACACGGGGCTAGCGTCAGTGGTATAATGACGCTATGAGGATTTATTTTTCGGGAATTGGTGGCGTGGCGATTGGACCACTGGCAGAAATGGCCATCGGCGCTGGACACGAGGTCTGCGGCTCTGACCGAGCGGCCGGCTTGATGACGGAGGCGCTCAAGCAGGCTGGCATCACGGTGTCGTTTGACCAGTCAGGCGAGTTTTTGCGCAGTGAACATCAGCGAGCACCCTTTGACTGGTTCGTCTATACGGCGGCCCTGCCGGCGGATCATCCAGAGTTGGTGCTGGCGAGGCAGCTGGGGATTCGCACCAGCAAGCGTGACGAGCTACTCGCTCAGATTATCACCGACAAGCAGCTCAAGCTCATCGCCGTCACCGGTACGCACGGCAAGACGACGACGACCGGTATGCTGGTGTGGACGTTGCAGCAGCTTGGCGTGCCGGTGAGCTACTTGGTTGGCTCAACGCTGAGTTTTGGCCCGAGCGGTCGGTTTGATCCGGCCAGTCAGTTTTTGGTGTATGAATGCGACGAGTTTGACCGCAATTTCCTTCACTTTTCGCCGTGGCTCAGCCTCATCACCTCAGTTGATTATGACCATCCCGACACCTTTCCGACGCCAGACGATTACCGGGCGGCGTTTCGGCAATTTGGCGAGCAGTCGGTGCAGGTAGTCGCGTGGCGAGAAGATGCTGACGTGTTTACGCCGACCAATGTGACGGTGCTTGAGCAGACCGATCCTCAGATAACACTGGCTGGCGAACACAACCGGCGTAATGGCACGCTGGCAGCACGGGCGGTGATGACGGTGCGAGAGGCGGCTGCCCTTGAGATTAAGGCTGAGGCGATTATCACGGCGCTCAATGCCTTTCCGGGTACCGGCCGGCGCTTCGAAAAGCTAGCTGACAATCTCTATACCGACTACGGCCATCACCCGTCAGAGATTGCCGCCACGCTGCAGCTGGCTCATGAGCTGAATGACCGCGTGGTGCTCGTCTACCAGCCACACCAAAATATTCGCCAGCACGAGGTTCGTGAACGCTACACTGATGAGATTTTTGCACATGCCAGCGAGATATATTGGCTGCCGACGTACTTGACCCGCGAAGACCCAAACCTGCCGGTGCTGACGCCAGAGGAATTGACGCGCCAGCTGACGACGGACAAGGTACATATCGCGCAGCTGGATGAGGCGTTGTGGCACACAATTGAGCAGCAGCGAGCACGCGGCGCGCTGGTACTCGGTATGGGTGCCGGGACAATCGACGGGTGGCTGCGCGAGCAGCTAGGCCGCAGCGCTTGATCACAAGTATAGCCAGCCTATTCGTCAGACTCGCCACCGAGCGCCGCCCGGATATCGTCATACGAAAATCCTTGACGGGCTAGATACGCCATGAACTTTTGCTGATCGCCGGCGTATTTGTGGCGTTTTTTAGCGATAATTTTTTGCAGTTCCTCGTCGTCGGAGCGGATATTTTCGCTAACTAACTGTTCTATCGTCTCGCGGTCAATCCCCTTTTGCGCCAATTCTAATTTTAGCCGCCTGACACTAGTGCCTTTCTGTAAAAAACGATGTTCCAGCCAAAAGCGAGCAAACTTTTCATCGTCGAGGTATTTTTTCTCGATCAGCCGCGCGAGTACCCGCTCGGTAATTTCCAGCTTCACGCCCGGACGCTCGGTAATTTTACCAGTCTTTGGCGAACGTTTTTTAGTCGGCCTGGTTTTACGCCACAAATAATCGCGCATTTCTTTAACCGAGCGCGGCCGCGCCAAGCAATACTCCATGGCGCGGGCGTACAGCTTACCAAACTGGCTCTCGTCCTCCAGCGCCACCAGCTCTTCATCGGTATATTCGCGCCCAACCTTAATCCCCAACTCACCCACCTGAAACACGTCGAGGCTAAGGCGATATTTGCCATCAACGCTAATATTAACGCGGTTTTTATCGCGAGTCTGGAGAGAAATGTCGGTAATTTTCATGCGCTATCTATCTAAAATTAGCCTCAGACTTCCGCTTCTTTTACTTTATCGCGAACCTTCTGATCAATTTCTGCCAAAATCTCAGGGTTTTCCTTCAGGTACAATTTAGTCTTGTCGCGGCCTTGACCAATAGTATCGCCATTATATTTGTAAAAGGCGCCAGATTTTTCAACAATGCCGTGCGTAGCTGCTAGGTCCAAAATGTCGCCAGTTTTAGAAATGCCTTCATTATACATAATGTCAAACTCAGCGATGCGGAATGGTGGCGCAATCTTATTCTTCACCACCTTGATCTTGGTGCGGTTGCCAAGGATATCATCACCAACCTTGATCTGCCCGATCCGGCGGATATCCACCCGCTGCGAGGCGTAAAACTTCAGTGCATTACCGCCCGTCGTGGTCTCAGGATTGCCAAACATCACGCCAATCTTCATGCGGATCTGGTTGATGAAAATCACTGTCGCTTTCGATTTATTGATGATGCCGGTCAATTTACGCAGCGCCTGACTCATCAGCCGCGCCTGCAGACCCATGTGCGAATCACCCATATCGCCGTCAATTTCTGCTTGCGGGGTTAATGCTGCCACCGAGTCCACCACGATGAGATCCACCGCGTTTGAGCGCACCAAGGTTTCGGTAATTTCCAGCGCCTGCTCGCCATTGTCTGGCTGCGACACCAGTAGATTTTCGGTGTCGACGCCCAACCGCTTGGCATAGCTCGGGTCAAGTGCATGCTCAGCGTCAATAAACGCCGCCGTACCGCCCTGCTTTTGAATTTCGGCAATGGCATGCAATGTCAAAGTTGTCTTACCCGAACTCTCCGGACCGTAAATTTCAATGATGCGCCCCTTTGGATAACCGCCGCCCAGCGCCAAATCGAGGCTCAGCGAACCCGACGGGATCACTTCAACATCAACTTTATGAGCTTCACCAAGCTTCATGATCGAGCCATCACCAAACTGCTTGGTGATTTGATCCATGGCTAGACCCAGCGCTTTTAATTTCCCATCATCAATCTTTTTCTCTGGCGCCTGAGCCGTGCCAGTTGCGGCGTCTGTTTGATGTTTGTCATCGGTTTTCGCTGTGCTAGCCATACCTCTCCCTCCGTTATCTTATGCTGTATAGTATACCATAAATCAAGCGCCTACCGCGAGCGGTGAAACTTTGCTATAATGGACAACATGAAACGACAAGCAGGCTTTACGGTGGTCGAGGTGCTGGTAGCGATTATATTTCTCGGCGTGGCTACGGCGGTGGCGTTCACCCAGCTGGTGACAATTCAACGCGAGCACCAAAACGACCGGAAAAAAACCGCTATTAATGCCATGCATTACAGCCTTGAGGAAGCCTATTACAAGCAGCATGGCTCTTATCCAGAAAAGATTACTGACGAGACACTACCAACCATGGATAAGGAGCTACTCAAAGATCCGAATGGTAAAAAGCTGGGCGATAATGACAGCGCCTATCGCTACGAGCCGACTAATTGCCAAAGCGGTAAATGTAAATCATATTCGCTCAGAGCCACGCTTGATGGCGAGGCGGATTTCGTCAAAGACAGCCGCCACAAATAGCTAAATTATAGTCAAACTAATCGTAGCAGACGGGCCGACCGTTCTTGAAGGCCTCGATGGCGTTGTTGAGGATGGCCACTTGGTGCTTGGGATTGGCCACGTAGTGAAAAATATAAGTTGTCTCCTCACCCTCAGTACTGAGGCGAATCGTGCCGTAGTTAAAGATCGTCTGGGCGATGCCGGCTTGGAAAAAGCTGGCGTCCTCGATACTACCGAGGCTCACTGTCTGCTCGTGCCGAACGAAGAGGCTCTGTTGGATTTCCTGGATGACGCTTTCATTAGTCATGAAAAAATGATTCTGTAGATACACCCACAGAGTGATCGCGCCGCCGAGCACCACCAAGGCAACGAGCAGCAGCGCAATACCCAGCACTGCCCCCGGATTCACCGCCGGAAACAGCGGAATATTGGCAGTTAACGACGAGAACGAGGCCGCAAATACCAGCAGCACGACGACCAACAGGAGGGTAATGGCCGTCGGGATGACCATACCGATCGGGTGGCGCTTGATGTCGAGGATGACATACTCGCCCTCGCTGAGATTGAGCTGCGGATAGTCACGAACGGACTGGTCGTGGCGCGCCTTAGTCTCTGGGCTGACTGCGGGAACGGTCGGCTCAAGCGGCCGCGCCGCATGAACAACATTTGGTTCGTTAGCGTATTGGGCACGAATTTGTGGATTGAAATTTTGCCCCTCGATCATCTCTGGCTGGATGGTGACGTGCGAGGCTGGCTGTGGCTCAATCGGCGGCGCGGTCGTCACCGGTGGCGGTGTCGCGGCGGCCGGCGGATGGTGATACAGCGGCCGACCGTCAGAATCATACGCAACCGGCTGGGTATAATCAGGCTCGGGGTTAGTCTGGTTCGGATTCATTAGTTCTAGTATAGCATATCGGCCGGATTATGCGACGTCACGGGCATGTTTTGTCCGATTGTTATGGCGTGGGTTACGCTGCGCTACCCGCCGCAGATCCTCGTGCGCATCAAACTCGTCGATGATCTTATGCCCCAGTATCCGCTCAAGCACGTCCTCCAGGCTGACGATACCAACCGTCTCGCGAAACTCATTCACCACGATGAACAAGTGATGCCGCACTCGCAAAAACGCCGCCAGCGCGTGCTGCAATGTCTGATCCTCGCGGATATAATACACCTTTTTCTCCATGACGGTTCGTGCCCGCTTGCTCGTCGACGAACGGTTAATTGTCAATAAATCCTGAATATATAGCATCCCCACTATATGATCAATATCGCCCTTGGTCACCGGGAAGCGGCTATGCCCAGTCTTGTGCAGCGCGTCCAGCACCAGTGGGCCCAATACCTCGTCCTGATCCACCGTATCAATCACGCTACGCGGCGTCATCACTTCCTTGACCGGCACCGTATCAAACGACAGCACACCGATGACCATCTTTTTCTCATCTCGACTGAGCGCCTCGCCCGCCTGCTTGACCATAGTGACGAGCTCTTCTTTTGACTCAATATCATAGCCGTCATTGGGCATTGGCGCCACCGAGCGAATCATCGCAAATAACGTCGGAAACTTCTCAATCAGCGCCAAAATTCGCCCCTCATACCGCTCGTAAAGCCGCTGAGAATATTGCTGCCATAATGAAATCCGCGCCACTGCTCCTATCTCCAATGCGATCACTAGCGAGATAATAATGCCCAGTAGCCAATGAAATAACTCCACACCGATGACACTGAGTGTCACCAGCAGCACCGCTGCGATCACCCGCTGCAATGAGAAAATATCCCGCATCAGTGCGTGCCGCTTCAACAAATACTGCGCATCCTGATCACCACGACGCGCTCGCCGCTGCAGCTCGAACTTACTGTGCGACGAGGCCTGCGGATGAACGCCCATGACCATTACGAGCAATATCAGCACCACCACATACAGGATTCCTAGCAAAATATCGCTCATGCTGTTCATTGTATACTTTTTATGCTATAATAGCCAGAGTTAATTTGGAGGAAATATGAACGGAAAAACCTGGGCTATCTTTGCAATCGTTGTCGCGGCTGTCGTCGGCGGTATGATCTATCTGTCAACACAAAATCGCTTGAATGTCAGTGATATCTCAAATGACGCAGCTATGCGCATCATACCGGCCGAAGCACGCACTGGTGACATCAGCGAGCACACGATCGGCAACACCAATGGCAAAGTTGTGATGATCGAATACGGCGACTACCAGTGTCCAGGCTGCCGCACCGCTGCACCAGAAGCCAAGCGCGTAGCCGAGAAATACAAGGACCACGTCGCGCTAGTCTTTCGTAATTATCCGATCCCGTCGCTCCATCCAAACGCCCGAGCGGCGGCGGCGGTCGCCGAGGCAGCTGGGCTGCAGGGTAAGTTCTGGGAAATGCACGATTTGCTCTATACCAACCAGGGTGCGTGGGGCAATGCCCGTGCCAAAGAACGCACCGACGTCTTCAGTGGCTACGCCAAGCAGCTGGGTCTGAATATCGAGAAATTTAATGCCGACCTGGCCTCCAGTGCTGTCACAAAGAAAATTGACTTTGATGTGGCAATCGGGCGACAGCTGCAGATTGACGGCACACCAACCTTTTTTGTTAATAGCAATAAGCTCAACCTAACCGATTCCAGCTCTATCGAAAACGCCGTCAAAGACGCCCTGAAAAAGGCCGGCGTCGCAGTTGATGAAGCAAAAAAATAACATCAAATTGATCAAAAGCATTAACTAGTGTCCAAGTAAAAATCACCCCGGTGCCTGTGGGGTGATTTTTTATGCCGTCCCTTTTTAGGACATGCGCACTTATTGTGCTATGTATGTTTGCCATTTGGCAGGCACCACATCCACTGCGACCTTTTTGCGTCGACTGGTCGACACAACATTGATTGCTATTGGCATGTGTTTCGTACTCCTTTGTACTAGTGCAGCCTCACGCGCTTCGACCTTTATTGCCCACTTTATGATAAGCAACGACATGCTTCGGCGCGAGACACATCAGCCATCATAACAAAGACTGATACGAACGTCAAGCTGGGGCTACCCCTGATCTGACCCCTGATACCAGCCTCAAAACAAGCGCAACCGCTTGGCAAGGATATACACAATACTGATGAGCAGCACCGTAAACCCGGTAATCACCGGGTAGGCCCACACCTCTCCCTGAAACGGCAAGGCAATATTCATGCCGTACATACCATAAAACACATTCGGGATCGCCAGGAGAATAGTGATGGCGGTCAAGACTTTCATCCGCTGGTTGAGGACATTGTTAGCGATGGTTGAATAGGCGTTCTGGATACTGGTGATGGTCTGGCTGTTGGCGGCGACCATGACCAGTAATTGCTTGACGTGTAGCACTAGATCACCCAGTGCCTCAAGGTCGCGCACTGTGAACAGGCCGCGGCGATTGAGTGCTAATTGGCCGAGCACGCTCGCTAACCCCTCGAGGCTCGAATGAAATTCGTTGAGGCTATCTTCGATAGCTACAAACTCGATAAAGTCAGCATTTTTCACCTCGTGGCGCGACAGCCGATGCCGGGCCGCAGCAATATTACTAGCGAGGTCATGGATCTGCTGCTCATACGCAGCCACCGCACAGGCGATGGTCGCCGCGAGGAGCGCGCCGGGTTTGTCGGTCGTAGTTGTGAGAAACGGCTCGGCGGCCTGCGGCGAAAAATTATTGGCAGGATTAATCGTCACAAACTGGGTTTTTGACACCGCAGCCAGCAGCGGCGCGGTTTTTATAGCATCATCCCGAACCAGCGGTAGCCGCACAAAGACATACTCAATGCCGCCGCTATATTCCATCCGCGGCAGCTCGCGCACATCGGCCGCGTCACGGACGATATTTTCATCGAGGCCGAACTGCTCGGCCAATTCATCTGGACATAGCGTACCGCTGGCATGCGCCCACACACCACGATGAAACTGATGCGTTCGCCCCAACGAATCGCTCGCACATCGCCGCTCAAAGTAGCCCACCGTCATGCAAGAATTATACCCCAGAAAACACCGCTCTGGCAATTAGCCGCGTAGCCGCTTTTCCCGGACCGGCATTACCATAATCATTGCGACAACCATCAGCCCTGAACTGATCAAAAATACCTGATGCAACCCATCAGCAAAGGCGTGGAGAATAACATCGGTAAATTCAGCTTGCTGCTGGTTGAACTGCTGTTTTGCTTGGACTTGGGCTGGCGCTGGCAAGCGCTCAAATCCTTGAGCTGCCGCCCGAGCAATCATCTCTTTTTGAGCATTTAGCCGCAGCAGCACGTCAGCATTCAATTCGCCAGACAGCATCTGCTGGGCAGCCGGTGAGCGCTGTAAACTCTGGATATACGGCAGCTGATGCGGATCACCAACATGCGCTAGGATGCCAGCGGTCAGTACACCCGAAAATACCGCCGCACCAATTGTCGAGCCCAGCCCACGAAATAGCTGCACGCTGGAGGTCGCCGCACCGAGGTCTTTTTGCGTAAACTCATTCTGCACCGCCAAGGTCAAGATCGGCATCGCTGCCCCCAGGCCCAGCCCTGCCAGCGCCATCACCACCGCCTCGTGCCAATATGGCGACTCGGGCTGCAAGATAGTCAGTGCCGCTACACTGGCCGCCGTCACGCCAAATCCACCAACAATCCAGCGCTTATATTTACCAGTCTTGGCAACCAGCCGACCGACCGTGATCGAACTCGTCATGATACCCGCCACCATCGGCAGCAGCATTAGCCCAGCCTGTGAGGCGGTGGCCCCAAATACCTGCTGATTAAACTGTGTCAGATACAGAATCGCCCCCATAAAGGCCGCGCCAAACAAGCTAGCTGCTACCATGATCAGGCTATAGGTTCGATTAGCAAAGAACCGTAGCGGCAGGATCGGCTGTTTGGCCCGCCGCTCAATGAGAACAAAGCTTAACGCCGCCAGCGACGATACGGTCAGCAATACGCCCTGAATCAGCGCTAGGCTGACACCGCTCTCAATTAGCCCCTTGAAGATCATCTCCGTATTGTCTACCGCCAGCACCAGTGTCGCTAGAGCAATGGTGATACATAGCGCGCCGAGGTAGTCAGGCTTGTGCGTGCGGTCGTGCTTGATCTGCGGGCAGTAGCGAATGATAAGTATGGTAGCAATCACCCCGATCGGCACATTGATCAAGAACGTCCAGCGCCAATCACTCACCACACCAAACAGCGACACGCCATCAGTTAGCCAGCCACCCAAAAGCGGCCCGACCACTGAGCTCACGCCAAACACCGCGCCGATGAGTCCCTGCCATTTGCCGCGTTGTTTTGGCGGAAAGAGGTCGCCAACAATGGTAAAGGCGTTCGCAGTGATGATGCCGCCGCCGATACCCTGCAGCGCCCGCCACGCGATCAGCCACTCGACGGTCGGCGCCAGGCCACTCAGCAGTGAGCCGATGGTAAAGATAATCACCCCAGCGAGCAGCAGCGGCTTGCGGCCGTACATGTCGCTCAACTTACCAGCCAGCGGCACGGTCACCGTAGTGGTCAACATATAAGCGGTGACGATGAAGCCAAGCGATGAAAAACTATTAAACTCCTTGACAATCGCCGCCAGCGCCGTCGAGACAATCGTCTGATCCAGCGCCACCAAAAACAGTGCGCTCATCACCGCACTCATGACAATTAATTTATTTCTGATTGATAATTCGTGTAGCATTGTTACCTTTCACATTATTCAAGTATCAGTAGTCCATAAATGTAAGAACTCTCCAACTCAACTACCTAGTACGATTTACATCCTGTACCCAAGTGTAATATTTTACGCCGGACGGGCGGCGGGTGTCAAGAAATACCAGGCGGACAGAATCCGCCCCAACCCAGCCTCGCTAAAATTCTTACTTAACCAGTCGCAGCCGCTCAACCAGCCAGTCGCGCGGCAAGATCGACAAGAACCAGCCAGCGCGCGGGCCGGAATCTTTGCCAATGAGCACGCGGTAGATGGTGGTGAAGAGTTCCCGCGGTGGCAGCAAACCGCTTTCCTTGTAGGCGTAAATTGCTTGATGAAACCAATTACCATCAGCCTCAGCCGGCGCCCCGGCGATATCGTCAGCTAGTCGCCGTAGATATTCTTTCTCTTCTGGCGAGAACTCATCGGGATGTACCTCGTCTGCCAAGCGAAACTTCAATGACTCAGGCGCCCACTTTCCCAGCCACCGACTGACATAGCCTAGTTCCGTGATAATCACCGTCTCTTCCTCGTCGACGATGCGGGCGTATTCCGGACTGCGCCGCAAAATCTCAATCGTCTTCACTGTGTCGCACAGCGCTGCTTGGTATGAAATGACCAGATGCGAGAATGGAATTGAGCTAACCGCTGGATGATTCAGCCCGTCAGTACACAAGAATAATAGCTGTTCGTCGAGCTCATTTTGCGGATGCTGCTTCATCGCCGCGAAGTCGTCAACCAGCCGCACCAGGCTATCGGTCTCGTCAAAATACAGTCGCTTGGCCGGCGAATACCGGAGCATGAAATAGCGCACCACCTCAGGTGGCAACATATCGACAACATCGTGCGCGTTCACACCGGTACCTTTGCTGGCACTCATCTTTTTGGTATCACCAGTGCGATTGATAAAGTCATACGGCACCGGCACTGGCGCATCAATGTCATAAACCTCGCGGGCGATCCGCTTGCCGGTATCATACGAGCCGCCCTTCGTCGCGTGATCACGGCCAAACGGCTCAACATCAACGCCGAGCAGCCACCACCGCCCCGGCC
>ERZ773069.549-NODE-549-length-24567-cov-15.359620_pt1 | contig 24567 bp, 20 predicted proteins | sample MGYA00580619_ERZ773069 | MGnify/ENA primary metagenome ERZ773069 (study PRJEB29015, sample SAMEA2738007) | human oral metagenome | biome: human oral; feature: human-associated habitat; material: dental | place: China | collected 2108 ...
GCCGGTCAGAACGATTTTTTTCATTTACGAACCTCTCCTTACAGGGTAAGATGAAGAAAGCTATGTCTTGTATTTTACTCTGCGGAGAGCATTATCTCAAGGCGGCAAAGGAGGCATTATGACGGTAGGTATCATTGGGGCTATGGAAGAAGAGGTGAGCGGCCTTGCGGCGCGGCTTGCGGAGGCAAAAGAGGAAGTACGCGCGGGTATGCGCTTTCTGACGGGAAAAATCGAGGGGAAGGGCGTTGCGCTTGTCTGCTCCGGCATCGGCAAGGTAAATGCAGCCGTTGCGGCGAGCATCTTGATGGAGCGCTTTCATGCGGACTGCATCCTGAATACCGGCATTGCGGGCGGCATTGCGCCGGAGGTAAAGCTCGGTGACATTGTGCTCTCGACGGACTGCCTGGAGCATGATTTTAATGTCACGGCCTTCGGCTATGAGAAGGGTGTGATTCCGAGAATGGAGACCAGTGTGTTTCCGTCAAATCAAAGACTCTTGGAACTCGCGAAGACCTGCGAAGAGGAGCTCGCTTCCGGCGTCACGGTTCACACGGGACGCGTGGTGTCCGGCGATCTCTTTGTCGCGAGCCGGGAAAAGAAGGAAGAGCTGTACCGCGACTTTCACGGAAGCTGCTGCGAGATGGAGGGCGCTGCGATTGCGCACACGGCCTATCTCTACGGCGTACCCTACCTTGTGATTCGCGCCATTTCCGATCAGGCGGATATGAAGGCAACGGAGAATTATCCGGAATTTACGGCGCAGGCAATCGAGAACTTTTTAAAGCTCACGCTTCGCATGCTGAAATCGCTCTGAGTTCACTCTTCGAGGACTTCAATCTCCATATAGTCAAAGGGAAGCGCCTCGAGAAAGTTATCGGCGGTAAAACGCGTGCGCGCACGGCGCTTGAAGTCACGGATGTTCTTCTCAAGCCAGAGCGGCGAGGGGAGATCGAATTCCGCGGCGAGGGCGGTGACGGCGCCGAGCACCTTTTCGGTGCGGCTTTTTTCGCGGCTTTCATCGTTAATGACAGCGTTTAGAATTATTTTGGTGTGCCGGACACATTTTCCGGAGAGACGAAACATGAGCTTACCTCCGCATCTGCAAGTTGAGTGTTAGCTGTCCGTCTATCGTAGCGGAAGCGAGTCACAAATGCAATGCGATGCTCAGAAAGGAGTTTTGGGTGGAACAGTCGGGTATGGATTACAGCAAGTTCCTTGAGGAAGCGCGCTTGGCGGTCATCAAGGAGGCAGAGCTTCGGAAGCAGGAGGAGGAGCTCGGTGTGCAGGAGGCGGAGCGCCGTCAGGAACTCATGGCGGAGGAGCAGAGCCTTAAGGACAACATTGAGCGCACCGTGCAGAACCGCCGAAAAGAGCTCAGCGATAACTTTGACGACGAAATCGCGCGAGAGCGGGATGCCGTCAAGCGGGCGCAGTCCAAGAAAGAGAGAGCAAAGAGCATAGGCAAGCAGGAGCGAATTGCGTCGGAATCCGCCCCGCTCGAGGACAAGCGGACAGAGATCAAGCGCACGCTCCGCGAACTGTTTCGGAAGAACGGGGTCCCCTCGATATTCCGCTCCAAACTTTACTATGCGCTCTACTGGCCGCAGCACTTCGCCGAATGGATGAAGATTCTGCTCTTTGTCGCAGCTCTCTTTGTGGCATTGCCCTGCGGCATTTATTTCTTTGCGCTGCCCGAGCACTTGCGCAATATACCGGCCCTGGTATTGATTTACATTGCGGATATCGTGGTAATCGGCGGCATCTACACGGCCATCGGCACGCGCTCCAAGCTCCGTTACCTGGAGACCCTGAAAGAGGGGCGGCGCATGCAGAACGAACTCACAGCACTCGCAAGGGAACTCAAGAAGTTAAAGAAGCGCATTCAGCGCGATAAGAGCGATGAGCCCTATGCACTGGACAGCTACGACAGTGAGATTTCCGCCGCAGAGCAGCGGCTTGAGGAGACCCAGCAGAAGAAACAGGCTGCGATGCAGAAATTCGAAGCGGAGACCAGCGGAATCATTGCGAAGGAACTCAGCGGAGAGGCAGAGCCGCGCATCGCCCAGAAGAAGAGTGCTTACGAAGAGACCCACAGTCGCTTGACCGAAATCGGCAAAGAACGGCAGGCAGCGGCGCTCCGCCTCGCGGAAGCCTATGAACCCCTGCTCGGCAAGGAGTTCATGTCGGAGGAAAAAATCGAGGCGTTAAAGAACATCATGGACAACGGGACGGCAACCAATTTGGCGGAAGCTGTTGAACAGTACCGGAACCGACAGGAGTCCTGAGCATGGCGGCGGAAACAAACACGCTGAAAAAGGACTGGCGCAGACTGATATGGATTACGGCCGGCCTCCTTACGGTGCTGGTCGCATGGAACATTTATCACGGGCGCAAGAGTTACCGCGCCTATGCGGTGCTGAACCAGCAGGATGTGAGCCAGGGCAGCCTGGTGGGTTACGAGCCCTTCAAGCGCGGTTTTCTCAAGTATTCGAAGGACGGCGTCAGCTATATCGGCGAAAAGAATGAGACCTACTGGTCCTCGAGTTTTGAGATGAAAGATCCGGTTATCGATGTCAACGGGGCTTACGCGGTCATTGCGGACCGCACCGGAAACATCCTTCAGATTTTTGACGAGAAGCACGGAAAAATCGGAGAATGCCGCACGGAGCGAAGCTTGGACAGCGCTTCGATTTCGGCCGGCGGCATTGTCGCGACGCTCGAAGAGGACAGCGTTGCGAGCTACATTCAGTTTTACAACCCGGACGGCACGGTGCTCGACATCACGGTCAAGGCGCTGCTCGAGGGCGACGGTTTCTTTACGGCGCTCGATCTCTCGGATGACGGCAGCCAGGTCCTTGTGGGAGTTGCTTATCTCGAGGGCGGCGTGCTCCACGGCAAGGTGGCAGCCTACGATTTCTCGGAAAAAGAGAGCGGCGGCAAGGGACCGATGCGCGGCGGCGTGGAGCCCTTTGCCGGGAAGAATCTGATTTCGGAGGTGCGTTACCTGCAGAACGGAACCGCTTTTGCGGCGTCCACACGCGGGCTCTTCTTTTTCCGGGTCGGGGAACAGAAGGTGGAGGGCTACAGCTCCGTCGAGGCGGAGGAGGAGATACGATCGCTCTGCTTTGACCGCTCCTATGTGGGCATAGTTCTGAACGATACGGTGTCCAAAAACGGGCCGTACCGCATAGAACTTTACAACAGCAGCGGAGAGCGGGTGATGCACGCAAACTTCGGCGAGCACTACAGCACCTCCTTTGTGGACAAGGGGACCGTGTTCCTGCTCGGGAGCGATACCCTGACGATTTTCTTAAAGAACGGCACCAAACAGTTCAGCGGAAACGTGGATTTTTCTCTGGTGCGCGCCGTGCGCCGCCCCGGAGAGAATCGCTACCTCTGGCTCGGGGCCTCGCACATCAAAGAAGTAAAACTAAAGTGAGCGGAGGGGAAGAAATATGGAGAAGATTGGCATTGGCGTAGATGTCGGCGGAACCGGCATCAAGTTGGGAATGTTTCGGGAAGACGGAACGCTCATCAAGAAATGGGATTTTCCGACCGATACGAGTGATAACGGAAGCCATGTGTTGCCTGACATTGCAAAGAGCATTCAAACGATGACGGAAGAGAGTTTTCACGGCAAGGCGGAGCTCATCGGTGTGGGACTCGGGGTTCCGGGCCCGGTGCAGCCGACCGGCTATGTGGAAGTAGGCGTCAACCTGAATTGGCGGGAGATGTACCCGGCGCGGGAACTCTCGGAGCTGCTCGGCGGTGTTCGCGTTGAGGTCGGCAACGATGCCAATGTCGCTGCGCTCGGTGAGGCTTGGCGCGGCGGCGGCGAAGGTGCGGCGAATGCGGTTCTCATTACGCTCGGAACCGGTGTCGGCGGCGGCATTATCATGGACGGTGAAATCGTGACCGGAAAGCACGGACTCGCGGGTGAGATCGGGCACATTCATGTGCGGGACGGCGAGACCGAGCCCTGTAACTGCGGGGCGGTCGGTTGCCTTGAGCAGATTGCGAGTGCCACCGGCATTGTCCGCGAAGCGAAACGCCGCCTCGCGAAGGAAAAGGAGCGGGAGAGCGGCCTCCGCGCCTTCGGCGACAAGCTGACGGCGAAGGATGTCTGCGACCTCGGACGGGAGGGCGATGCCCTCGCGGATGAAATCATGGAGACGGTCGCCAAGTATCTCGGTGAGACCGTGGCCATGCTCTGCATGACCATAGACCCGGAAATCATTATCATCGGCGGCGGCGTGTCCCGGGCGGGGGCTTACCTGCTCGACAAAATCCGAGTTTATTACGACCGCTATATGAAGCTTTCTCAGAACCGCGGTCGCGTGGTGCTCGCGGAGCTCGGCAACGATGCCGGCATCTACGGCGCGGCAAAGCTGGTGCTCGGATGACGCAGGAGCCTTTCCCGGGCGTCTTTGTGGTCGAAGCCGAGACCGAAATGGTAGGCGTCCGGCATTTGAATTACGGTATTTTGCGCGGAAAACCCGGCGAGCGCAGCGTGTTGATTGACTGCGGCTTTCCGGCGGGATTGGACCCTTCCGGGGCGGAGACACTCCGAAGGGTGTTTCAAGAGCTTCGGCTTTCCCCGGCGGAGCTTGACGTTTTGATTACGCACGGGCATAAGGATCACCTCGGGCAGGCGCAGGAACTCGAGCGTTTGGGCGCGCGCATCTTTGTAAACCCGGAGGATATGGATCAAAGTGCCATACTGAATACCCTGCTCATGGGCGATGAGGGACGGCGCATGCTCTTTCGCCTGGTCGGGCTCGAGACCTATGACCGGGAGACCTATGAGGCCTTTTGGTCAGCGGCGGACGGCTTTGTGGAGGGCTATCGAAATATCTGGGAGTTTCCCTACACACCCATACACCCGGGGGAGAGCCGCACGGTCGGCGACTATTGCCTCGAGGTCGCGGCGCTGCCCGGGCACACCCGTGGCGAACTCGGTTTCTTCGATCGAAAACACAAATTTATTTTCAGCGGGGATCATGTGCTCGAAGAGGTTGCACCCATTGTGAGCAACATCGGCGAGTTTCCGAATGCCCTGTCCGCGTATCTCAGAACGCTCCGGGAGGCCGCGGAGCGCTTCTCGGACTATCTCTTTGTGCCCGGGCACGGCGCCCCCTTCCGAAATCCGGAGGCTGCCGTCCGGAAGGCAGAGCGCTATTACCGGAAGCACTGCGATCAGCTTGAGAAAATCGTGAGAGACGAGGGGAGACCGGTGTTGCTCCGCGACGTCGGCTCCATGGCATATCGCCGTTATCGGCGGCCGCTCACCATGAAGGAGAGAGAAGTCTGCATTCAGATTTGGTTTAAGACCTATGCCTGCCTAAAATACTTGGAAGAGCAGGGGCGGCTTCGGGAAGAGCTGAGAGACGGCGCATCCTATTGGAGTGCGGGCGCTTGAGCAAAGTGCGTCGGCAGAGAAAACAGAAAACAGGCAAAGAAAAACACGTCCGGATCTCGGACGCGTTTTTCTTTGCCTGCGCTTGTTTATTCGGTGACGCGGCGAAAGCGCACGCTCGCCTTGAAGTAATCGCCGTCGATTTGGATGTCCAGCGTGCCGCCCTGCAGCTCCGTGAGCGACTTCGCAATCGAGAGCCCCAGACCGCTGCCTTCGGTCGTGCGGGAGCGGTCGCCGCGCACAAATCTCTCGGTCAGCTCCTCCGGGCTAATATTCAAAGCGCTCGCCGAAATATTCTTCAGCGTAAAACTCACAAAGGCCTCATCCGCCGAAACTTCCGCGTAGACGCGGGAATTTTTGGCGGCGTACTTGCAGGCGTTGTTGTAGAGATTTTCGAGGACGCGCCACAGGTGTTGGCCGTCCGCGAAGATATAGAGCGGCTCCTCGGGGAGGGTCGGAATCAGCGTGAGCCCGCTCTCTGAGAAGCGCTCTTCGAACTCGCCGTTGGTCTGTTCCACCAGTTCGACAAAGTCGATTTTTACGGGATCGATCTGCACATTGCCGGTGGAAGCCTTGCTCGCCTCGACCAGATCCTCGGTCAGGGTCTTTAAGTGCTGCGATTTTCTCTCTAAGATGTCGACATAGTTCTGCACCGCGGGATCGGAGGGATGCGCTCTCCGAATCAGGTCGATGTAGTTGATGATTGAGGTGAGCGGCGTCTTGATGTCGTGCGACACATTCGTGATGAGCTCGGCCTTCATGCGCTCGGAGCGGACACTGTCGTTCAGGGCGCGCTGAAGTCCCGCGTTGATGTTGTTGATGGTCGCGGCGAGCCGCGCCTCTTTGCCGTGGAAGCGCGCGGGGTCAAGGAGTTGCTCGCTCCGATCGGGCTCGCTGTCCAGCAGGCCGATGGCGGCCGCAATCTCATCGCTCTCGCTCTGTTTCTGGTAGAGATGCTGATAGAGCCAGAGATCGAAGATGGCCAGCAAAAGAATCAAGAAGCTCGCCTCGAGCCGTGCGTTCAGCGACTTGCCGCGCAGCAGGAGAAAGCTTGCGGTCACCGCGCCCGCGAGATTTACCAGGAGAAAGAGCAGGTAGTAAACCGTCATTCGCTGCACAAAACTCACCGTTCTCGACTGCCGCACGAGGCTCTCGAAGAGCTCTCTAAGAAAGCTGTTCTGCCAAAGGATTTTCGCCTTATACATGCGGAGGGCGGAAAACCAGAAGAGCAGCACAAAGAGGTAGATGATGGCCGCGTGAAGCAATTTCTCCGAGAAGGACCAGTAGGCCGTGGGCAGCATGAGATGCAAGATGCGCACCGCAACCTGGGTCGCAAAGAGCATGCAGAGGGCACAGAGAGCGCCGAGCAGCAAAGCTTTGCTCTCGATGCGGTAGCGATCGATGGGAAGCAGTTGAATTTCGACCGCACCCTTGCGCTTATGTCCCGAGAGCAGAGAGAGGGAAATCAGCGTGAGCAGCATAAAGCTTGCGCCCGCAAAGAGGAAAATCATGCCGACCCCGTAGAGCGCGCGCTGGCGCGCATAGTTCAGCACGCCTTGGTAAAAGGCATCCTGCAGGGGATAGTTCGTATCGACCGCAAGTATCAGATGATAGTCCGCCGTCCGGCTCGAAACTTCTTCGAGGAGCAGCGAGCGTATCTTGTTCGGCGTCTCCGGCAGATTGTTGTCCGGAAGAGGATTTTCGGAGTTGAAAATCGCATAGCGCCCAAAGGAACGCGCCTGCGCATCGCTTAAGCCCGGGCGGTTCGTATAGTTCTTCCGCCCGTCGATTTCCAGGAGATAGTAGAGATTCGAATTCCCCGTGTTAAAGAGCTTAACACCCCGATAGTAGTCGCCGAGGCACTGCATGACCTCGCGGGTCATGGTATCGAGCGTCTTAAAGGCGGAGCCGGGACCGGTTGCCTTCTGGGTTTCGCGGTAGGCGCGCCAAGTGATGGGATAGGTTTGCCCGTCGCCGCCGGGTGCCGCGTCGTCGTGAATGACACGGTAATCGTTGTCAAAGGAGTAGCCGTGTTCCTTCGCATAGGCCAGCACATCGGAGACGGAGAATATCTTTTCGGCGCCGTTTCCGTCGGAATACGAGAAGACCTCGTTGTCGGCGTCAAAGGCCCCGTCGGTCTCGAAGACATCGCGGTAGCGGACATAGCCGAGCAGTTGCTGTACCCGATCGCGGAGCAGGGCCTCGAAGGCGGGCGAGTCCTCGTAGTGCGCGGGATTCACCCAGCTTAAGCCCTCGCGAAACGCTGCGCTCCCGTAGAGCAGGCAGATGCCGGACAGGAAGGCAAAGAGCGCCAGAAGATGCACAATCAGCAGAACCGCCTTTTTGTAGAACATAACTCTTTCTGCCTTGGCGTCCGATTTCATGGCTTCTTTTCCACCTTATAGCCGACGCCCCAGACAACCTTTAAGTAACGCGGCTCCTTCGGATTGATCTCTATCTTTTCGCGAATGTGGCGGATGTGGACGGCAACGGTGTTATCCGCGCCGATGGCCTCTTCGTTCCAAATTTTCTCATAGATCTCATCGATCGAGAAAACCTTGCCCGCATTCTTGACGAGCAGCAGGAGGATATTGTACTCAATCGGTGTGAGTTTGACGGTATTGCCGCCGACCTGAACTTCCTTGGTCTCATCGTTGATCACCAGATCGCCGACCGAGTAGAGGTGCTGATTGTCGCGGCTGTCCACGTTGCCGAGCTCCGTATAGCGGCGAAGCTGGCTCTTGACGCGCGCCACGAGTTCCAGGGGATTGAAGGGCTTGGTGAGATAGTCGTCCGCACCGATATTCAGGCCCAAAATCTTGTCATTGTCTTCGGATTTGGCCGAGAGAATAATAATCGGGATGGAGCTTTTTTCTCGGACCTGTCTGGTGGTCCGGATGCCGTCGAGCCCGGGCATCATGACATCGACAATCAGGAGGTCGACCGGCGTCTCCTCCATAATTTCCAGCGCCTCCGCGCCGTCGTAGGCGGGAAGAACTTTAAAGCCCTCGCCGGTGAGGTAGATGCTGATTGCCTCGACGATTTCGTGGTCATCGTCACAAACCAGAATTCTCTGCATATGCTTTCCTCGCTGTGTTAAAATAAACCTTCCGGTTGCAACGCGGGTTTTGAGCCGCGTTGCGTCTAGTATAACATAAGGAGAGCAGGAAGCGAAATGACGGATGAACAGTTGATGCGGGCCGCAATTCGGGAGGCCGGAAAAGCGGAGGCACTCGGCGAGACGCCGATCGGCTGTGTGATTGCGCGCGAGGGGAAAATCATCGCACGGGGCTATAACCGCCGCATGACGGATAAGCAGACACTTGCGCACGCGGAGCTCTTTGCTCTCCGCAAGGCTTGCAAAAAGGCGGGGGACTGGCGGCTTGAGGACTGCACGCTCTACGTGACCTTGGAGCCCTGCCCCATGTGCGCGGGGGCCATTGTGCAGGCGCGCATTCCGCGGGTGGTCTACGGGGCCTCGAATCCCAAGGCGGGCTGTGCGGGTTCGGTGCTGAATTTACTCAACGAGCCGCGCTTTAATCATCAGGCCGCTGTGGAAGCCGGTCTGCTCGGTGAAACGTGTGCGGATCTCATGCGGGATTTTTTTCGCACATTGCGGGAGAAAAAACGCGCCGCACAGACAGAGAGTGCGGAAGGAACGGAAAAAACGGAGTAAGAAGACTGAATTCCCAGACAATATAAGTCTAAAACTACAAAACACCGCAGAAGAGATTGCAAAACTCCGGGAACTATACTATACTTAATTCGGGAGAAAAGTGTATTATCCGGTAAAGGGGAGGTCTCATGGAGCGGGCGGAGCGGTGTTTTCAGCGTATCTTTGTCGGCTATGCGAGCTTCTATCAGCTTCTTTTGCTGCTTGAGTGTGCTGTCCAGTATGTGAGCGGCAGTGCGCGCAGTTTTGCGACACATAACGCCCTGTTGAACGGGCTTTTGTTGCTCATGAGCCTCTGTGCCATGTTCCGGCTCGGGCAGAAAGAGAGAAGACCTTCGCTCACGCTGAAGCTCGCGCTGATTGCGCTGTTCTGTGTATTCGGAAAAGAGGCGATATTACAGGGAGTTGTGCCGCCCTATGCCTATGCGGAACTTTTGAACGGAGAGCTTTTCTTCATGGTTTTTCTGCTCTATCAGACTTTGTTTTGCCGCGAGACCGAGTACTTTTGAAGCGCGGAAGCGGGCGCTGTCCGCTTGACAAAGCACAGGTGGCTCTCGTATACTGAAAGTCCGCACAGCCGGGGAGACGGCGGTTCCCTGCACCTGCAGTCCGCCATAGCAGGGGTGATATCCCGCCTCGGGCGTGCAGAGCTGTGAAGCAGCCCACGGTAAGCGGCGTAGACGCGAGGGCCCCCGCGCGGCGGACCTTTGCGAACCGTGTCAGGGCAGGAATGCAGCAGCACTAAGCAAATGCGTACGGGCGATGCGGGATCGCCGTCGCCGAGCTGGCTGCCGCGGTAACGTTCATGGCTCCCGTTCAAAGCGGGATGTGCGGCTTGTTTTTGATTTGACAGAGAGAGACGGCAGAGCCGTCTTTTTTTGTTTTGGGCTTCCTTGTGATATGGCCGAATCTGTCGTATACTTTTGACAAGTATGCGGCATTTTGAGGTGCATACGCAAGCGGTAAGAGGAGTCGGATATGGCAGAAAAAGAAAAGTTAGAGAGAGAGAAGTCGGAGAAGGCAAAAACAGAGAAAAAGGGCGGCAGAATTCGCGTCGGTATGCTGACCAGCGGCGGCGATTGCCAGGCGCTGAATGCGACCATGCGCGGCATTGCGAAGGCGCTCTACAATCTGTACGAGAGCGTGGACATTGTCGGCTTTCGGGACGGTTACCGCGGCCTTATGTATGAGGACTACCGTCTGCTGTTAAAGAGTGATTTTTCGGGCATACTCACGCGGGGCGGCACCCTGCTCGGCACCAGCCGGCAGCCGTTCAAGCAGATGACGGTGCCGGATGAAAACGGAAACAATAAGGTGGAACTCATGAAGGCGACCTACCGGAAGCTGGGGCTTGACTGCCTCTGCGTGCTCGGCGGAAACGGAAGCCAGAAGACGGCAAACCTGCTGCGCCAGGAGGGACTTAACATTGTCTCCCTGCCGAAGACCATAGACAACGATCTCTACGGCACGGATGAGACCTTCGGGTTCCAGAGTGCCATTGAGATTGCTTCCAATGCGATTGACTGCATTCACACGACGGCGGCATCGCACGGCAGAGTCTTCATTGTCGAGGTCATGGGACACAAGGTGGGTTGGCTCACGCTCTATGCGGGAATCGCGGGCGGCGCGGATATCATCCTGATTCCGGAAATTCCCTATGACATTCACGCCGTGATTGAGGCGCTTCAGAAGAGACAGAAAGCGGGCAGTCGTTTTTCGATTATCGTGGTTGCGGAGGGCGCAATCTCCAAGGAGACCGCGGCGCTCAGCAAGAAGGAGAGAAAAACCAAGCTTGCGGCGCGGCGCTATCCCTCGGTTGCCTATGAGATCGGCGCGGAAATCGAGGCGCTCACCGGGCAGGAAGTGCGCGTGACCGTGCCGGGACACACCCAGCGCGGCGGTGCGCCGAACCCCTATGACCGTGTGCTGTCCACGCGTCTCGGCGCGCGCGCGGCAAAGCTGATTTACGACGGCAAGTTCGGACAGATGGTCGTAATCCGGAACAATGAGATTACGAGCATTCCGCTCGAGGAGTCGGCCGGCAAGTTAAAGGTGGTGGATCCGAATTCTTCGATTGTCGAAGAGGCGCGGCTCCTTGGCCTCTCGTTCGGAGACCGCTGAGATGGCGTATGTCGCACTCTATCGCAAATGGAGACCCCAAAACTTCGATGAGGTAAAGGGACAGGATGCCGTCTGCACGGCGCTCCGCAACCAGGTCGAGAGCGGGCGTGTGGGGCACGCCTATCTCTTCTGCGGGACCAGGGGCACGGGTAAGACGAGTGTCGCAAAGATTATGGCGCGCGCCGTGAACTGTGAGCAGCCGGAGCGGGGCAACCCCTGCGGTGTCTGCGCATCCTGTCGGGCCATACTCTCGGAGAGCTCCATGAACGTGCAGGAGATCGATGCGGCATCGAATAACGGCGTCGATAACATCCGCGACATTAAGGAGCAGGTGCAGTACCCGCCGACTGCGGGGAAATACCGGGTCTTTATCATCGACGAGGTGCACATGCTCTCGAGCGGCGCTTTCAACGCGCTCCTTAAGACCCTGGAAGAACCGCCGCCCTATGTGATTTTCATTCTGGCGACAACGGAGCAGAGTAAAATACCCGTCACCGTCCTGTCCCGCTGCCAGCGCTACGATTTCCGCCGCATCACGGCGGATACCATTGCGGAGCGCCTGCGGGAACTCGCGACGGCCGAGGGGATACAGGCAGAAGAGGAAGCCCTGCGCTACATTGCGACGCAGGCGGACGGCGCCATGAGAGACGCGCTGAGCCTGCTCGATGAGTGCGTGGCCTTTTGTCCGGACGGAGAGATACGCTACGAGGCGGTGCTGAACATACTCGGCGCCGTGGATGTCTCGGTCTTTTCCGGGCTGTTTCGCGCGCTGCTGCGCGGCCGGGCCGGAGAAGCGCTTGAAATTCTGAACCGCGCCTTTTTGGAAGGGCGTGAGCTCGGGCAGTTCAATGCGGATTTCCTCTGGTATCTCAGAAACCTGCTGGTCTTAAAGACCGCGGAGCGCGCGGACGGTTTGGTGGACTGTGCCGGGGAGCGCCTGAAGCAGCTCCGGGAGGATGCCGAACAGGCGAACAAGGCGGTGCTGCTTCGCGCGATTCGCGTGCAATCGGAACTGGCCCAGCAACTCCGCTATGCCTCGGACAAGCGAACGCTCACGGAACTCTCGCTGATTCGGCTTTCGGAGCCGGAGATGGATACAGACGGCGATGCGCTTCTCAGCCGCATTGCGCGCCTGGAGAAGCGGATTCAGGAACTCGGAAAACGAGGTGTGGTGCAGACGGTCGCGGCGACGGCGGAAGCCGAGCGGCAGACCGAGGTTCCGGAGGCGGCGGAGACAGTTGTTCAGGAAGTTGCCCTGCCGCGCGCGGCCTACGAGAACTTTATGAAAATCCGCGGAGAGCTCGGCAGCATCGCAGAGAGTATCGGCGGCATTTACGGCCCCATGTTACATCGCTGCGAACTTGCGGCGGAGGAGGGCGGAAGACTGATCCTCTGCTGTCCGGATGAAATTACAGAAAAGAGCTTTCAGAGCGGAGGGCTCAAGGCCTTGGAGGACTGCCTGACCGCACGTTACGGGCGGACATTTTCGCTCGGCACCAAGTATGTGCGGGGCGGAACGGCGGCGCGGAGCTATCGCATTACGGATGAAGAGTTACGGGAACAAATTCACTTCCCGATTGAGCGGGAAAGCTAAGCGCTGCGGCGCAAAACCAGAGAGAAGAGGAGAAGAAAGATGGCAAGATTTAACGGTATGCCCGGCAACGCAAATAACATGATGAAGCAGCTCCAGAAGATGCAGAAGCAGATGGAGGAGCAGGCTAAGGCCTTCGAGAGCAAGGAATTCGAGGCGACGGCCGGCGGCGGCGCGGTGCGCGTCACGGTGGTCGGCGGCAGAGAGGTCAGCAAGATTACGCTGGACAAGGATGCGGTGGATCCGGACGATGTCGAGATGCTGGAGGATCTCATCAAGGCTGCGGTCAATGAGGCGCTTCGCATGGCGGAGACCGAAAATCAGCAGATGATGGGCAAGCTGACCGGCGGCCTCTCCTTCTAAAAATAAGGCTTTCAATGGACTACTACGGCAAACAAATCACAAGGCTCATGGAAGAGCTGTCCGCGCTGCCGGGCGTCGGAAGAAAGTCCGCGCAGCGCCTTGCGTTTCATATTATCAACATGCCGCCGGAGCGCGTCGAGTCTTTGACCGACGCCATCCGCAGCGCACGGCAGAATGTGCGCTATTGCAAGGAATGTTTTACGCTGACCGATGAGGATCTGTGCCCCATCTGTAAGAGTACCAAGCGAAATCACAGACAGATTATGGTGGTCGAGAACACGAGAGATCTCGCCGCCTATGAGAAAACAGGAAAATACGAAGGCGTCTACCATGTGTTGCACGGTGCCATTTCCCCGATGCTAGGCATCGGGCCTTCGGACATCAAGCTGAAAGAGCTGATGCGCCGTCTGGAGGGCGATGTGGAAGAGGTCATCATCGCGACCAATCCGAGTCTGGAGGGTGAGACCACAGCGATGTACATTGCAAAGCTGGTCAAACCGACCGGCATTAAGGTCTCCAGAATTGCGAGCGGCGTGCCGGTGGGAGGCGATTTGGAATATATCGATGAGGTCACGCTCTTGCGTGCCTTGGAAGGAAGAACGGAGCTCTAGAGAGACGGAAAGGAAGCGGATGGACAAGCACGAACTGAACGTAAAAGTAGAGCAGATGCGAAAGCAGGCGGGGCTTGGCGACTATCAGACGGCGGTGAAGATCGCCGATAAAATTGACTGGAGGCGCGTGTCAAATGTAAGTCTCCTGACGCAGGTCTCCGAGATTTATGAAAAGGTCGGGAAGTACGCGGAGGCAAAGGATATTCTGCTTCTGGCGGTCGAACGTACCCCGATGGGAAGGGGGCTGCTCTTTAAGCTGACGCAGCTCGCTCTGAAGGTAAACAGCATAGATGAGGCGGAGGAGTGCTTTGAGGAGTTTCAGAGACTTGCGCCCCAGGATACGCGCCAAAAGCTGCTCCGCTATCTGATACTCAAGGCAAAGGGGGCACAGCCGCAGCAGCTCATGCCGCCGCTTGAGGAGTATGTGAGCGAGGAACTCTCCGATGAGTGGATGTACGAACTCGCGGAACTCTACCACAGAGCCGGCATGCGGGAAGCCTGCCTGGACCTTTGCGACCGCATTACCATACTTTTCGGCACCGGCGAGTGGGTGCAAAAGGCCCTGCGCCTAAAAGCCGAGGGAGAAGGGGAGCCGCTCAACGAATATCAGCAGAGCATTCTGCAGGGCGAAATTTACTATCAGCCCACCGCGCCGCGTCAGAATGCGGTGCGCGAACCGGCACCGCTCACGACACCCTATGCGCAGCAACCCATGATGGCGACAGAGTACGGTACGCAGATGCCGTATCAGACCGCGGCAGAGCCGTTCGGGATGGAGCCGGCGCCCGCGCTTGCGGAACAGTACGCGGCACCGATGACGCAGCCGCAGCCGACAGCGTTTGCGCAGCCTGCAGAGTTTACACAGCCTGCGGCATTTGCGCAGCCGGAAGAGAGTTATGATCAGGCGCCGCTTCAGCAGGCTGCGCCGAGCGAAGAGCGCTATCGCAATGTCCCGACGTTCCAGACACCGGCGGCGGCTTCGACGGGAATCCCCTCCTGGACCGAAGCGGCCAAGCCGCAGGAAGCACCCGCACAGAATGATATCGATGCGGAGATCGATGCGCACCTTCGTCGTTTGGAAGAGGAGAAGCGGAACGGTGTAAGAGCCAAAGCCGCAGCGACGCCGGTAAGCACCGAGACCGTACAAGAGCCGTTGCGCGAGACAGCGGCAGAGCTTCGGGAGAGTGCGCTCCCGTCCGCGGAGGAGGATGCGCGCAGCGTGGAGCAGCGCTACCGTGAAGAAAGCGCCCGTCTCTCGCGGGACTATGTGGTCTCCAGCGGAGAGCGCAGCGAGACCTCCGAGTTCCCGGGAACGGAACAGCTCATGGTGGATCGCCTGCGCTATGAGGAAGAGAGCGAGGCGGCAAAACTGCGCGCCGAAGCGCGCGCGGCCGAGACCGAAGAGGCCATTCGGCAGCGCGAGGCAAAACTCGACGAGACCAAGGTGCTGCCGAAACTCCCGGCTCAGGAGAGAAGAGAGCAGCTCGCGCGCGAAGAAGCGGCACTCCGTCGGATTGAGCAGGACAAAGAAGCCGAACAGATTAAAAAGAGTGTAATCGAGGCGGAAAAAAAGCCCGAGATCGAAGAGACGGCAAAGGAAAGCCCGGAAGCCGTGAGCGCTGCGGCGACGGAAGAAAAAGCGAGCCAAACGAAGCCCGCGGAAACAGTTGCCGCTGCGGAAAAGCAGCCTCGGGAAGAAGCGGTTGTCGCGGACAAGCAGCCCGCGGAAACGGCCGCTGCGGAAAAGCAGTCTCAGACAGAAGTCGTCGCCGCGGACAAGCAGCCCGCGGAAACGGCTGCTGCGGAAAAGCAGTCTCAGGCAGAAGCCGTCGCCGCGGACAAGCAGCCCGCGGAAACGGCCGCTGCGGAAAAACAGTCTGCGGAAGAGGGTGAGCTTGTCGAAGAGAGCGCGGAGGCAAGACGGGAAGTGCCGAGACAGCCGAAGTTGCTGCGTACACCGGGCTCCTTCAATGCCCTGATTGAAGGCAGAACGCCCGAGGAGGGCTTACAGTCTGCGGTGGAGCGCCTCAAGGAGGCGCAGGCCGTAACCGGCTTTAAGCGCCCGGCTGCCAAGGTAAAGGCAGAGCGACTCAATGTCTACGGTGTCCGAAACTCGGCGGAGAAGACCGCGGGACGCGACCTCATCATTGAAGAAGCGGGCGATTTAAGCGATGTGAGCCTCAGCGAGCTGATTCAGCTCATCGCGGCCGACGGCGGCATGCGCACCGTCCTTCTCATTGACAATCCGCTGCAGCTCACCAGACTTCGGGCTTCGCATCCGGAGGTCGAGACGGTTTTCCACACCGCGGATAAGCGGGAGGATGTAAAAGCCTACTTTGCCGCGGAGGCAAAGTTCCGTGAGGCGGAGGCACGCCTACGGGAAGAGGCGGTTAAGACCGCGCTCGAAGCGAAGGAGGCGCGCCGCAAAGAAGAGGAGGCGAAACGCGCGGAGGAAGAGGCAAGACGCGCGGAAGAAGAGGCGAGACGCCTTGCCGAGCGCGAAGCCGCCGAGAATGCGCGGAAGGCTGCGGAGGCCGCGGCCGCTGCGGCGGAAGCGAAAGCTGCGGCCGAAAGAGAAGAGGAAGCGCGGCGAAAGGAAGAAGAGGCACGGCGCGCGGAAGAACTTTTGAACCGCGTGGCGGAAGAAATCATTGTCCGCGAACCGGAGACAGTCCCGGCGGCGCGCGCGGAAGCGGAGGCACAGCGCCCCGCGCAGCGAGCGGTGCCGCGTGCGGAGGACAGGGCGAAACTCGATGCCGAGAGGAGGCGGGCCAAGGAGAATGAACTCCTGACGAAGGATGCCTTCGCGAATTACGCCGCCGCATATGCGCGGAACATAGACTGTGTCATGACCGGAAAGAGCATGAATGCGCTCTATGAGAGAATTGAATTGTTACAGGAAGACGGTGTGAGCCTCACGCGAAAGAATGCGGAAATTTTAATCGAAGAGGCGGCAGATCACGCGGAGAGACCGCCGCTCGGAAGAAGGCTTAGCGGACTCTTCTCGAAGCGCTATAATAAGGACGGTCTCTTAATCCTGAAAGAAGAGGATTTCTTAGGCTGATGGCGGTACAAGTCACAGCCTGGCTCGACCGGAATTGGTTCACGCTCTTAATCGCTCTGTTTTTGCTCGGAATGACACTGGACGGTCACCGGAGAGGCTTTCTGCGTCTCACGGTGAGCGCCCTTGCCCTGATTCTCACGACGCTGTTTGCGCGGGTTGCGCTCCCGAGTACGGCGAGTTTTTTGGCAAAAAACACGGGGATGCAGGCGGCTGCCGAGCGGTATATTACCGAAAAGATAGGCCTGGACACAGTGACGGATCGCCAGACCGCAGACAGCGCGGGACAGGACCGCGTCATTGAAAATCTGCCCATACCGGATAATTTTAAACAGGGACTCCGCAAAAATAACACGGCGGAAGCCTGGCAGGCAGTCGGCGCGACAGAGTTTCAGCAGTATGCCGCGGATTTTTTGGGGCGAACGCTCCTGAATTACCTCGGCTTCACCTTGCTTTTCCTTCTGTTTCGCATGTTGCTCCACTGTGTATTCCGTTTTTTGAATTTGTTTACCGCACTCCCCGTGATTCACGGCATGAATCAAATTGCGGGAGCCGCACTGGGCTTGGCGGAGGGGCTCTTTTTCCTCTGGCTCGGCTTCCTCATCCTGAATCTCTTTCAGTATACGCCGATCGGCAGCGGCATACTGGGGCAGGTAGAGGCAAGTCCCTGGGTGTATTTCCTCTATCGGAATAACCTTTTGCTGAGCGCGCTCGGCAATCTGTGGCAGGGAATTTTCTGAAGTTTGCTTTCCCGTGCTTGCAAAGCGGAAATCAAAAAAGCTCGAATCCATTCGGATTCGAGCTTTTTGTTTGTCGAAAAGCCTGTGTATATTCAAGGATTCAGAGGTTCTACCGTCTGAATGGCTGCGGTAGATCCGCTCTTTTTACTCTCGCGCGTTGCGGAGGGCCCGCTTTTTCCGCCGGAAATGGTCTCGCCGGGCGCGGGTGCACCGCTGTTATTCACTGCGTTCGCCTTGCTGCTCGTCTTAGCCGCGGAAGTCTCCTTAGCCTTGGAGCTTGCTGCCGTGGTCTTGGCGGCAGCGGAAGTCTCCTTTGCCTTGGAACTGGCTGCCGTGGTCTTACTTGCCGCGGAAGTTTCCTTAGCCTTGGAGCTTGCTGCCGTGGTCTTAGCGGCCGCGGAAGTCTCCTTAGCCTTGGAACTAGCTGCTGTGGTCTTAGCGGCCGCGGAAGTCTCCTTTGCCTTAGAGCTAGCTGCCGTGGTCTTAGCGGCCGCGGAAGTCTCTTTTGCCTTAGAACTTGCGGCAGCGGTTGTTGACGCGCTGCTCGTTTTTTTCTGCGTTTTACTGCTTTTGCCGCTGTTCTTTTCTGCGGAACTCTCTTCCTTGGCAGTGGTTTCCTTGGTCTTATCATCCGTGCCGTAGGTGTGGTACTCGTGGCTGTTGTCGCCGCCGTTCCCCATCGCATCGAGCTCGGTGAAGTTCGCAACCGCCTCATGGCCCAGCTGATCGGATACATGGACTTCCAGGCGCGAGGTCAAAACCTGAAATACGGCTTTGTTCTCGCTCTCATCGATGCTGCTCGGAAGAACACGCTCCTCATCGGCATCCATGGCATAGATGGAGTCGTAGTTAATGCCGGACTGCGGATCGTCAAAGCTTACGGTTAACATATTGCCATCGAGCTCATCGCCCGAAATCAACGGCGGCTGGTCATCCACGGAGCCTATGTGCTCGTACTGGGTGCGGTGCATGCCGTTGATGTAGCGAACCGTGACTTCCAGAGTTCCGTTTTTATCGACCGAAGCCTTATAGTGGCCACCGCCGAGGTTCTCGAGATTCAGCGGTGTATCATCCAACTTGACCTCAAATGCGGCGAGCGGCAGGCGCGGGTGCATCTCCACTTGGATTTCCGCCGTGCGAAAATCGGAAGACTCCTCAATATGAAGCTTAAACTTGGGACGCAGGGTCACCAAGAAAAAGATCAGGAGATTGATGAGGAGAAAGGGGATAATATAGAAGAGAACCACATTGCCCGGTTTCTTTTCTTCACCCGGATTCGGATTTCTCTGCTCCTCGTTGGCCATAGGACTCCTTTCCAATATAACTGGTATGTATTTTTTCTCATTCTAACATTTACCGGGGAGGCGGGCAAGAGCGCATTCCGTCGAAACTTTTCCGCTTTGGGGGTGGTTATGAGAGGGAAACGTGTTATAATGGAGCTTACCATGCGCGAAGACTTGCGTTTCGCTGCGTGGCATTTTGTGCTTCTCAGGCAAAACGGGGGAAATATTTAAGAAGAGGAGGCAGAAGAGAAAGCTATGATAAGACAGTCTATTTTTCGGCGCATTGCTGCGGTTGCACTTTCGTTTGCAATGGCGCTTGGTATGAGCAATGTTTCGGGAGATCTCACCGCACCGGTTCACGCGGAAGAGGGCAAGGTAGTCCTCGCCTATGAGATGGAGTACAAGGGACAGGGTTGGACCGGTTGGACCGAAGACAACCACTACCTGAGCCGCACGGGGACCTATCCGACGGCATTTCGCGCGGCACTCAGAGAGCAGCCGTCCGGAATGTCGGGGACCATTAAGTACCAGGTCAATGTGAGCGGCAGCGGTTGGACCGGCGTCAAGGAAAACGGTGCGGTTGCAGGCGTGGAGGGCGGAACGGCTCCGCTTGAGGGGGTGCGCGTCTGGCTGAACGGTGAACTTGCGTCTTCCTACGATGTATACACCAAGGCACAGGTGAACGGCCAGTGGCTCGACTGGGTTACGAACGGTCAGGACGCGGGCAAGGTCGGTGTGGGGACCCACATTGACGGCGTTCGCATTGCGGTGGTCAAGAAGGGCGAGACGCCCGCGGAAGTGGCACCGGCAACGGTGCGGCAGGTTGACCCGAACCGCCCGATGATTGCTCTGACCTTTGACGACGGACCGAGCAAGTACGATGCACAGATTCTCTCGGCACTTGAGGCAAACGGCGGCCGTGCGACCTTCTTCATGGTCGGAAACTTGGTTCCGCGCTATCAGAAGACCGTGCAGCGCATGGCACAGGACGGCATGGAGCTCGGCAATCACAGCTGGGCGCACGAGAACCTCGCAAAGCTCAGCGGCGCTGCGGTGAGAGAATCCATTGAGAAGACCAATCGCGCCATTAAGGAGGCAACCGGCCAGACAGCAACGCTGGTACGCCCGCCCTACGGTTCTCTCGGCGGTCAGGCGCGTCCCACGCTTGCGGCAATGGGCTATTCGGCAACCCTCTGGGACATCGATACCCTGGACTGGAAGACAAAGAATGCGGATAACACGGTCAATGTCGTTCTGAGTCAGGTAAAGGACGGCGACATCATCCTCATGCACAGCATCTATGCGCAGAGCGCGGCGGCTGCGGAGCGCTTAATTCCGGAGCTCACAAAGCGCGGCTATCAGCTGGTCACCGTGAGTGAAATGGCGGCGGCACGCGGTGTTACGATGCAGGCGGGACACAGCTACGGTTCCTTCCATAAGAAAAAGTGAGTACAGCAGAACTTGAGAGCGCACTGAAAAGCGGTGCGTTCTCGCGGGCCTATCTTCTTTGCGGAGAGGAAAGCTATCTCCGCAGGAATTATAAGGCCCGCTTTTTTTCTCGGTTCGGGACAGACAGCATGAATGCGAGCCTGCTTCAGGAAGAGGCGGCGAGCGAAGATAACATCATTGCCGCGGCGGATACCTTGCCCTTCTTTGCGGAGCGGCGCCTCGTCTTTGTCGAGGAGAGCGGACTCTTTCAAAGAAGCGCGGATAAGCTCGCGGATTACATTCCCGCTTTGCCGGAGAGCACGCTCTTGGTCTTTTCCGAGCGCGCGGTGGATAAGCGCGGCAGGCTTTATAAGGCGCTGCAAAAGCACGGGGCGGTGGTCGAGTGCGCACATCCCTCCGAGCGGGATTTAAAGTTCTGGGCGGCGCGCTATCTGCTTCGGAGCGGCAAAAAAATTCAAGAGTCGGTCCTGGAGCGCTTTTTATCGCAAGTCGGCGGTGACATGGAAGCACTCAGCGGAGAACTCGAGAAGCTGATTGCCTATCTCGGCGAACGCGAGGTGGTCACGCGGGAGGATGTCGCGGCGATTGCTTCGGTCTCGGTGGAAAACCGTATCTTCGATATGATCGCGGCGAGCTGTGAACGGAAGACCGCGCAGGCGCTTGCGCTGTACAGTGACCTCTTGTCGCTCAAGGAGTCGCCGGGGCGCATCCTCTCGATGTTGAGCCGGCAATACCGCCAATTGCGTCTTGTCAAAGCCTTTGCGGCGGAAGGCAAGCGGGAAAAGGAGATTGCGGAGCTCAGCGCACAGCCCCAGTGGCTGGTGCGGAAACTCCTGCAAATGGGGCGGCAGCTGTCCCTCGGCGGCCTCGTTGCGGCAGAACGGCGTGCGGCCGGCTTGGAAACCGCCTACAAATCCGGGCGCTTAAGCGACCAGCTTGCGGTTGAGCTGCTGCTGTGCGGCGGCGATTTGACAGACTATTGTCCGTGAAATTGTACAATTTTTAACAAACAGCCACCGGAAAAATGTGAAAATAATACAGAAAAAGCCGAAAAGTGCATTGACACGCATCATAATGTTTGCTATAGTTACATTGTGATTTGAGTGGACAAGGATACGCGCGACAGCAGAGATCATGCAGTTCCATCCATGGTCGAGTGTCGCGCGTTTTGTTGCCCCGGGGGATTACGGATTATTTTTTATTTCATGGAGGCAGAAAATGCACAACGGAACAGTTAAGTGGTTCAACGCAACGAAGGGTTATGGTTTCATCACGGACGATGCTGATAAGAGCGAGATTTTCGTTCACTTCTCCGGCATCAACTCTGAGGGCTACAAGACCCTTGAGGACGGCCAGAAGGTCACCTTCGAAGTTGCAGACGGCAACAGAGGACCGCAGGCAGTCAACGTAACGGCTGTTCAGTAAGCTTATCCCACACGAGGGCTAAATAAGCTGCGGCAAGATTTACAACTGAGATGGAACAGGAGAGAGCGCGAGAGCGCTCTCTCTTTTTTTGTATGCGAAGCTCGGTTCTCCGCGCACATCTTATGAAGGGAATCCGTTTCTCCGAGGGGGAAGACGGCGGGAGCGCCGCGACGGCAAAAAACGCTTGCAATACATAGATTGATAGTGTATTATTCAGATAGTTCACTATTGCGAACAAACAAAACAATCGAAAGAGCCGCGGTCACGGCGGACTTTTGAGAAGCCCGCGGCGCGAACGACAAAGCAACGACAGAAGAGAGGCAAAGCATGAATCGGATTGAATTGAAAAAGGACTTATCGTTCTAAGGAGGAATGGTATCATGCTGAATATACTGAAAAAAATACTGAAGCTATGCGTTCGACTGCTCTTAGGGCTCATTCTGCTCGTGCTCGGAATTGTGCTGTTCCGCTTCGGAAAGCAGAAAATAGAGGAGGTACAGGCGCACCGGGAAATTCCGGAACTCAGGGCAGAGATGCAGTCCCTATCCGCGGATCATATCCCGGACAATGTATCCGTCCTGGCCATCGGGGAAGGGGTGCACGGCAGCCGTGAATTTCAGGAGCTGAAACTCTCTGTCTTGCGAGAGATGGTCGAGAAACAGGGCTATACGGCCTTTGCGCTCGAGGCGGATTACAGCGAGTGCGCCGACATCAACCGCTATTTGCAGAGCGGCGAGGGAAAGCCGGAAGAGCTGGTACAGAAGTTTTCGTTCCCGATTTATCACACCAAAGAGATGGCGGCACTGCTTGGCTGGATACAGGACTGGAACCGGACAGCGCCGGAAGAGAAAAAGGTCCGCTTTTACGGCTTCGATATGCAGAATCCGGAGACCGGCTACGCCTTTTTAAAGCAGTACAGTCTCGCACACGGGTTAACGACCGAGGCGGAATTTGATGCGGTGTTTCAAAATGTTCTGACGCCCCCCTATTCCTTAAGTCCGGAAACTGCGGGGCAGGCTGTTGCGTTTCTGGACGGGCTGCGCGCGAAAGCCGGTGATGCGGATATGCAGGATGCGGATGCGCGGGACTTTCAAATGGAACTCACGACCGTCCGTCAGGCAATGGAATCCTGGACTTCGACCGAGGATTCCAATACAATGCGAGATCGGGATATGGCGGAAAATGTAAAGGCCATCCGAAATATTGAGGCCGAAATCGGCTCAGGAAAGATTGTCATTTCCGCGCACGACGGGCACATTGAGCGGGTGAATCCGATTTACACAAGCATGGGCGTTCTCCTTTCGCAGGACCTCGGAAACGACTACTACGCAATCGGCACCGATGTCTGGAAGCTGGGGGACAATATTAAGCGCATGGGTGAAGCAAAGCGGAGCATACAGCACTTTGTTTCCTGCGACCCGCTGGCAGCACAGGCGCGCTTTGCAGAGGGTCAGCAATATGTCCTCTATTTTTCGCAGCTTACGAATGAGGAGAGCCGGGTTTACACCTTGGTACATAGCCCTATGCGGATGATGCAGCTCGGCGAAGGCTACAGCTTTTTGATGCGGCTCTTGCCGGATCAAACCTATCGCTTAAAGGGCATACCGAGCGAACACTATGACGCGATGCTGTTTCTCTATGAGGCAAATCCCATTGAGATTTTGGAGGTCACAGGTGCATAAATTTGCGAAACAACAATGAATATACAAGAAAGTAATCAGCGTATTCAAAAAGCCGAAACGGCGGTGAAGAAAGCCTTCACCGCCGTTTCTTTTTCTCACGACAGACCGATACAAAACATCTGTCTATCATAAAACACTAAGTCGAAGCTTACTTTGTAAAAAGCAACAAAGAAAAGGCTGAATTTGCGTAGATAACAGCCTTTTTTTGTGGAATCTAGCCATAATTGTAGCAAAACAGGCGGAGATATTGAAAAGAGATGTGCTTATTCTTATAATTACATTAAGCTTTCTTTAATAATTTGCAGGCTACCGAGCGGAAAAGGAGGTAAACATACAGGGTAGCGGGTAGCGTATTCAAGGGTGGCAGTTCGTGTTTACTTTTGGAAGGAGAACAAAAGCGAATGAGTGGAAAAGCAGGACAGGGGTTGCGGGCGGTATTGCTCGCGGCGGCTGTCGCTTGTCTTGTCCCGAATGTGACAGCGTACGCGATTGAGGGCTGGAACAAAGCGGGAGACGAGTGGCAGTATTTGAACCGGGAAGATCAGCCGGTGACCAACGCCTTCAAGAAGTCGAAGGAGGATTGGTTCTATCTGGATGAGAGCGGCATGTTGTCAAAGAACCGCATCTTTTCCTTCGGCGGCGATGATTACTATGTGGACCCGGACGGTCGCATGGTGAGAAACGCCTGGGTCTTCATTGACAGCGAGAAGGATCCGGACGGTGCCTACGGCGACAGCGCTTGGCATTACTTCGGCGAGGACGGCAAGGGTCTCCGCGCGAAGGGCAAGGGCTTCCGCAAGGAAATTGACGGCAGAACCTATGCCTTCAACGAGAACGGCGGCATGCTGAGCGGCTGGATTGACGAAGAGGGCAATGTGATTGAGGATGAGGACCCCTTCGCAACGGCGCGCTACTATGCGGATGCGGACGGTGCGCTCTACACGAACCGCTGGCTCTATTACGACTGGGGCTCTCATTTGACAAGTGAAGTGACCGGCAGAAGTTATGAGGACTACGAGAAGATGTGGTTCTACTTCGGCGCCGATTGTAAGAAGTACAGAAGCCGCGCGGGCGAGCAGCCTTTCCAGCGCGACATTGACGGCGCAACCTACGGCTTCGACGAGAAGGGCGTCATGATTGAGTGGTGGGATA
>ERZ773069.554-NODE-554-length-24449-cov-15.380503_pt1 | contig 24449 bp, 27 predicted proteins | sample MGYA00580619_ERZ773069 | MGnify/ENA primary metagenome ERZ773069 (study PRJEB29015, sample SAMEA2738007) | human oral metagenome | biome: human oral; feature: human-associated habitat; material: dental | place: China | collected 2108 ...
TTTCAAAATCTTCATCACGAGTAGCTTGTGCCTTGAGGTTTTCAGCTTCTACCAAGCGTTGATCAATAACTTTGGGATCAACAAAATTAAGTGTCAAATTCATCTTTGAACCTGCTTCGTCTAGCAAGTCAATGGCCTTATCGGGCAAGAAGCGATCTTGGATATAACGATTGGATAAGACAGCTGCCGCTTCAATGGCATCATCTGTATATTTAACGTGATGATAGTCTTCGTATTTTTTTTGAATGCCCTTTAAAATAGTAATGGTTTCTTCAACCGTTGGTTCATCCACTTTTACTGGCTGCATCCGGCGTTCCAGTGCTGCATCTTTTTCGATAATGCGATACTCATTGAGAGTTGTGGCACCAACTAATTGAAGCTCACCGCGAGCAAGAGCAGGTTTTAAGATGTTACCGGCATCCATATTCCCATCTCCAGCTGCACCAGCTCCAACGATTTCATGGATTTCATCAATGAATAAAATCACATCCTGACGAGAACGGATTTCTTCCATGAGTTTTTGCATTCGTTCTTCAAATTGACCACGGATACCAGTTCCTTGCACTAGGCTGACTACATCTAAACGGATGACTTCTTTTCCTTGGAGTTTGTGTGGAACATCACCGTCCACAATCTTCTGGGCCAAGCCTTCTACAACAGCTGTTTTACCGACACCGGGCTCTCCGATGAGGACAGGGTTGTTCTTCGTCCGACGGTTGAGAATTTCAATGACGCGGACGATTTCCTCATCACGACCGATGACAGGGTCAATTTCACCGCGCCGAGCAAATTCGGTTACATTGATACCAAATTCTTCTAGGAGGCCTTTAGGCTGTTGCGGAGCTTGCTGGCGTGCACCTCCACCTTGATTGGAACCGTAACCTCCATTGCCGTAACCGCCTCCAGATTGAGTCGGAGGGGTTTGTGGTTCTTGATGGTTTTGAAAATTCCCGAGATTACTAAAGAAGTCATCAAAAGGATCTAAGTTGTTTTGATTATTCATATTAGTCATTCCACGAAATAGAGCATTATTGGGGTCTGTTTTCATGATTTGATAACAATTTTGACAGAGGTCAACTTGGTGTTGTTTTCCATTCACATTTGTGTAAAGGTGAATGGTTGATTCATTTATTTTACAGTTTTGACAAAGCATGTGCTACCTCTTTCTTTTAAAATTTGTTTGACTAATACCAATTGGTCAATAATAGTCAAACTTCTTAGTTTTATTATATCAGTATTCTAAAACATTGCAAGAATAAAGTGTTAAAAGACAGATTTTTGTACTGAAGCGTTTCATTTTGTGTTAAATTTATCAAAAACAGGGCTTTTACTGGTATTTCATCTTTCATTTGTGGTAAAATAGTAACGTATAAATGAATAGGAGAAGGAAAATGGAATCACATTTAGTAAGAATTATCAATCGTTTAGATGCTATGACAAAAGATGGCGGCAATTTGAAACGTAATTTTGAACGTGACGGGGTTGTTGTAGCAGAAGTAGCTTATAGCTATGATGAAGAAAATGGCTCAGTATTCACTCTTCGCGATGTTGTAGCGCGTGAAACCTATACTTTTGATAGCATTGATTTGATTGCTATGGAAATTTATGAATTGTTGTATTAATTTGCTAGTCTCTAATAAGATATCCTCTAGGCACCTGCTTAGGGGTATTTATTTTGCAATAATTTTTGCCTATCTACCTTAGAATTGTCAGAAATTCTTAGAAAAAAGTGGTATACTAATGGTGATAGTAAGCATATTTCTTGACAAACAGAAAAGGAGATAGTATGGATTTATCTCGGATAACATTATTAACAGAATATGAAATTGTCGGAATCGATCTGGAGGAAGCGAGCGTCCGTCATTTAGCAGATTTAGGGATTAAGATAGGCAGTTTTATTCAAATCATTTCAAAAACAAATGATACAGCCATTCTCTTAGTTCGAGCTGCTAGGATTGCTTTGGACAAATCTATTTTGGAAAAGTTGGACGTTGTTCTGAAAGATAGCAATCGCTCAGCTCTTCCTTTATCTGAGTTAGCTGTTGGAGATGTGGCATACATTGAAGCAATTCATGCGGATGGTGCTTTAAAACGGAGGCTGATGGACATGGGATTGACGAAAAATACAAAAGTTCAGTTGCAGAAGGTTGCACCATTAGGTGATCCACTAGAAATTAAGTTGAGAGGCTACGATTTGACATTGAGAAAGTCAGAAGCGAGTCTGGTTAGTGTTGTGAAAGGTGAAAAGGAAGCAAAAGGATGAAAGAATTAGCGCTTGCGGGAAATCCGAATAGTGGAAAGACTAGTTTATTTAACATTCTAACCGATAGTAGCCAGCATGTGGGAAATTGGCCTGGGGTAACGGTTGAAAAGAAAAGTGGGTTATTTCGCAAAAATAAAGAAATCATTATCCAAGACCTACCGGGAATTTACTCCTTGTCTCCTTATACATCAGAGGAAATGGTCAGTAGAAATTATCTTTTAAGTGGTAATGCAGACGGGATCTTGGATGTAGTTGACGCAACCAATTTGGAACGAAATCTATACTTGAGCTTGCAATTGATTGAGACAGGGATTCCGATTGTGCTGGCTTTAAATATGAGCGATGTCGTTGAAAAACAAGGAAAATGGATTGATACAGAAAAATTAAGCTACCAACTGGGTGTGCCGGTCGTAGCGACTAGTGCTTTGAAAAAGACAGGGATTGACCAAGTCATGCAGCAGGCCATGCGAGTGATGAACCAGGCAGAGGAGGAGGTTTATCCAGCTTACGACAATCATTTTGAAGCGGCTTTGTCAGAAATTATCCGTATTTTGGGGAATGCAGTACCTCAAAAACAAGCTCGTTTTTATGCCATTAAGCTTTTTGAACGTGATAAAGAATTATCTGAACAGCTGGCATTGTCTGATTTTCAAAAAACAGAGATTGAAGATGCGATTCGGATTACGGAAGAAATCTATACAGAAGACGCAGAGAGTATTGTTGTTAATGCGCGCTATGAGTTTATTGAATCGGCAGTCAAAATGGCGCTGCAAGCCGATGTTACTAAATTAAGTTTGTCGGATAAAATTGACCGTATTGTGACCAATCGTTATTTAGCCTTGCCAATTTTTGCAGTTGTTATGTGGCTGGTCTATTTTCTCTCCATTCAAACGATTGGAACGATGGGAACCGATTGGACAAACGATGTCCTCTTTGGAGAATGGATTCCAAATGGTGTTAAATCATTGCTAGAGCAATTAGCTGTAGCTGACTGGCTTCAATCTTTAATTATTGATGGGATTATCGCAGGCTGCGGAGCTGTGCTAGGCTTTGTGCCTCAGATTTTCGTCTTGTTTGTCTGCTTGGGCATCTTGGAAGACATCGGCTATATGAGCCGGATTGCTTTCGTCATGGATCGTCTATTTAGACGGTTTGGATTGTCTGGAAAATCCTTTATCCCCATATTGATTTCGACGGGATGTGGCGTTCCTGGTGTCATGGCGAGTAGAACTATTGAAAATGAACGTGACCGTAGAATTACCATTATGACAACAACCTTTATGCCTTGTTCTGCCAAGTTGCCGATTATTTCCTTGATTGCGGGAGCTTTCTTCCCCGGCAATCCTTGGATTGCACCAAGTGCTTATTTTGTCGGAATGGGAGCGATTGTCTTATCAGGGATTGCTTTGAAAAAGACAGCGAGTCTCGGTGGAGCAGTAGCGCCCTTTATCATGGAGTTGCCGAGTTACCACCTGCCACAAGTCAAGACGGTTTTGCGCTATGCTGGTCAAAAGGCTTTGAGCTTCATTAAGCGTGCTGGAACGATTATCTTTGTGACCAATATTTTCATTTGGTTTGCTAGTTCCTATAACTTTGGCTTGCAGGCGGTTGAAACAGAAGATAGTATCCTAGCGGCATTAGGAAAAGGGCTGGCTTGGATCTTTAGCCCTCTTGGCTTTGGCAATTGGCGAGCAACGGTTGCGGCTATTACGGGCTTATTGGCTAAGGAAACGGTAATTTCTACTTTTGGAATCTTGTATAAAGTGACAGACGCGACAGAGACCACAAAAGAGTTGTGGACCAATCTTCAACAGCATTATACGGCACTTTCCGCCTACTCATTCCTTATCTTTAATCTGCTCTGCGCTCCTTGTTTTGCAGCGATTGGTGCTATTCATCGGGAAATGGGCAATGCTAAATGGACATGGATTGCTATTTCCTTCCAAACCCTACTGGCTTATAATGTCAGTCTTGTGATTTACCAGTTTGGTCAAGTCTTGCTGTATGGAAAAGGAATTTCAGTTTTGACTATTTTTGCACTTATCGTTATGGTGGCTGGTCTGTACTTCATCTTTAGAAAACCGCGCAAAGAAAAAGTAGAGATTATCACTTTAGATAGTCTGGCACATCAAACAGTATAGGAGAAACCATGTCAACGATTATTGTATTTGTTATTATTTTATTTTTAGCAGGTGCAGCGATGCACCATATCATCAAAGGAAAAGGAAACTGTGGCGATTGCGACTGCCAATGTGAAATCAAAGAAAAAATGAGACAAAAATAAAGAGAAAACTAAAAATATGACAGAGGTTATCAGGTTATTTGTTGTATGATTTATTAAAAAAGGAGAACACAACATGGTAAGACCTACTAGCAAGACTGAGTTGCTCAGTGCAGCGACGCAGCAATATGCAAAGCTGCAGTCATTGATTTCCCAATTAACAGAAGAAGAGTTAAAGACTCCATTTGATTTTTCAAAAGATGAAAAAAAGAAAGAGGTGCATTGGAAGAGGGATAAAAACCTCAGAGATGTTCTCATTCATCTTTATGAGTGGCAACAATTGCTTTTGGATTGGGTGCATTCCAATCAAAATGGTGTCGAAAAATCGTTTTTGCCAGCAGCTTATAATTGGAGAAACTATGGTGAGATGAATGTGGCATTTTGGCAAAAACATCAACAGACACCGCTAGAAAAAGCAATCAAGTTGCTTCATCAATCACAGGAAAAAGTGCTAACCCTGGCTGAAACCTTTACAAATGAAGAACTGTTTTCAAAGAGCGTTTATAAATGGGTTGGTGGGAGTACTCTTGGCTCCTACTTTGTCAGCTGCACATCTAGTCACTATGACTGGGCTATGAAGAAGCTGAAAGCACATCAAAAGAACTGTAAAAATCAGTAAACAATCAGTAGGACTGGCAGCAAAAAAGAAGGCAACAATAGGCAAGTGAGCCACGTCCAACGTGCTTCATTTCGTCCGTCGGGCTGACAGAGTAAATCAAAAGAGTTTCACCTCGTCCGCCGGGCTGACAGAGCAAACCAAAATAGTTTCATTTCGTCCGCCGGGCTGACAGAGTAAATCAATATAGTTTCATCTCATCCGCCGAGCTGATGGATTAAACTAGAAGTCGTTCACCTCGTCCTCCGAGCTGACGGAGCCAATCAAAACAGTTTCATTCTGTCCGCCGGGTTGATGGAGCAAACCAAAAGTAGTTCATCTCGTCCGCCGGGTCAACGTGGTAAACTAAAAGTCATTTATCTTTTCGACTGGGTCGACAAAGCCAATCCAAAGCGGTTCACTTTATCGACCAAGTCGACAAAGCGAACCTCACGTCATTTCATCCGATAGTCAGTCCAGCTGTCTATAAAATAAATCGGTCCGTCAACTTAGCTGACGGACCGATTTTGTCTGAACTCATTGATCTCTTATTTGCTGTTATCTCCCATTAGCAAGTCTTTTGGTTGCTTACTAAGGAGCGTGATTGAAGCAATGAGGACGGAAACAATGATAATGGCAAGTCCAAAGATGACCACCTTGGTCATATCATCAGGAGATACATGTACATTGAGGCTAGTGAGGGTCTTGTTAAAGCCATCCACTTCAGCCCCGCCTCCAAGATTGGCGCTCTTACCTTCTCGAGCTAGTTTTTCAGCAATACCACTGGTAACTTGTTTTAAAATGCTATTTCCCATCACCTTGCTGACAGCACTACCTGCAAAGTAAGCACCAATGAAGCTAAATATACTTACAAAGAGAACTTCTGTGATAAATTGGAAGAAAATCTTTGTTTTGCTAATTCCCATTGAAAGCATGATTCCCATTTCTTTTCTACGACCATTGATCCATAAGAACAAGACTAGCGTAAGAACAATCGCTCCAAAGATTAGAGTTCCGATTAAGAGGTTTCCAGTAACGCCGTAAATACCGTTAATAGAAGATTGAAGTGCTGGGAAGTTGCTTGTGCTCTTAACAAGGGTGTAGGCTTCCCAATCAATAGATGATATTTCTTTTACTTTCGCCATAACTTTATCAATATCTTGGCTACCGTTTACAAAGAAAGTAGCATCTTGATAAATAGCGTTTTTATCTGTTGAACCTTGTAAAGTTTTAGTCGTTTCTAAGTCTGTGATAAAGGTATTTTCATACAATTCTTGAGGACTAGAAACGCCTCCTTTATTTTTCCCGTCAAAAATTCCGATAACTGTCACTTTAGTAGTTTTATTAGCTTTGCGAATGTTATCATAGTCATAAGTATTCGATTTTATATTAATCGTATCGCCGACTTTAAGTTTGTTCTTTTCTGCAAAATCTTTATGAATTAAAGCAACATTTTTGTCATTTTTGTTGATATGTCTACCTTCAACTAGTTTGAAGGTTTCTGCGGTAAATTTATCATCCTTCGATGAATCGTTGATACCTGTTGCCATAATGGCACGACCGAATTTTTGTTTTCTATCTTCGCTTTCAAAGTCGGTTTCTCCAGATTCAACCAATTGGTGATCAATTAAGTCAGCGACAACATTCATTCGTTTGATGTAGCCAGAGATACCTTTAACTTTTTCCACAGCTTCGATATCTTCGCCTTTAAGATTTCCTGCTCCGCGAGGGGTACCTTGGTTCACTTCGCGGTTAATCTGCATTGAGAAACTGCTAGTGATATTTTTGAAAGTCTCTTTTGAAGCGGCGTCTGTTGCATTTTTAACAGCAATACTGCCAAGTGTTAAAGTAGAGATGGCTAACAAGATTAAAAAGATAATCAGTGTTTTTATTTTTTTGCGCCATACATAGGCAAGAGCGTTCTTTATCGTTAACATATAATTTCTTCTCCTTGGAGGTCTTATTTATAATTCTTAGTGACTTCGACTAAGTTCTTATTGCTTAACTCTAAGACGACGTCTGCTTTATTAGCTAACTCTTTGCTGTGTGTCACCACAATCACACATTTATTTTTTTGTTTAGCTGATTTAATTAGGACTTCAATGATGTCCATGGCAGTACCTTCATCTAAGTTCCCAGTTGGTTCATCTGCTAAGATAATTGGTGCTGTAGATGCAAGAGCGCGTGCAATAGCAACCCGTTGCTGCTGACCGCCTGATAATCGTAATACGTTACGATGGATTTCTTTTTCGTTGAGTCCAAGTTGTAGTAAGCTATCTTTATTTGCTTGAGAATTCACGAGTCGAACATTCTCCATCGGAGTTAAGTAATCGATTAAATTATAATTTTGGAAAACCAGGGAGATTTGTTTCCGTCTGTGATGGTTATAGCCTTTTTGAGCGATGTCTTGATCTTCAAAGAGGATTTTTCCTTTTGTAGGAGTATCAAGTCCTGCAAGAAGGGAAAGTAAGGTTGATTTTCCTGCACCAGATTTCCCTATAATAGCATAAAATTTTCCTTCTTCAAATGAAGCTGTGATTTGATTCAATACATTTTCTTGTAGGCTATTGTATTGGTAACTAACTGAATCCATTTTTAAAATTGTCATGTTTTGTCTCCTTAACTTATATCGGTTAAAATATCTTTTGGTTTTTTATGTAGGATAATAGAAGATGAACCTACTACTGCAAGTAAAATAATGATGAGCAGTATTCCATAAGTCATCAGAATAGTAGAGGTATGTAAGTGCGGAACGATATTTTCAAAAATAGCAGATGAGCTATCTTGTTGTTGACCGCCTTTTATAAACCCTTTGAATACCATAGTGGAAATATAAGAGCCACTAATAGAAGCTAGTGCCATACTAAATACTGATATGATAACCAGTTCCAGTATGAATTGAGAGATAATCATCGCTTTTGAAATACCGAGAGATAATAGTACTCCGATTTCATAAATTCTTTCTCTCAACCAGAACATGAGAATCAAGGAAAGAACGATGATACTTCCAATAATGATACTGAAAGTTAAAACATTAATAATCTGTTTGAAACTGGTAACAGAAGAAGAAACTGCTTCAAAAGCCTTAGAATTTTTAACAAGATCAGTTTGCTTCCAATCAATTTTTGACTTTTTGACTGTATTAATGACTTTATCAATTTGATTTGGATTTGATACGAAATAAACGGCTGCAGATAATTTATAATCAGCTGGTTTGTAGCCTTGTAAGTGTTGGCTCGATTCATAGTCCATATAGACAGTATTTTCTGTCGCATCTGAGCTTAAACCTGTTTGTTTCTCTTCTTTTTTTCCGGAGAAGATACCAGCAATTTCAAACCCTACTTCATGGAGTTGTTTAGCATCCTCATCCTTTAAGGAGGCTCCCTTTAGTTTTAGTTTATCTCCAACTTTTAAATGGTTCTTTTTAGCTAATTTTTCATGGATGAGAATCTTGGATTTATCGCCTTTACGAATTGGCTTTCCTTGTTCAAGTTTGAAAACACCACTTGCAAAGGTTGTTTCTAGAGTAGAATCACTTGTTCCTAATGCAGCAACCAGATTGTTGAGGACAGGGTTTTGATTGTCTCTTGTAACACCTTGTTTTTTCTTAACAACAGTTTTATCTGTCAAACTTGCTAAAGCATCGTATTTGAAGTTGAATTTTGAAATTTCTTTATTCTCAAGTAATTTTTCTGCTGTTTTTAGTGAAAGTGGTCGTTCAAGTGTTTTGCTAGTTATTGTAAAGCCAGTATTTGATGCGTCATAGATTTTCTTTTCGATATTATTAGTCGTTCCCATAATAGAAAAGCTACTAGTTAAGGCAGTTGAAATGAGAGTAAGTATCAGAAATACAAGAAGAGTTTTAACTCTTTTTCTACTGATGTAATTCAAAGCCTGCTTGGCTATTTGCATAATTTTCTTCCCTTCTATATATTTTTAAACTAAATCGGTACCGTGTTCTATGTTAAAGCAGTTACCTTAAAATAGTTTTAAGGTTTAAGGTAATTTTAAGTTTTTTGGCTCCTTTTTTTCTGTTTTTTGTGTAAATTTTCATAAAATGGTAGAAAAAGGGGGAAAGACAAGGTTGGTTTCGCTCTATAACTTTCTATAAAAAAAGTCTATAGGGCAAATGAATGAATTTCTGCTATAATAGAATGAAGAAAATAGAAATGAGAGTTATATGGCAAAGATAATTGATGGCAAGGCTTTGGCAGAAAAATTACAAGCACAATTAGCGGAGAAAGTTCGTAAACTAAAAGACCAAACAAGCTTGGTACCTGGACTTGTAGTGATTTTAGTGGGCAATAACCCAGCTAGTCAAATCTATGTGAGAAATAAAGAGCGGTCAGCTTTGGCTGCAGGACTGCGAAGTGAAGTGGTGCGTCTGCCAGAAACGACAACCCAAGAAGAGCTGCTGATTTTGATTGAAAAGTACAATCAAGATCCAGATTGGCATGGGATTTTAGTTCAATTGCCGCTGCCAAAGCATATTGATGAAGAGGCGGTATTGTTAGCAATTGACCCTGATAAAGATGTGGATGGCTTTCACCCAATGAATATGGGACGCCTTTGGAGTGGTCATCCTGTCATGATTCCCTCCACACCTGCTGGCATTATGGAAATGTTTCATGAGTACGGTGTAGAATTAGAAGGTAAACGTGCTGTTGTCATTGGACGGAGTAACATTGTCGGAAAGCCTATGGCACAGCTTTTACTTGCTAAAAATGCAACAGTAACTCTGACGCATTCACGGACACATCACTTGTCAGAGATTACAAAAGAAGCTGATATTTTAGTTGTCGCTATCGGCCGTGGGCATTTTGTGACTAAAGATTTTGTCAAAGAAGGCGCGGTCGTGATTGATGTTGGCATGAACCGTGATGAAAATGGTAAATTGATTGGTGATGTGAAATTTGATGAAGTATCTGAAATCGCGAGTCTCATCACTCCTGTACCAAGAGGGGTTGGTCCGATGACCATTACCATGCTCATGGAGCAAACTTATCGAGCGTGCAAGCGGAGTTTGAAGAAATAGAATGCGACACGTCTATTTCTTTTATGGTAAAACAAAGGTAAACAAGGGTGTCACTTCTCTACTGGCATAGGTGAAGGGAGCAAACATGGAAGTAGTAGACTATACATTATTGAAAAAGATTATTCAGCCACGTGCGCTCAATAGTCACAAGGGAGATTACGGTCGTTTGTTGTTGATTGGCGGGACATATCCTTTTGGTGGAGCGATTATCATGGCAGCCTTAGCTGCAGTTCATAGCGGAGCTGGTCTAGTGACGGTGGCGACGGATAGGGAAAATATCGCAGCTCTCCACGCTCATTTACCAGAAGCAATGGCTTTTGATGTACAAGATAAAAAGCTATTGACCGAGCAAGTCCAAAAAGCAGATGTAGTATTGATTGGATCAGGTTTAGCTGAAAGTAAACTTGAAAAAGCCGTTTTGCAGCTGGTAGTGGAACTTGTCAGTGAACATCAAATCTTCATCATGGACGGTGGAGCTATTTCACTTTACAGCAAAGAAACTCTGCCATTTCCAAAAGCACAGACAATTTTTACCCCGCATCAAAAAGAATGGGAGCGGTTGAGCGGACTAAAGATAGCTGAGCAAACGGTTGAAAAAAGCCAAGAAGCTGTTAATTCCTTCCCTGCTGGAACTATCGTTGTTCAAAAGAAGCACGGAACGACTATTTTTCAAAGTGGAAATGGAAACCATTTTCAACTGACTATTGGTGGTCCTTATCAAGCAACGGGTGGCATGGGAGATACTCTGGCAGGGATAATTGCAGGCTTTGTAGGGCAGTTCAATAGTAGTTCTTTACTGGAACGTGTAACTGCCGCAGTCTATCTGCATTCAGCCATTGCAGAGGAGTTAAGTAAAGAAAACTATGTAGTCTTGCCAACAGAAATCAGCAAAGAAATCCCTAAGTGGATGAAGAAGCTAGCTAAAAATGAAAATATGTTATAATGAAAAAGTCTGCAGAAGCATTCAAAAATTAGAAAATTTAGCTTTTCTTGACTGTTTATTGGAGTAATAAATTTGATATTTAGCTCATGAGGTTCAGCTATAAGTTGAAAGGGAGAATAATCTTTTCCATATCTACTATCTTATGAAAATCCATTGCATCTAATGAGGTTGAGATGTTGTATCTTGACCTTATTTTTTCTGTCTTACAAAAATGTCACTTTTCTTTCTGAAAATGTAAGTTTATGTAATGGAAAGAATGGGAAATTTTCGATAAGATAACGCTTGTTGAAAAAAATGAAATGAAGAATTTATGATGTTACAATCTTTAAAGAAAGTATCGAATGCAACGAACTTGAAATTTTTAGCTATTTTTCTTATGTTTTTAGATCATATCCACGAAATGTTTAGTGCTTTTGGCGCTCCGATGTGGCTAACAATGCTTGGGCGAATCGTTTTTCCTCTTTTTATGTTTTTGGCAGCTGATAGTTTTTATTATACGCATAATCGAAAAGATTATTTGAAACGGTTGCTCTTTATGATATGGTTTATGATTATTGGGGACATGATTGTCAGTTACTTTTTCACTAATGGTCAAGTTGGGCTGGCGAATAATGCTTTTGGCGCCTTTTTCTTAGCGGGCATATCTATCTGTGCTTGGGATTTGATGGTTGAGGGTATGAAAGAAAAGAAACTTTATTCATTCTGGAAAGGTTAGGGCCTTTTCTTTTGCCGATTCTTCTGGCTCTGCCGGTCTTGTTTCTATCGAGTTATCTAACGAGTGAGAATGTACCACCTCTTATGGTTCAGATTATTTCCTTTTTTATCATGGCTATTCCTAACATTCTCGTGGTTGAAGGAGGGTATATCATGGTTTACCTTGGTCTTCTCTTTTATATTTTCCGCAGACACCGCATAGCACAAATGGTGATATTAGCACTAATCTCTTTATTTGTGTATCTGACAGATCCAATGTCTGTACAATGGATGATGGTTTTTGCGATTATTCCAATGTATTTTTACAATGGTGAAAAGGGGCGTGGTATGAAGTTGTTTTTCTACATTTTCTATCCTGTGCATATCTATCTTTTGTATATTTTGGCAAGTTTGTTGGGCTAGGCTCTGCTTAAGATATGGGAAACTAGTCTTTCCTTTTTCGTTGAGGGCTGGAAATGATTTTTTATAGATTGTTTGGTATAATAAAAATTATGAATAAAGAAGCATTACAGGAAATGAAAGGAGAGGAATGTCTGAGTATTTATCCGTGTCAACCTTGACCAAATACTTAAAATTAAAGTTTGATAAAGATCCTTATTTAGAACGAGTTTATCTGACGGGGCAAGTTTCTAATTTTCGTAGGCGACCTAATCACCAATATTTCTCTCTCAAAGATGAAAAAGCAGTCATTCAGGCGACAATCTGGGGTGGTGTTTATAAGAAGTTAGGTTTTGACTTGGAAGAGGGTATGAAGATTAATGTTATCGGTCGTGTTCAACTCTATGAACCAAGTGGATCTTATTCTATTATCATTGAAAAAGCGGAGCCAGACGGTATCGGAGTTTTGGCGATTCAGTTTGAGCAGCTCAAGAAAAAGCTAGGCGAGGAAGGGCTTTTTGAGGAGCGCTTTAAGCAAGCTTTACCGCAATTTCCAAAGAAAATTGGAGTAGTGACCAGTCCTAGTGGCGCAGTGATTCGCGATATTATAACGACTGTCAGCCGTCGTTTTCCGGGAGTTGAGATAATTCTTTATCCGACGAAGGTGCAAGGCGAAGGAGCGTCTGCTGAAGTAGCAGAAAATATTCGTCGTGCTAATGAGCGAAATGATTTAGATGTGCTCATTATCGGTCGAGGTGGTGGTTCAATTGAAGATCTCTGGGCATTTAATGAGGAAGTGGTTGTCCGTGCAATTTTTGAATCGCACATTCCGATTATTTCGAGTGTAGGGCATGAAACGGATACGACCTTGGCAGATTTTGTTGCAGATAGACGGGCTGCAACGCCGACAGCGGCTGCTGAATTAGCAACACCTGTAACAAAGTTGGATCTCCTAGCACACTTGCAGCAGCAACAAAATCGGTTAGCAGCCGCTATGTCTAATCGTCTTACTTACAATCGTGAGCGACTAGCTAAGCTGAGTCAGTCTGTCATTTTTCGACAACCAGAACGACTATATGATAGCTACCTGCAAAAATTAGATCAACTAAATTTACGGATCAAGCAAAAAATTCGCGAATATTATAACGAGGAAGTGCAGCGAGCAAGGCTTTTACAACATCGTTTGGAGGCTCTAGCTCTTTTAAGGCAGGTTCAGATTTATCAAGAGCGTGTAGCTCAGTTGGAACGGCTTCTGCGCAGCAATATGGCAGTTGTTTATGACCATAAAGTGGCTGAAGTCAAGCGTCTGTCTGACGCTTTGCTCATGCTGGATACTAGCCGAATTGTGGCTCGGGGTTATGCTATTGTCAAAAAAGATGAACAGGTGTTAGAATCTATTGAGAAAGTCAATAAAAAAGATCAATTAACCATTTTGATGCGAGATGGTCAGATAGAAGTTGAGGTAAAAAATGTCGAAAGAAAAGAAATTTGAAGAAAATTTAGCAGACTTAGAAGTCATTGTACAAAAGTTAGAAAACGGAGATGTTCCTTTGGAAGAAGCGATTTCTGAGTTTCAAAAGGGGATGCAACTTTCAAAAGAATTGCAAAAAACATTGGATCAGGCAGAAAAAACGCTAGTAAAAGTTATGCAGGCTGATGGCACAGAAACGGAAATGGAATGAAACAAGACGAAAAATTAGCTAGAATTGGGCAAGCTATTGAGACTTTTTATGCTCAAAAAGCAGTATCTGCTGATTTGATAGAAGCGATTCTTTACTCAGTCAATGCAGGAGGCAAGCGAATTCGCCCTCTTTTACTTTTAGAATTGCTAGAAGGTCTAGGACTGGAACTGACAGAAGCACATTTCCAAGTGGCAGCAGCGCTTGAAATGATTCATACAGGCAGCTTGATTCATGATGATTTGCCGGCTATGGACGATGATGATTATCGTCGTGGTCGCTTGACCAGCCACAAGAAATTTGGCGAAGCAATGGCTATTTTAGCAGGAGATTCTCTCTTTTTAGATTCTTATGCTTTGATCGCAGAAGCGGCACTACCTAGTCAAATCAAGGTAAACTTAATCGCAGAATTGTCGTTAGCGGCCGGAACTTTTGGTATGGTCGGAGGTCAAGTCCTTGATATGCAGGGCGAAGGAAAGGACATCAGTTTAGCAGAGCTACAGAATATTCATGCCAATAAAACTGGCAAACTCCTGACCTATCCGTTTGTTGCAGCAGGTTTGATTGCGGAAGTAGGAGAATCACAGCAGGAAAAATTGAAAGCAATAGGTCAGCTGCTGGGACTAGCTTTTCAGGTGCGAGATGATATTTTAGATATCACAGCGAACTTTGAAGACTTGGGGAAGACACCGCAGAAAGATGTGGCAGCAGAGAAAGCCACCTATCCAGCTATTTTGGGCTTGAATGGAGCAAGGCGATTCTTTGAAGAACAGCTAGAAGCAACAGAGCATTTATTGGCAGAAGTAGAAGCAGAGCTAGCTTTTTCAGGTGCGGCTATCAGAAAGATAATAGAAAGTTTAAAACTCAATGACGAAAGAAAGAGTAGATGTTCTAGCTTATAAGCAAGGGCTTTTTGAAACAAGAGAACAGGCTAAGCGCGGTGTGATGGCGGGCTTAGTCATCGCTGTTGCGAATGGTGAGCGTTTCGATAAACCTGGCGAGAAAGTTGATGAGACTATTGAGTTGAAGCTCAAAGGCGAAAAGCTCAAATATGTTAGCCGTGGTGGCTTAAAATTAGAAAAGGCTTTGCAGGTTTTTGAGATTTCAGTTGAAAATCAGGTTACGTTGGACATTGGGGCATCAACGGGTGGGTTTACGGACGTCATGCTGCAAAATGGTGCAAGGCAAGTCTATGCAGTAGATGTCGGAACCAATCAACTGGCTTGGAAATTGCGCCAAGATGAACGCGTCATCAGCATGGAGCAGTTTAATTTTCGTTATGCCAAGGCAGCTGATTTTGAGGAGATGCCTAGCTTTGCCTCCATTGATGTCAGTTTTATCTCGCTTGGTCTCATTTTGCCAGCTCTGCATAAGATTTTGGCTGAAAATGGAAAAGTCGTTGCACTTATCAAACCTCAGTTTGAAGCAGGAAGAGAGCAGATTGGCAAAAATGGGATTGTGAAAGATAAAAAAGTGCATCAAGCAGTTTTAGAAAAAGTAACAGACTTTATGGTTGAAGCCGGATTTTCTGTCCTAGGTCTGGATTTTTCCCCTATTCAAGGTGGGCATGGGAATGTGGAATTTTTAGGCTATTTAGAAAAAAGTTCTCACCCAGAAAATCTAGTAAAAACAATGATTACAACGGTCGTAGAGACAGCACATAAGGAATTTAAAGATGAATAAAAAGGAAAGATTAGAAAAAATTAGACATTTTGTGTCGGACTATGAAGTTGGAACACAAGAAGCAATTGTAGAATATTTGAAGAAATCAGGAATTACAGCAACACAGGCAACTGTTTCGCGTGATATTAAAGAATTGGGCATTGTCAAAATTCCGCTGAAAAATAACACTTATATTTATGAACTACCGAAATCAGCTAGTACGAGTTTGAAGTTAGCAGACAATAATATCTTAAAGTTTGAGCTATTGGGAAATATGATCAATCTCAATCTTGTCCCTGGAAGCACAGCTTTTGTGAAGCGACAAATTGTAGAAGGTTTCTCTAATGACATTTTTAGTATTTTAGCCGATGATGACACGATTCTCCTTGTTTTCCGTAGTGAAGAAATGGCTCATCAGGTATTGGAACAAATCAGGAATTGGTAGATAGCCTATGTTACTTGAAATTTCCATTAAAAATTTTGCAATTATTGAAGAGATTTCCCTCAATTTTGAGCAAGGCATGACTGTTTTGACAGGTGAAACAGGGGCCGGAAAGTCTATTATCATTGATGCTATGAACATGATGCTAGGAAGACGCGCGACAACAGATGTGATTCGTCACGGTGCATCAAAAGCAGAGATTGAAGGGCTTTTTACAATTGAGCAGAGTAAGGCTTTGGTTGAAATTTTTGAGCAGCAAGGACTTGATATGACAGAGGAGCTGATTATTCGGCGAGAAATTTTTCAAAATGGACGTAGTGTCAGTCGTATTAATGGTCAAATGGTTAATTTGTCTGTCTTGCGAGCCGTTGGGCAGCATTTGGTGGATATTCACGGTCAGCACGACCAAGAAGAGTTGATGCGTTCCCAGTTACATATTGCTATGTTGGACGAGTTTGGAGATGAAGTATTTTTTAAACTCAAAGCGGATTATCAGCAAACTTTTGACCAGTATCGTCAGTTGCGCAAGCAGGTCTTGACGATTCAAAAGAATCAAGAAGAAAATAAAGCGCGGATTGACATGCTGGAATATCAAATTGCAGAGATTGAAGCAGCTAATTTAAAAGCAGGTGAAGATTTAGCTTTAAATCAAGAACGTGATAAGTTGCTCAATCATAAGCAGATTGCAGACACTTTGACCAATGCTTATGCCATGCTGGATGATGAAGAATTTTCTAGTTTAGCAAATGTTCGATCTGCCATGAATGACATGGAAGCTATTGAAGACTACGACGCCACTTACAAAGAAATTGCGACCAACCTTTCTGAATCTTACTATGTGTTGGAAGATGTGACAAAGCGTTTGGAGGATATTCTAGAAGACTTGGATTTTGATGGTGGCCGTCTCTTAGAAGTAGAAAATCGCCTAGATTTAATCTATAGTATCACTCGCAAATACGGCGGTCAAGTAGATGATGTCCTAGCTTATTTTGAGCAGATTTCTAAAGAATATGCTCTACTTACTGGGAAAAATCTTTCATCAGATGATTTGGACAAAGAGCTGAAAAAGCTGGAAAAAGACTTGGTTTCTCTAGCAAGCAGTCTTAGTCAGGCTCGGCACGAATTAGCCCAGCAGTTAGAAGCAGAGATTCAGCAAGAACTGCAAGACCTCTATATGGAAAAGGCGAATTTTCGAGTTCAATTTACCAAAGGAAAATTTAGTCGTGAAGGAAATGAACACGTTGAATTTTATATTTCGACCAATCCCGGTGAAGATTACAAACCGCTCGTTAAGGTTGCTTCAGGAGGTGAATTGTCTCGTTTGATGTTGGCAATCAAATCTGCTTTTTCTCGTAAGGAAGGCAAGACTAGCATTGTCTTTGATGAAGTGGACACAGGCGTATCGGGACGTGTTGCGCAAGCTATTGCTCAAAAGATTCATAAAATTAGCTCAAATGGACAAGTCCTCGCAATTTCGCACTTGCCACAAGTGATTGCCATTGCAGATTATCAATTTTTCATTGAGAAAATATCTGATGAACATTCGACTGTTTCAACTGTCCGCTTGTTATTAGATGAGGAGCGTGTCGAAGAAATTGCCAAAATGTTGGCGGGTGAAAATGTGACCCAAGCAGCCCTCACGCAGGCTAGAGAGCTCTTGAAAAAATGAAACACTTCTTGGCTTGTGCTAAATGAGTTGTTATCAGGAGGTAATCATGACAAATTATTTTGTAATTGGTGACGTACATGGAAAAGCAAAAATGCTAAAAGAATTACTCAAAAAATGGGATGGAAAAAGCCAACTCATCTTTTTAGGGGATTTGATTGACCGTGGGGAAGCTAGCCGCGCTGTTTTGGAGTGTGTGAAAGAACTTGTTGAAAAGCAAGGAGCGATTTGTATTTCTGGGAATCACGAGTACATGTTTTTAACTTGGTTGGACAATCCTGAGAGTGGCTATGTTCATTATCGTCGCAATGGCGGAGACACAACAATCAATTCCATTTTGGGGCGACCTTTAGATACTCCTGTTGATGGAGTTGAAGACGCAAAGCGCGTGTCGGAAGAGGCACCAGGCCTCGTGTCTTTTATTCGTCAGATGCCTTTCTTTGTTGAAACAGATAACTATATTTTTGTACACGCTGGAGTTGACTTAACTTTAAAAGATTGGCATGAAACAAGCGATTATCAAAAAGTTTGGATACGTGAGCCCTTTCATCAAGGTCTCAATCAAACAGGGAAAATAATTGTATTTGGGCATACTCCGACTTTTTATCTTTTTTCTGAGATGCCTGGGACAAGTCGCCTTTGGCAAACGCAGGATCAAAAAATTGGTATGGATGGCGGAGCTGTCTATGGCGGTGTTCTCCACGGAGTTTTATTTGGAAATGAGGGAATTTTAGAACATCATTTCATCACAAATGATGGTTTCGCGGTAGAAGATGATTAGAAGTTGGGGACGATAAAAGAGCTGAAGGAAATCCATTTAAGTTTTTCTTCAGCTCTTTTATATTATTTCCCAGCTACATTTTTTACATCTTCAATCATCAATTTTGTTGATTCGAGTCCGCCTCCGCTGAGGTACCAAAGGTCAGATGTCAAGTTTACAATAGTTTTATTTTTAGCTGCATTTGTTTCTTGGATCAGTGAGTTATTCAGTAAGTCTTTATTGGCCGAATTGTCCCCACCGATAGCAAGAGTGCGGTTCAGAACAAAGATAATGTCTGGATTGATTTGTTTGATACTTTCAAAGCTGACTTCTTGTCCATGTCTTGATTCCTTAATTTTAGCATCTGTTGGTTTGAACTTCAAAGTGCTGTAAAGAAAAGAAAAACGTGATTTAGCTCCGAAAGCAGACATTGCACCTTCATTTAACATCATCGTCAGAGCCTTTTTATTTGATTTTTCATTGGCAGCAGCAACAGTTTGAATTTCTTTGTCTAATTTAGCTAATTCACTTTTAGCTTTTTTGGTTCCGTATTCCCCAAAGATACTTGCTAAAGAAAGGATGTTTTTCTTGGTAGAACCCCAGTAGTCTTTGTTGTCTGTTTGGAATAATACAGTAGGGGCAATCTCCTTGAGTTTCTTGACATATTGAGCTGTACGACCAGAAGCAATAATCAAGTCTGGTTTTAAAGCTGCGATAGCTTCCATATCTGGTTCTTTCATGTTACCTACATTTTTAATGCTACTTGGTAAATTTTTTAAGTAAGTAGGAAGAGTTTTCTTTGGCATACCGACAATGCTGCTTTCTTTACCTAAAGCACGAATGGTATCAGCTGCACCTAAATCCAGTGTTACAATTTTTTTAGGGTTGGTAGGAACTTTCACATTTCCATTTGCTGTTTTGACAGTGACTTCACTAGAAGCAGATGAAGAATTTGTCGTTTTTGAATTGGCCTGTTTATTGGCTCCGCAAGCAGCGAGTAGCACAACTGCAATAGCTGTGAAGAGAGATAGAAGTAGTGTTTTTGTATTCTTTTTCATTAGAAATCCTCCAAAATTAATATTATAGATAAATACAAACTTTTTTACCATTGATTTCACCAAGGGTAATGTCCATTTCATACAATGGATCTAAAATTTCTTTTCTCATGACCTGATTGGTTGTGCCTTGGTAAAAGACTTTTCCGTCTTTAAAGGCGACAATTTCATCAACATATTGACTGGCAATGTTGATGTCATGAATGACAATGATAATCGTTTTTCCTAAGTCATCAACGAGAGAACGCAAGATTTTCATCATGGAAATACTTTGCTTAATATCTAGATTGTTTAGCGGCTCGTCCAAGAGGATAAAATCAGTGTCTTGAGCGAGCACCATGGCGATAAAAACGCGTTGTAATTGGCCTCCGGAGAGTGTATCAATAAAACGGTCTCTTAAATCAAGAATGTCCAGATATTCAAGTGCTTGCTCTACTTTTTTGAAATCTTCTTTTGTCAAACGATCCTGACTATAAGGAAAGCGACCGAAAGAAACCAATTCTTCAACCGTTAATTTAGATTGGTAATTGATTTTTTGTTTTAAAATGGTTAATTCTTTGGCGAGCTCTTTTGAGTTCCACGCTTCAATTTCTTTTCCCTTGATACTGAGAAACCCCTGATCTTTCTTGAGCAAACGGCTCATAATAGAAAGTAGCGTTGATTTTCCAGCACCATTTGGTCCAACTAAAGGCGGTGAATTTTCTCGGTGAAATATTCAGTTGAATATCTTCTAAAATTGCTTGATTTCCAAATGATTTGCCAACATTTTTTAATTGCATTCTAGCGTTTTGCCTCCTTAGCTAAAAGATAAAAGAAGAATAGCCCTCCGACAAGCTCAATGACCATGCTGACATTGATTTGGAGCTGAAAGACGCGCTCTACCAGCATTTGCCCAGTGGTCAGAGAAAGAAAACTGAGTAAAATTGCTACTGAGAACAACCATTTGTGTTGGTATTCTTTGATTAACAGATAGGCTAAATTGGACATCATAAAGCCGAAGAACATCATAGGTCCAACGAGAGCAGTTGTCGTTGAAGTCAGCAAAACAATTGCCCATAGTATCTTTTTTTGCTCTTTTTCAACTTCTACACCTAAAATCGTCGCTGTCTTTTTATCCAAATGAAAAACATCCAAAATAGCGTTCTTCTTTAACAAATACAAACCTGCTAGTCCAATGATGATTGTAGCGACAGATAGAATATCCATATTCATTCGTTGAAAGGAAGGAAAAAGTTTTGTCTGCAGTTTATCATATTCGTTAGGATCCATTAGCACTTGCAAGAATGTACTAGCGCTTCTAAATAGCGTCCCTAGTGCCATACAAATCAATAAAATAAATAGAAATCCTTGCTGGAGTAGCTTTTTTAATGCAGGTTGCAGGCAGAAAAAGAAGCCGCACTGTATGAGTAAGACTAAGATAAACTCAAGCAAAGGGTGACTGGTATTGCCGATGAATTTGCTAGCAAAGAAAAGATAAATCGTCTGCATAAAGACATAGAGAGATTCCATTCCAAGAATGCTTGGTGTTAAAAAACGATTTTCTGTGATTGCTTGAAAGCTGATTGTAGCAAGACTTCCAGCTATGGCGACTAAGAGATAGGCTAGTAACTTTTGCAAGCGCAATTTCATAATAAAACCTGTTAAAGGATAGTCCATTGGCATGAGATATAACAAGCCACTCAAGCTAGCTACCAAAAGCAATAAAAGTAAGCGATTTCTTGTTTGACTCTTCATTTTATTCATGGGCAGCACCTCGCCACAAAAGATACACGAACGCCAAACTACCCAAAATTCCTAAAATCAAGCTGACGGAGACTTCGTAAGGACGAATGACTAGACGCGCTACAATATCACAGGCTAAGATGAGACAGGCACCAGTTAATGCGGTCAGTCCCTTAATGCGCGTGATATGGTCACCATAAAATTTCCGAATGATGTTTGGAACAATGACTCCGATAAATGGAAGAGAGCCGACTGTAATCATCGTCACACTTGTTGTCAATGCAATGAGAAACAACGTCATTCCTTCCATTTGGTAGAAGGAAATGCCTAGATTATGACTGGCGTCTTCCCCTAGATTCATAATGGTAAACGTGGCTGATAGCTTCCATACTGCAATCAAGATGATTAAGCTTAAAAATAACCATTCATATTGATGTTTCTGAATCATGGAAAAAGAGCCTTGTGTCCATGAAGCCATGCTTTGGACAAGATCAAAACGATAAGCAATGATTTCTCCAGCTGCGCTAATCACCCCACTATAAATAATTCCGACAAGCGGTAACAACCATTTTTCTTTAAATGAGAATTTTCTGACAAATCTAATAAAAATAATTGTAAAAAAAATAGCAGATACAAAAGCAAATAGCATTTTTTGCGCTAATGTGGCTGACGGAAAGAAAAATAAACTGAGCAACATACCAAATTTCGCAGCCTCGACCGTTCCAACTGTACTAGGAGCAGCAAAATGATTTTGTGTAACAGTCTGCATAAGAAGCCCGGCAATGCTCATACTAGAGCCTGCTAGGAGAATACTAATTGTCCTTGGCAAGCGTGACTCCCAAAATAGCAGCCCGGTCTGCTTATCTCCATATAGCAGTTGCCACCACGAAAAGTGGTTAGAACCAACTGTAATTGAAATCATAACCAGAGCAAGACAAAGAATTCCTAAAAATTTTGTCTGTTTCATTTATCAACCCTTTCTTAAAAGCAATTGCTTCAGCATGATACATCACTAGGCTAACAAAAAAATAAAAGACTGTCAATTATTTTCTGAAAATTTAATAATTATGTCTATTTAGAAAAGTAAGAGGTTCTTACACAACTTTTACATATTTTATCCAGAAAAATTATTCCACAAAAAGTTATTTTTTTGATATAATAAATTAAATAGATAAAATTTATAAAAGTAGGAAAACCATGACAAAAATCAAAATTGTAACGGATTCATCTATTACGATTGAACCGCAAGTTGTAGAGGATTTAGAGATTACAATCGTCCCTTTGTCTGTAATGGTAGACGGTGTTGTTTATTCAGACGCTGACTTAAAAGAAGGAGAATTTCTTCATTTGATGCAGTCAAGTAAAAATCTACCGAAGACCAGTCAACCACCAGTTGGTGTTTTTGCAGAAATCTTTGAAACACTCGGAGAAACTGCCGATAAAATCATATCTATTCATATGTCGCATGCTTTATCTGGAACGGTCGAAGCTGCACGTCAAGGTGCAACCTTGGCAAATGTGGATGTAACAGTGATTGATAGCTCCTTTACGGATCAAGCATTGAAGTTTCAAGTGGTTGAAGCTGCAAAACTAGCAAAAGAAGGTGCAGACTTTGATGCTATTTTAGCAAAAATCGAAGAAGTGCGCGAAAAAACAGAATTGTATATTGGTGTTTCAACGCTTGAAAATCTTGTAAAAGGCGGTCGTATTAGTCGTGTGACTGGTCTTCTCAGTTCGCTGCTTAATATTCGAGTGGTTATGCAAATGAAAAACCACGAATTACAACCGATTGTTAAGGGGCGTGGTGTAAAAACCTTTAAAAAATGGGTCAATGATTTAGCTGAAGGCTTAAAAGATAAAAAAGTGGCTGAGATTGGAATCTCGTACGCAGGGACTGCTGAGTTGGCAAATGAGATGAAACAGGTGTTACAACAATTTGTGGCAGCTCCGATTCCTGTTTTAGAAACGGGTTCTATTATCCAAACACATACTGGGGAAAATGCTTGGGCAGTTCTTGTTCGCTATGAATAAGTTGGATATTTTCGGAAAGATAGAAAAAAGTTCGTTTTGTGCTTGACCTAATAACATTTTTTAGATATGATAATACTTGTTAGAGTTAGTGACTACTAATTCATAAAATATTTTGGAGGATTTGTTAAATGGCTAACAAACAAGATTTGATTGCAAAAGTAGCAGCAGCTACAGAATTGACTAAAAAAGACTCAGCAGCAGCTGTTGATGCAGTATTTGCAGCTGTAACTGAATACCTTTCAAAAGGTGAAAAAGTTCAATTGATCGGTTTTGGTAACTTTGAAGTTCGTGAACGTGCAGCTCGTAAAGGTCGCAACCCACAAACTGGTGCAGAAATCACAATTGCAGCTTCTAAAGTACCAGCATTTAAAGCAGGTAAAGCTCTTAAAGACGCTGTTAAATAATGCAATTTTAAAAAATCTATTGTTTCAACGTTTTGGCGTTGAGCAATAGGTTTTTTTCTTGTAAAAGGGCAGACAAGGAGACTGACTTTATCATTTGCATTTATTTGCAATCATTCTAAATACGCATTTTCCTATTTTCGTGATATAATAAAGGAAAAAATCATGAGCAGGTAGGAAATGAAGTCACATCCTTATTTAGAACTCACGGATCAAGGTGATTATGAAAACGTTATTCAACGATTGAAAACAAAGGGAGTCCGTATTACAGAGACTAGAAAGGCAGTCATTGCCTATATGATCCGGACACATGAACACCCAAGTGCGGAAGCAATTTATCATGATTTACTTCCTGACTTTCCTAATATGAGTTTAGCAACAGTTTATAATAATCTCAAAGTTTTGGTAGAGGAAGGTTTTGTGGAAGAAATTAAAATTAGTCATGATAAGACGACTTATTTTGATTTTATGGGGCATGAACATCTAAATGTTGTCTGTGAAAAATGTGGTCGAATTGCAGACTTTGAAGATGTAGATATACCTGATTTGAAGCGCGAAGCTGAAGAACAAACAGGTTATAAAATTACAAAGACACAAGTCTTGATGTACGGAATTTGTCCTGAGTGCTCGAAAAATAGTTAAGGAATTGATGTATACGCTTGAATAAAGTAAATTATCAAAAATCAAATATTCTCCCATTGATACTGGATTTTTTTGAAAAAATTTTGTAAAATATAGTAGTGACTGTGAGACAGTTTTCAAAAATCAAAGGAGAATTTCTAATGGTAAAATTAGTTTTTGCTCGCCACGGTGAGTCTGAAT
>ERZ773069.555-NODE-555-length-24448-cov-6.810068_pt1 | contig 24448 bp, 30 predicted proteins | sample MGYA00580619_ERZ773069 | MGnify/ENA primary metagenome ERZ773069 (study PRJEB29015, sample SAMEA2738007) | human oral metagenome | biome: human oral; feature: human-associated habitat; material: dental | place: China | collected 2108 ...
GCATAATGTGATACTTCACTCATTTTTTTACATCTCCTTTTTATCAAACCTATTCAGCATCATCTTTTAACTCTTCTTCTAATTTATAATATTGAAGTTCCATAAAACCATACATTACGATTTGAATTTCAGCCCATTTTAAAGCAAATTTCTCCTTAGAAATTTCTCCATCTAATAACTCATTGCTAATGGTTTCAAATTTCTTTATTTGTTTTGTTAAAAACTCTCTTTCTGTCATGATTATTTCTCCTATTCATATTTATTTTTCCTTTTGTCTTACCGTGGGGGTGGTATTTTAAATTTTTTTCTTTTCTAAAAACTCATGTACATCATTAATATCAAACATGATTTCTTTGCCTTTTAAGAAGCTTCTAAGCCCTTCTCTTTGCCATTGCTCAATTACTTTAGGGGCGCAAGTAAAATACTCGCACAGCCCCTTTTTATTCAAATAACGTGTATTGACGTTAACCTTTATTTCTTGCTTTGCTGTATCAACTGCCTTTCTTGCTAGTTGTAGCACGGTATTATATAGCTCTTGTTGCACGTTATCTGGTAAATATACTGGTATTCCTGTTACTTCCATTTGATTCATTCCCTTCCTTAATATCATTCACTAGCCACACACCGTAAGCAATACCGACAATAAACGATATGCCCACGGTTAAAATAAGCTCGATATTTTGCATCATACCTACACTCATTCTTTCACACTCCTTTTATTTTTCTAGTATCATACAAGATAACAAATAATAACCCCACACCAACTTTAGACTTCTTGAAACTTTCTTTTTAAAAAATATTTTCTCAATTGTAATATCTGGAAATAGTGGTAATAATAAATTTTTGAAGATTACTTTTTCACTATCTTTAAAATTGGTCTCTCCTTTTTCCCTTTTTATATATGTTTCTTTAGAAATACCTAATCTACTTCCCATTTCTTTTTGAGTTAAACCTAGCATATATCGATAACCCTTGATTTTATTACACTGTATCATTATAACACCTCCTTTTAAACTTTATGAGACCATTATACGCTCTTATGGCGGAATAGTCAACAATTCAGGTAGACTTTTTGAAACTTTTAGTGTGTCTTTTTACTTTTTTATGGTATACTATGTTTTAAGAGGTGGTAATATGGAAAACAATGAGATTAATAAAATTGAAATTGGACAAAGAATAAACACTATCCGACTAACAAAAGGAATGACCTTAGAAGAATTTGGCAAGATATTTGGAGCTACTAAAGGTAACGTTTTAAAGTGGGAAAAAGGTCAATCATTACCTAGCCCAGAAAGACTTAAAACTATTGCTAAAATAGCAGATATTTCAGTAAATAACTTATTATATGGAAGAACGAAAGAAAGAATAGCTAAAATATTATACAAATTATCTAAAGAGAATGATTTATATAAAGATATTGACATTAAAGCATTTACTAGGAGTATATTTCATGCTTTACCAGATATTGATATAAGTAATGATGAATTAGAAAAATATATAGCGAAAGATTTAGAAGATTGGTTTTCCACAGACCATACCAAACAAAATGAAAATACATCTTTTTCTGATGAAATTAAATATATAATAGATTTTCACTCTAAAATTGTACAACCCATTCTAAAAAAGAAATTATTGCAATACAAAACTGAAGGTGCAAATGATAAAGAGTTAGAAATACTAGAAAAAATAATAGAAACGGAAACTCAATTTTTAGAAACACTTACCGAATATAATGAAAAAGAAAACATTATATCCAATAAAAGCAAAAGAAGTGAGTTACGTGCAAAAAGAAGACAATTACATAAAAGTAATTCCCTTAACGTTCAAAATCAAAATTAGTAAAAATAGTACTTCTTTGCATCATATACCACTCTATTCATAATAAAAAAAACGATTGAATTATGATGCAATATAAACTGACAAAATTCTTAAAATAATATATCCTTTTTATTTTCGCCGTGGGGGTGGAGTTAGAAAGGGAAAAAAATATGATTCAAGAATATAGATTAAAAGACGGCTCTAAACGCTTCAAATTTAGAGTTTATCTAGGTTTAGACAACCTAACAGGAAAACAGATAGAAGTTATTAGGAAAGGTTTTAAAACACGTAAAGAAGCCTCTCTGATGGAAGCTAGAGTAAAACTAGAATACGAGAATAACTCGTATATTGGAAAAACTCAAAAATTCAAGTTCAAACAAGTTTATGAGTTATTTCTAATCGAACATAAGAACACTGTTAAACCTGGTACTTATGCAACTACTAAAAGATATGCTAGCTTGCATATCCTCCCTAAAATTGGAAATAAACCAATTGATAGCTTTACTGTAATGGATTGTCAAAAGTTGGTTAACCAATGGGCAGAATACTTTAACAGTGCAAAATATCCTAAAGGTATCACTCAACAAGTCTTTGACTATGCTATTAAGATGGATATTATCCAAGATAACCCTATGAGAAAGGTTAAGCTGCCTAAGCGTAAAGGTGTAATCAATGAAATAAGCAAGTATTACACTACTGAAGAATTAAAACATTTTTTTGAATGTTTAAAGGATTACAACAATCTTAAATTCAGTGCATTCTTCCGTATATTGGCTTTTACTGGAATGAGAAAAGGAGAAGCATTAGCTCTTGAATGGTGTGATATTGACTTTGAGAAAAAGTTAGTACATATCAAAAAGGGCGTATCCCTTGATGAAAATGATAAGCCTATTATTTCTACTCCTAAAACTAAAAAGTCAATAAGAACTGTTAGTATTGACAATGAAACACTATCTATCTTAAAAAGATGGAAACTCGAGCAAGCAAAAGTATTAATGAAAAAAGGTATCAACTCATTAAACAAACATCAGTTACTCTTCACGTATGAAGATAATAAACTCTATCGTCCTTCTTATGTGAACGATTGGTTAGACAGCATCATAAAGACTTACAACCTAAAAAAGATAACTATTCACGGTTTCCGTCACAGTCATTGTTCTTTGCTCTTTGAAATGGGAACTCCTATTCAAGTAGTTCAAGAAAGATTAGGTCATAGCAATATCAAAACAACAATGGATATTTATACTCATGTAACTGAAAAACAAAGAGATAAATTAGCTGATGAATTTGCTAAACATGTAGGTTTTTAAAAATCTCTGGTACTTTTTCTGGTACTTTTGCAAAAACACAAAAAATAAAAACCCTAGAAACATTGATTTAACAACGTTTCTAGGGTATTACTATAAACTAACCTACGCTACCTTCCATCTCGTACGCGATTAAACGGTTTAGTTCAACGGCGTATTCCATTGGAAGTTCTTTTGTAAATGGTTCAACGAATCCCATGACAATCATCTCTGTTGCTTCTGACTCGCTAATTCCACGGCTCATCAAGTAGAACAATTGCTCTTCAGAGATTTTTGAGACTTTGGCTTCGTGTTCAAGTGCCACTTTATCATTATGAATTTCGTTAAATGGAATCGTATCTGATTTCGACTTGTCATCCATAATAATCGTGTCACATTCAATATGAGAAATCGAATAATCTGATTTTTTACTGAACGTCACTTGACCACGATAGTTCACCGCTCCGCCATCTTTAGCAATCGATTTAGAAACGATTGAACTTGAAGTATGTGGCGCATTGTGAATCATTTTCGCACCTGTATCTTGGTGTTGTCCTTCTCCGGCAAACGCAATCGATAACATTGTTCCTTTGGCGTATGGTCCTTCAAGGAATACTGAAGGATATTTCATCGTTGTCTTCGCCCCAAGGTTTCCATCAATCCACTCAACGGTTGCATGAGCAGCAGCTTTGGCACGTTTCGTTACTAAGTTATACACATTATCCGACCAGTTTTGAATCGTTGTGTAGCGGCAGTATCCACCCTCTTCAACGAAGATCTCTACAATCGCCGCATGTAAGCTATTTGAAGAATATGTTGGTGCTGTACATCCTTCAACATAGTGTACGCTTGCTCCCTCGTCTACGATAATGAGCGTACGTTCGAATTGACCCATGTTTTGGTCGTTGATACGGAAGTACGTTTGAAGTGGCACATCACATTTCACGCCTTTTGGGACATAGATGAACGTTCCGCCTGACCATACTGCTGAGTTTAAAGCAGCCAACTTATTATCCGTTGGTGGTACAAGTTTGGCGAAGTATTTTTCGAATAATTCTGGATATTCTTTCAAAGCAGAATCCGTATCTGTAAAAATAATTCCAAGTTTATCGAATTCTTCTTTCATATTATGGTAAACCACTTCAGACTCGAATTGTGCTGAAGCTCCTGCTAAATAAGCACGTTCTGCTTCAGGAATCCCGATTTTCTCGAAGGTGTCTTTAATTTTTTCAGGAACATCATCCCATGAACGCGCTGGTTTATCACTGGCACGTTTAAAATAAGTAATTGCATCAAAATCGATATCTGAAAGGTCCGCTCCCCAAGTTTGCATTGGCATGTTTTGGAACGTCTTTAATGATTTTAATCGGAAATCAAGCATCCATTGTGGTTCGTTTTTCACCTTTGAAATCGTACGAACGACTTCTTCACTTAATCCCATTCCTGTTTCATAAACAGGTGTTACATCCTCATGAAAGCCATATTTGTAATCGGCTAATTCAGGAACTCCACTCATTTTGTCACCACTTTCTTATGCTTTCTCATTTTCTACTGCACGTTCTAATGCTTTCCACGCAAGAGTGGCACATTTGATACGCGCTGGGAATTTTTGAACACCGGCTAATAGTGCTGCATCCCCTAAAGGTTCTTCATCCACGGTTTCACCCTGCACTAGACTTGAGAAATCTTCTGCTAGAGCGACCGCTTCGTCAACTGTCTTTCCAATAATCGCATCACTCATCATGCTGGCACTAGCCATACTAATCGTACAGCCGTGTCCGTCAAAGTGAACATCGTCAATCACGCCATTATCATTTACGACAAGTTGCAACTGCAACACATCTCCACACGTTGGATTATTAAATTCAATCGTTGGAATGCTCGCATCATCTACCAATCCTTTATGGTGCGGATGAGACGAATGATCCAGAATCACCTGACGATAAAGCTGATCTAATTTAGATAAGGCCATATTGGAAAAACTCCTTTACTTTTTCTAATGCTTCTAAAAACTTCTCAGCTTCTTGAAGCGTGTTATACATATAAAAACTTGCACGGCATGTTGCTGGTACATCCAGCCATCTCATTAAAGGTTGCGCGCAATGATGTCCTGCACGAACCGCAAAACCTTCCATATCAAGCGCCGTTGCGATGTCGTGTGGATGGAGGCCATCAATCGTAAAGCTAATGACTCCAGAATGTTGTGCTGGGTCACTTGGCCCGTAGACTGTCACACCTTCCATCTCTTGCATCTTTGGTAAGAGATATGCAACCATTTTTTGTTCATGCTGATGGATATTGTCCATGCCGATTTCTTCTAAATAATCAATAGCAGCGGCCAGTCCGATGGCTCCTGCGATATTTGGAGTACCCGCTTCGAATTTCCACGGCAGTTCATTCCATATACTCTCCTGGTCATACACGAAATCAATCATTTCTCCGCCGAATTCGACAGGATTCATCTCTTGAAGAAGTGCTTCTTTTCCATACAAGACACCAATTCCTGTTGGAGCCAGCATTTTATGCCCGCTAAAGGCATAGAAGTCACAATCTAACGCTTGGACATCCACTTTTTGATGCGGCGCTGCTTGAGCACCATCTACAACAAGGATGCCTCCTACTGCATGAACCATCTCTGCAACACGCTTGGCATCCGTTACTGTTCCTAGAACGTTTGAAGCGTGGTTAATCGATACGATTTTCGCCTTCTCGGTTAAAGATTTTCCTGCTGCTTCAAGGTCTAATTCACCCTCTTTGGTTAATGAAAAATAACGTAAGACGGCTCCTGTTTGTTTGGCTACTTGTTGCCAAGGCACCACATTCGAATGATGCTCTGCCGGGCTAATCCAAATTTCGTCCCCTTTTTGAAGTCGATTTGGTGCGAATCCTTGTGCTACCCAGTTTAAGCTGGTTGTTGTTCCACGCGTAAAGAGCACTTCTTTTGTACTGGCTGCATGGATAAATTTCGCCACTTTAGCTCGAGCCTCTTCATACAAGTCTGTTGCTTCCTGTGCTAATGTATACACCCCACGATGAATATTAGCATTGTGGGTTGCGTAGAACTTCTCAACGGCTTCTACGACTGGACGTGGCTTTTGAGTTGTCGCAGCATTGTCTAAATAGACAAGCACTTCATCGTTGACTTCACGCTTTAAAATCGGAAAGTCTTCTCGAATCGTTTTACTAATCATAGCTTGCAACCAACTTTTGTTCAATCATATCCACAAGTTCTTTTTGAAGAGTGCTTGAAGGAATTGAACGAATCACGGCTCCTAAGAATCCACGAATTACAAGGCGTTTTGCCTCCGCTTCCGAGATTCCACGGCTTGTTAAGTAGAATAATTGTTCATCATCCACTTGTCCTACACTTGCTGCGTGTCCAGCCGTTACTTCATTTTCATCAATTAATAGAATTGGGTTCGCATCTCCACGTCCGCCTTCTGAAAGCATGAGTACACGGCTTTCTTGTTGGGCATCTGCGAATTTCGCTCCTTTAATAATATGTCCAATTCCGTTAAAAGTTAAGGTTGATTTATCTAAAATAACACCATGTTGTAAGATATGCCCTACAGAATGTGGCGCATAGTTTGTCACACGAGTATCGATTCCTTGTTCTTGGCGTCCTGTAGAAATACCGATAACGTTCACTTGTGAATGAGAACCATCTCCACGTAATTCAGAGTCGAAGTCTGCAATCACATTTCCATCATTCATAATGCCAAGCGCCCAGTTAATCGTTGCATCTTTTTCAAGATAACCACGACGGTTCACATACGCATCTGTTGATTGACCTAAAGTATCCACAGCCGCAAATTGAACTTTCGCGCCTTGTTTCGCAATCACTTCTACAACAATGTTTGCTGTATTCTTTTTGTCTCCAACACTCTCAAAACGTTCCACATAAGAGACCGAGCTATTTTCATCCGCCACAATTAACACGTGTTTCACGAACGCTTCGTCCACTAAGTTGTTTTGAACGAAATGAGACTCAATAATCTCTTCCACGGCTACATTTTTAGGAATATAAATAAATACTCCTGAGTTGACCATCGCAGCGTGATAAGCCGTTAAGCTATCTTCATCGACTGGTACAGCTTTTGTCATATAGTACGGTTTTACAAGCTCTGGATATTGTTCCAAAGCGTCAAATAAATCCATCACCAGAACATCATTCATGGCTGTTTCAGCATTCATTTCTTCCCAGTAAGATACCGCACCTAATTGTACAATTTTGGCACTCCCAGCTGCTGTTGGAATCACTTTTGGGAGCTCCTCAATCATTGAAGTGCCTTCTCCAATTGAAGACTGAAATAAGTTCCAACGGTGGAATTTCACACGTTCAATAAATGGTAAGTCTAGCGTTTTAGCAAGTTCTAACCCTTTTAAACGTGTTTGTAGAAACCACTCTGGTTCATTCTTTGTAAGAGAGAATGCGGTGATTTCTTCTGGTGTTATGGTTAATTTTGTCTCTGCCACAATCTCACTCCTACTCTTGATGTTCAATCTTGATTCCTAATTCTTCACTGATTCCTTTGTATCCTTCAGCTTCTAGGCGACGAGCAAGAGACGCATCTCCTGTCATCACAACACGGCCATCCATCATAATATGTACTACATCAGGTTCAATGTAATTTAAAAGACGTTGGTAGTGCGTAATAATTAAAGATCCAAAGTGGTCTCCACGCATCGCATTCACTCCACGTGACACAACTTTTAGGGCATCAATATCTAACCCTGAGTCGATTTCATCTAAAATCGCAAAGGTTGGTTCAATCATTAATAATTGAAGAATCTCGTTACGTTTCTTTTCTCCGCCTGAGAACCCTTCGTTTAAGTAACGTTCTGCCATTTCTTCTGGCATATCTAATAGGGCCATTTTTTCATCAAGTTTCTTGATGAATTCACGAACTCCCATTTTGTCGCCTTCCTCACGACGTGCGTTGATTGCTGAACGCATGAATTCTGCATTTGTCACCCCAACGATTTCACTTGGATATTGCATCGCTAAGAATAGACCTGCACGAGCGCGTTCGTCTACTTCCATTTCTAAGACGTTTTCACCGTCTAATAGGATTTCCCCTTCAGTTACTTCATAGCTAGGGTGTCCCATAATAGCTGCAGAAAGTGTTGATTTCCCAGTTCCGTTTGGTCCCATGACTGCGTGAATTTCTCCAGTGTTAATCGTTAAATTAACGCCCTTTAAAATTTCTTTGTCTTCAATCGATACATGTAGATTTTTAATCTCTAAAGTTGCCACGATTCATTCTCCTTTATAATCATTCTATTCTGTCTTATTTTATCCTAATTGAGAACGATTCGCAAATAGACGCTCTCTTTGAAAATGATACAAATACTTTTCAATTCAATGAAAATGAGTTATGATGGTACTAATTTTTGAAAGAAAGGCTGATGCACATGCAAACTTATCCACTTATTGGTATTGCAGGAAATCATCGCCAAGATAACACGGAAGAAGATCGCTACATTTTATCGTATGCACCAAATGGTTTTGTCCGTGGTCTTGAAAAGGCAAAAGCGATTCCTGTCATCATTCCCATCAGTACCCCAGAATTTGCAAAAGAATTCATTTCTCGACTTGATGGACTTTTATTAGCGGGTGGACAAGACGTTTCGCCACTTCTATATGGTGAAGAACCACATCTTAACTTGGCACGTACTTATCCTGCTCGTGATGCGTTTGAAATTGAGCTCATTAAAGAAGCTTATAGACAACACAAACCAATCTTTGCAGTGTGTCGCGGCTTACAAATTCTGAACGTCGCACTTGGCGGAACACTCTACCAAGATATTGAATCACAATATGATAATATTTCTGTGAAACATACACAAAAAACAATGCCTAGCCAACCAACTCATACGATCCAAATCGCAAGTGGTAGCGAACTTTCTCGCGTACTTGGAACAACCACTCCTGTGAACTCTTATCATCACCAAGCGGTTAAACAATTAGCCTCGGATTTTGTCCCTGTTGCTTGGAGTACGGATGGGCTTATTGAAGCCTTTGAATCTAAATCGGAGGACCAAAGCGTGGTTGCCGTTCAATGGCATCCTGAACTATTAATTGAAGATAGTAATGTGATGCAAGGGTTATTTGATAACTTTGTGGACCGCGTTAATCGCTCAAAGCAAAATGCAAAATAAAAAACTACGAATTCTCACTCGTTGAGAACTCGTAGTTTTCTTTTCTTATCTTTATTTCACTTCACATTGTTCACATGGAAGGTCTTCATCTAATAAAGCATTGAATGCTGCTTCGTCTACTCCAGTTAGGCGTAGAATCCAGTTTTTCTCTTCTGCTAATTCATTTAAGAATTCTGGATTTTCTTCTAAATCGTCATGGAAAACAACGACTGTTCCGCTAAGTGGCGATAACAGTTCAGTCACTGCTTTAGCCGCTTCTACGCTAATAATGGAATCTTCTTTCGTTACTTCTTTATTTTTAAGCAATTCAACAAAGCTCACATCGCCAAGATCATCTTGCCCTTTAGGAGAAAGACCGATTATATATTCTTCTCCTTCTTTTTTAATCCAAAGTCCATTTTCACTATACTTTTTCATCTTATCTCTTCCATTTCTCTTCATACACTTCTTCTTTAAATCCAAATGTTGCTTCGCCATTATCCAATACAAGCGGACGTTTAATTAACATCCCATTACTTGAAAGGAGACTTGCTGCTTCTTCATCACTCATCGAAGGTAATTTATCTTTTAAGCCAAGAGAGCGGTAAAGCTCTCCACTCGTATTCGCCATTTTCTTCCACTCTAAGTTCTGAGTTTCTTTAATTTTCAAAAGTTCTTTGGCAGTTGGCGGATTCTCACGAATATCCTTTTGCTCGAACTTTACTCCATTTAATTCAAACCATTTTAAAGCTTTCTTACAAGTTGTACATGTTGGGTGAACATAAACAATCATTTTCCATCCTCCTGACGTAAACGTAACATGGTCGCATCTTGGTGTTTTGCTCCGAATGCATCTTCTTCATCATCAAATATGGTGCTCTTGAAGTGGTAACGCATGGACATAATAAGTCCAATCCCCATCATATTTCCAAGCAGACTCGATCCCCCTTGAGAAATAAATGGTAATGGAATCCCTGTAAGTGGTAATAGCCCAATCGTCATTCCAATATTTTCAACAACGTGGAATAGAATCATCATAATAACGCCTGTTGCGATATAAGTATAAAATTCATTTTTCGTATCAAAACAAACGCGAATCATTTGATAAATCAAAATAAAGTAAATCGCGATTAAGAATGTTCCTCCTAAGAATCCGAAGTTCTCTCCGATTGTCGCAAAAATCAGGTCAGATTCTCGAACGGGAACATAAACATCAGAGACTCCAAATCCTTTACCAAACATTCGACCAGAACCAATTGCTTTCAAACTTTGGAACAATTGAAAACCATTTCCACCTTGATCACGATATGGATCCAACCACGAATCGATACGAGCAAATTGATAATTTTTAAATCCGATATTTAATAGTAGTTGACGGTTATAAACAACTAAATAGATTAAAAGGGCTCCAATTAAAATCACTGTAATGATAATTGGAAGGAGAATCTTCCAACTAATCCCTGACATAATCATAACTCCACCCAAAATCATTAAGAAAACTAAGGTTGTTCCTAAGTCATTTTGTAGGATCACTAAGATCAATGCTGGAGCTGCCCATAACACTAATTTGACGAATAATTGCCAGTCGGTTCTTCTAGTTTTATATTTTGTCTTCATATTATGAGAAGTCGCAACTTTTGCTAAGATTAAAATATAAAAAATCTTCACGACCTCTGAAGGCTGGAATGAGAAAGTACCGAATCTGAACCAACTCTTCGCCCCCGTATCTGCAAATGTGGCTCTATCATAGAGGAAGAGAACGGCTAATAGCATGAGTAAGCCTAAAATATAACCCCAAGTGGTCAGTTTCCATAGTTGCTCCGAATCAAATTGCATAATGACAATAATTGCAATGACTCCAACTACATACCACACAACCTGCATAAGTACCATTCTTAACGAACCATTTCCACTAATTAAATAGGTCGTAGAAAATAGTGTAGCAATACTAATAAACGCTAATAATAATACTGGAAGAATGACACCATAATCGATTCGTGAATCTTTATCATTGTACATTAAGTTCTTTTTTTTCATCAGTTACTCCTTCAGTTTCTTTTTTAGGGTGTCTAAATCGATAAATAATGACATTCAGAACTCCGCCTAAAATCATTACATTGGCTATAAAATACAGCCAAATCATAAATACAATCAATGTTCCAAATGCACCATTTGCTGTTAAATTGCGTCCGGCATAATGGATATAGATCGAAAATAGTTGCGAAATTAATACAAATCCAATGGTTGCAAAGAATCCTCCAGGCAAAGCATAAAGGAACGACCATTTCACATTTGGAATTGCAAAATACATAAAACTCAGTAATAAAAATACCGTTATAAAAAGCATCCCCCATTTAATAAATGAAAAATCTAAAATAATGGTTGATAAATTTAACGAGAAAAACTCTCCTATAAGACGTAAAAATTGCTCTCCAAAGATAAACAATACGGAAACTGCAAAGATCATTAAAATTGCAGCCATCGCAATTACAATCGCAAAAAATCTTTCAAAAATAAAATTCCTTCGAACAGGAGCACCATATAAAACATTCAATGCTCTTTGCAAACTACTAAACATTTGAGAAGCTGGCCAAAATAAAATTAAAAGACCCACTGAAAGGGCTCCTCCATTAAAATTGCCAAGGTAATTCCTTAAAATCGGAATCAACACTTCATTAATATCCGCAGGAAAAATAGTTCTCATCGTTTTAAAAATAACATCAACAGGGATTGGTAAAAGTGGGATGATATTGGCAATCAACATAATAATCGGAATAATGGATAGCAAAATATAATATGTTAATGCTGCAGATTCTACACCAATATTCACGTGCATTAAATTCTCTTGAATAATACTCCAAAGCCTGTTTCCAAACTTTTTCAATCTCTGCACAACCGTCCTCCCCTTTTCTTGTAGTGAATTCCACACTTCTTTTATTGTATCTCAATTATTGTATCATAAATACAGCCTTTTTTCTTCTAGGAAGAAACAGTCTAACTAGCTTTGAAAAGGTTCCATATGGAGTTCTTCTATCACTTTTTAAAAAAATCTTTTTTAAAGTGAAAATGCCCAAAATTCACTTATAAGTGATATGCTTCCTCTAAAGTAGACACTTAAAAAAGTAAACTACTTTAGAGGGGGCATTTTTAAGTTGGTCAAAAAACATACTGCAAAAGAATTAGAACAATTCATAGAATTGTATTTAGATGGTGTATCTTTTCATGAGCTGCGTAGTGAATATGGTTTAAAGATATCGCCCGGAAGCTTTAATATGTATTTTCTGAATTATAAAGCACACGGACCTTCTGTATTAGAAGATCGAGATGGGTTTAACACTTATACAAATGAATTTAAAGAAAAGGTGGTCAAAGAGTTTTTAGAATCGAAAACTTACTTTACTGCAATCGCAAGAAAATACAAAATCCCTTGTGCTAAAACTGTACGAAATTGGATTATTAAGTATACTAATGGTGAGGCCGAGAAGGCCTACTATCCTAAGCCAGAGGTATATACTATGAAATTTAGAAAAACATCGCATGAAGAAAGAATATTTATCGTCAAAGACTGTATTCAAAATCAATTAGACTATAAACAAACCGCACAAAAATTTAATGTCTCTTACAACTCAGTGTATCAATGGGTTAAAAAATATCAAAAATATGGTCCTGATGGATTAGTAGATAGTCGAGGAAAACGAAAACCAGATAATATACAGACAGAAACCGAGCGTATTCGTGCAGAAATGGCTATATTAAAGGCACGAAACGAATATTTAGAAACAGAAAATGCCGCACTAAAAAAATTACAAGAAGTGGAAAGCGAGTTGATGTTTGCCAGACGAAATTTGAAGCGGAATATCAAACGATTAAAAAATTAAGTAAAAGAGGATTTCATATTACTCAATTATGTAAAGCCTTAAACGTTAGTAGAGCCGGCTATTATAAATGGTTAAATCGAGTCCCTTCGGAATCTGAAAAACGACTACGTCGTTTAATGTCATTAATACACGAAGTATATGAATCCGTTCAAGGTATATATGGATATCGTCGTATCACAATCTATTTAAACTATTATAGAAATGCGAAGGTGAATCATAAATGTATTCAGCGCCTTATGAAATTAATGGGATTAAAGGCAATTATACGAAAAAAACGTTATCGTTATAAATCTAACTCTGAAGAATACACCGCAGCTAATATTTTAAATCGAGAATTTCAGAAAGATTACGAGCCAATGGCTCTACTATTAACGGATATCACTGAATTGAAATATGGAAAGGGAGAAAAAGCTTATTTAAGTGCAGTTTTAGATTATGGCACAAAGAAAATAGTTGCATATCAAATATCTAAACAAAACAATAATCAAATCGTTAAAGATACTTTTGATCAAATAAAGAGAAAGATAATTCCAACAAAAACAATGATTCATAGTGATCGAGGATTTCAATATACTTCTCATTTCTTTAAGCACTTTATAGAAAAAGGACAAATAACACATAGTATGTCACGTCCTGGCCGATGTATAGATAACGGACCAATTGAATCATTCTGGGGAACATTAAAGGAAGAAGTATATCGTTTATATCATTTCAAAACCTATGAGTCTCTCTTCAAGAAGGTTGAGGAGTATATCCACTTCTATAATGAGAAAAGAATTACTTTATCAATGGGGTTAAAAATCCCTGCATAAATAAAAAGACGAGTTCATTAGAACTCGTCATACAATTTAATTATTTTCCTGTCTACTTGACAGGGTGCACTTCAAAGTGAATTTTGAGCATCGAGGAAAAGTGTATCAAAAAAGAGGATGCAAGCATCCTCTTTCTAAAGTGTATTATTTACCTTCTGCTAATACGCGTTCTTGTTCAACAGCAGCTTGTCCTAAGATATTTAAGTAGTTCCATGGACGGTCGAATACTGGTTGGAAGAAGAAGTCTACGTAAGCTAAGTCTTCGATTGTCATTTTGTTTTGGATTGCTAATGACAATGTGTTTGCAGAAGCTGTACAGTCGTATTTAGACATTACTTGTCCACCTACGATACGGTTTGTACCTACTTCGTAAACTAATTTCATGTAGATTTTTTCGTATGTTGGCATGAATTCTGGACGGTGGTTATCTACCACGTATACAGAACGTACATCTAATCCAAAGTGAGGTGCGCTACCTACGTTAACCCCAGTTGAACCAATGTTCCATCCGAATAAGTGTAATCCAGATGTTGATTGAGTTCCACGGTATTTCACTTTGTGACCGTTGATGTTTTTACCTACTAATGAACCCATACGTACAGCGTTAGTTGCTAATGGAATGTAAGCATGTCCACCGTTTGGATTGTAGTTAACAGCACAGCTATCTCCTGCAGCATATACATCTTTAACAGATGTTTCCATGTAGTCGTTAACGATGATAGCACCGTTAGGCATAGTTTCTAATTGGTCTTTTACTAAGTCGTTGTTTGGACGGAAACCAACACATAAGATAACCATGTCAGCTTCGTATTCGCCACCTGAAGTGACAACTTTGTTAACAACGCCGTTTTCGCCTTCGAATGATTTAACCATTTCGTTTAAGCGAACGTTAACACCGCGTTCGCGTAAGTCTTCTTCTAAGATATCCGTGAATTCTGGGTCTAAGTATTTGTTTAAGATACGGTCTAACCCGTCTACTAATGTTACTTCTTTACCTTCTAAAGCAAATGCTTCTACTAATTCGATACCGATGTATCCACCACCGACAACAACAACTTTCTTCTTGTCAGTTTTCTTAGCAAAGATTTCTTTTGCTTGGTTGTAGTTTTTACATAATTGAACGTTTTCTAATTCACGTCCTGGTATTGGAGGAAGAATTGGCCATGATCCAGTTGTAAGTACTAATTTATCAAATGAATCAGTCTTTTCTTCGCCTGTTTTTAAGTCTTTTACTGTTAATGTTTTACCAACAGTGTCGATGCTTGTTACATCGTGTTCCATACGAACTGTAGCTCCTAATGAAGCTAATTCTTCTGGACTAGAATAGAATAGTCCTTGAGGGTCCTTAACAACTCCTCCTACGTATAAAGCAATCCCACAAGATAAGAATGAAACATTATCATTTCTTTCGTATACAACGACTTCTGTTCCTGGATTGTCATTTAAAATTGTTTTGACTGCAGCAGTACCCGCGTGAGTACATCCAACTACTACAACTTTCATCAAATTTCCTCCTATAAACACTTTTGTTTATTATTGTTCTAGATAAGAATAATTATTATCTATACTCTTATATCCTACACATTCGGTACATAAAAAGCAAACGATATCATTCGCTTTAAACAGTAATTTTTCTTTATTTTTCAATATTTTTTAAGTGTTCATAGAAGATGGTCATTTTTCTTAATTTTAATTCTAAATGAGAACAGTTATCGATATTTCATCATAAAAAACTCTACTCCGCATTACTACGGAATAGAGCTTTGTATTTATTATTCGTCCGAATTTAGCTCTTCAAAGCGTTGTTTCATGGTCGGATTGTTCTTCACAAGTTTCTTTACAGTTAAGTCCTCCGCTTTATTATTGGCTAAACGCAAATTATTTTCAGAAGAAAGCAAGGCGGCTTTTGTTTTTTCTAGACTCTTAATCGTCTTGTCGATTTCATCAATGGCCGTTTGGAATTTCTTACTTGCGAGTTCATAATTACGCGCAAACCCTTTTTTAAACGTCTCTAGGTCTTCTTCAAAATGGGTAATATCAATATGTTGGTCACGCATCAAAGCTAATTCTTGTTTATATTGCAATGAATTTAGCGCCGCATTACGAAGCAAGGTGATAATTGGAATAAAGAACTGCGGACGCACCACATACATTTTCGGATATTGATAGGATACATCTACAATACCCGTGTTATAGAGTTCATTATCCGCTTCAAGAAGACTCACCAAAATCGCATATTCACATTGCTTTTCATGACGGTCCTTATCCAACTCTTTAAAGAAGTGTTCGTTTTTCTTCTTCGTTGCTGTCTCGTCATTTTCGTTCTTCATTTCAAACATGATCGATAAAATTTCAATTCCATTTTCATCATATTCGCGGTAGATATAGTCACCCTTACTTCCCGTTTTGGCATCGTTGTCCTTGCCAAATTCCGCGCGCGGGAACGCCGTCATACGAAGACGATTAAACTCTATTTCGCAATGTTGTTCGAGGCTCTCTCCCACCATCTTTGTTGATTGTTTGGCCTTAAAATCTTTATAGAACGCAATGGCTTCGTCTTTTGCCTTCAACTCTAATTCGAATTGGTCTTTCTTCGAACGTAATTCCAATTCGTATTTTTCTTTTAAGGCCGTTTGTTGCACTTCTTGTTCTTTTTGTTGCAACTCTTTTTCTTGTTTCAATTCAAGAATCGTACGTTCTTTTGCGTGTAAATCTTCTTGGAATTTTTGAGACAATTCTACTTCTTTAAATTGGAGTTGTTGCTTTAATTGGTCCAATTCTGCTTGAAGTGCATTGAATTCTTTCTCTTTTTGATGGAGTGCTTCTTGCACATTCTTTTCTTCTTTAACGTCTGCATTTTTCAATGCTAATTCGAGTGAAAGAATCTTCTGTTCAAAGTTGGCACGTTCCTCATCATAAAGACGCTTTTCTTGCTCTTTTGCGAGTGCCTTTTCCGTCTCAAATTGTTTCTTCGCAAATTCCAACTGCTTATGAACATCTTCTGCAAATTCCTTATTGCGCACTTGGCTCACAATATCTGCATACGAATTCTCATCAATCGTAAATACCGTTTGGCAATGTGGACATTTAATTTCGTTCATCGAACCCCTCCTTTTTATTTCTATTTCATTCTATCACAATATCGAATTTGAGCACAGACCCAAAATAGTTCATTACCATATATGGTAATAAACTATTTTTTGCATGCAAAAACTCTCCGCGAATCACTTTCACGGAGAGTCTCACTTTACATTTATTATCCAATAAATGCTTTAATTTGTTCAACACTTTGTGATGAATCACAAACTACACGAACGTTTCCATCACGAGCAACGAGTAAACCAGGTACTGTTGGCATATTGTATTTAGAACGGAATGCTGCTAAAGCTTCATTTGTTCTGTCTTCTGAGTTAATAAAGTACATTTCTTTTCCTAAAGCTTCACGCGCTTCGTTCATCTTTGGAGCAAAACGACGGCAATATGGGCAAGTTGGGCGTCCTACAAAAAGAACGACTTCCTTTCCTTCACCGATTAACGCTTCTACTTTCTCAGCAGTTGTTTCCACAAATTGGCTTACATCTTTTGCAAATTGTTCCATTAAAAATCCCTCCATTCATTTTTCTCCATTATGACAATGAAAAAAGAGTAGTGCAACAAATGTGCCTACTCTTTCTTATCTTTTGGATTGATTTCTTTATATTTTTTACGAATGTATAATAGACGACAAATAAACGCCCCTAACATCCCGATGGCAATCCCACCAATCATATTATCGATTAGAATTCCAATGCCAAATCCGATAGCAATCCCAATCAACATGATGAGATTCAACACGGACATTTCTCTAATTCTATCTTTTGGATCTTGCTCTTTCATACGCTTCCTCCATTATTGAATTTCAATATGACACATCTTCATTGCTGCTAAAGCATTCTCATGACTTTCTGGTGTAACTCCAGCACAAGCGCTAGAAATAACGTTAACAGGTGTATTTTGAAAATGCGCTTTAGCAAGCATTGCATTACTAATTACACAAATATCTGTACAAATCCCAATAAGTGTGATGCTTTCTACCTCAGGAACTTCCTTTTCAATGATTCCCATTAATTTTTCAGAACCAAATGTAGATTTTTCAATTCCTGTTGCGCCTTTTAATAATAATGCTTTTTCAATTTTTGGATGAATTTTCCATCCTTCGCTTCCTTTAATACAGTGAACGACCGGTAAATGACGGCCTTCCTCAGTATCTAGATAGTCTTCTCCATGAGTATCCTGAGTATAAAATACTTTCCCATCAAATGAGTTAATGGTTTCAACCGCGGTATCAATCATCTCAACGGCTTCTTGTGATCCCAATACTCCATCTACAAAATCATTTTGCATATCTACAACAATTAAAACTTTCATACATTTTCCTCCTAATGAAAAAATAGTTTTCGGAATGAGAAATAATAAAAACCAAGAATCATATATCCCACACTAATCAGTATAATCGTCGCATCCGAATAGAGTTTGAAAAATTGGAAAGAAATAGTCCCACCAATTCCAAAAAACAGCATACTTGTAAAATAGAAAAGTACCTTCCAACGTTCCTTCTTCTGACCACGAATTAAACGACCTATCACAACCCCGATATCCGTTAAATATCCAGTGAAATGTGAGGTTCGCACAATCATTCCATGATAATAAATAAACATTCCATTTTGTGTTCCCACGACAAATGAGAAATAATAGAGCCAGCGTTCATCTCTAAGCCCTATCAAAAATAATCCTAACATAATGATGCCGAAAGTTAACAGTAAAAGTCCGTATCGTTTAGTAGGTTCAAATTTTTTCTTAGAAAATAGGACCCCCGACAGTACACCGCCTCCGCCAAAGCAAAGTATCATTCCTAGAAGGCGGATTACCACGCTCCATTCCCCCTCATTTAACGCTAAAACAAATTGCGTAATATTCCCGGTAAAATGGGTAGCTGGTATTAAAAACAGTAACAAGGTCAATACATTAACCATTCCCGATAACATACTTAATAAAGCAATCCAAATATCAAAATAAAATCTCTCTTGTTTATCCATGTATCCTACTTTCTATACATCCAAACTACCCCAATCACTAACCAGAAAACAATATTCACTAGAAAAGTGATTAAAAAATAGTTTTTCCTCTTTTTATGATTAAAAATGAATAACCCAAGTAGACCCCCAAAACCTCCACCAAGAATTCCAAGCAACAATAAAGTTCTCTCTGGAATTCTCCATTTTTTTAAAATTGCACAACATTTATCAATTCCCATCAAAATGAATAATAAACTATTGATTCCAACAAAATAAATAAAAAGGACTGTCTGCAATGATTCTTTAGGAAACTCCACTGATTAGAGATACCTTTCTTCTAAGGCGCTCACTTCAAAAATGAATGCACCTTCCTCAGTAATCAAACAAGGAATCCCCACCATCCCTTGCGCTTTCCTTGGGATAAACACTTCTTCATGGTCTCGTAATCTGAGAAATTCTTTTAAGTTTTTCATACTAGAGGTGATATCCACTTCTCTAGCAGAAATCCCAAGTTTTGCCATCGCTTCTTTGAAGGGAGCTGTATCTGGGCATAAGCTACTATAATATAAAATTTTTTCGTTCATGAAATCTCTCCTTTTTGTTGTGTTAATCGTTGCTGTAAGGCTTGGCGCGCTAATTGATCTGCGCCACGATTATCACTTTCTGGTATCCATTTAATAAATACTTGAGGAAATTGTTTTAACTGACGTTGTATTTCCTGAAGGACAACTCTATTATCCTCTCTTTTAGTATAATTTTTTAAAATTGCGTCTGCAGCTACTTTAGAATCCGTATGTATAAAAATTAACTCTTCTTGGTGCTGCTTGGCATCTAATAATTCCAATGCTTTAGAAATCGCAGTAAACTCGGCAAGGTGATTATCCATTTTCTTTTCGATAGGAAATTTAAAAGGAAATTGCTCCCCATCTTTTACCAGTAGAATTCCTAACCCCACTTCACCGGGATTTCCATTGACGGCTGCATCCGTATATACTTTAATCATGATTTACAAGTGTCTCCACATGGGTCGCTTGAACTCCATGTGTTCCTTTTGAAATTTCAAAAGTCACTTTTTGGCCTTCTTTTAACGATTTGAAACCTTCTGCCACAATTCCTGTGAAATGAACAAAGATATCTTCATCCGTCTTTGTATTGCGAATAAAACCATATCCTTTTTCGTTATTGAACCATTTTACAATTCCGACTTCCATATGGATTCCTCCTTTAATGATATATCTCTATTATACTGGATACGATAATTTTTAACAGTTATGAAGTGTTTGGTGAGCTTTTATAAAAATCTTATCTCCTTCATACAAGCTTAATAGTAAATCATCCCTTTGTAATTGTGTCTCTACCCATTCCCCAGCATCTTTAAAATAGTTTTCAGCAAAAGGAGCTACACGTAAAAAATCCGAATGAAGTTTTTGAAGTAACAATTCCTTCATATCTTCGCTTAACTGGGCTTGTTTAGAAATTAGAGACTCAATTTCAATGAATATGCGATTTTCATAAACCGATGTAGTATTCTCCTTAGAAATTTCCACTCTATTATTAGAAAAAGCATCATAAAAATTTATTCTTTTAGAAGGACCTTCTTTTAACCAATATTCCACTAAAAATCCTTTCCAAAATAATTGTGTGTTGGCACTTGAAAGAAAAGACTCCACTACAGACCATTTTAAAGGCGTCTGCATCTGGGTTAACGTTCTTACAATATAGGAATTCTGTTCCTCGGATAAAACCTCATCCTTCTTAAGCTTCTCACTTAACTGCTGCAGTTTTACTACTTCACTTTGGGTAAATTTACTTTTTTCTTTTTCACATAATAGCCTTAATTCTAAAATACGTTCCATTCCTAAAACCGATATCAGTTCTTCTTTTTGCATCCACTCTTCCACTTGATGGAATTGATGGTTATGAATCGCAACTTTTATCTTCCACTCCCACTGATTCGCTTTGGTGTCAAACTCAAGTGCTGCTTCTTCTACATAGTAAGTTAAATCGTCCCACCGTTTCCCTTTTTCTAGCAATTGTAAAAAAGGGACTAAGTCGGCTTGATAGTCTTTTGTGCTAATCTTATGTTCAAATTCTTCGATTGCACATTCTAACTTCTCTTCAAAATCATCGGATTGAAGATCATTTGTGATTGTATATTTTTCAGTCATCGATTTCCTCCACAGTCATTTCATTTATATTATACTTTAAAGGACCCAAATTAGAAAGTTCATCAAAATAAAAAGGCCCTAAGGTAGCTCATCCTACCTTGGACCTTCCTCTATTTTTCAATCGGTAAAAATTCCACAATATCCTTAAAATTAACAACCGTTCTAGCTTCACAAATATCCTTCATGCATTGGTTAGAGGAATTCCAATCGATGACAACAACAGCACTATTGGCTAGTAGTTTCCAAATAATCCCAATCATCTCTTGCTCTCTAAAAGTAAATCGAATCCGATTGCCAACTTCTGGTCTTATCGATTCCTTGATTTGTGTAATAATCTGAACTCCTTCTTCATACGGAACACCTAACAAATGGGCAATTCTTGATTTGCTTGTTCCTTTTCTGAGTTCGGTTTCTACTGTACTCTTGATTTCTTTCGTGACACGTTTTACCATTGCTCCCGCCTCTTTCCATGTCTCGCCAATTTCCAACACCTTCTTTATCCATTGTATCACAAAGTATCCCCTTTGTATGTAAAAACGGCTTAATTTCTGAATTATCATTCTTTCTACTCTTTTTTATTAATGAATCCGAAATGAAAAATTGTTATTATGTAGAAATTTTTGGGATATTTTGCTCAAAAATGAACATCTATTTGTAAAACGTATACATTTACACTATACTTAAAGTGTAATGAATGGAGGGATTTTATGTTAGAACAAGCGATAACTATTTTAAAGTATGAATATCATATTGCTCCTGGGAGTTATTTCCATGTAGAAACCCCATGGGTAAAAGATATCAGTGAAATAAAAACTGTGATTATAGATCAAGATAATGTCTTTACAAAGATGTTGAGTATTTATCCAAATAACTTCGTCATGTTTTTAGAGCAATTCCCTGATTATAGTATTTATAGAACGAATTTCCCATTAGAACTCATTCCTGAAAGTGACACTTACCGCGTTTGTTTTGAACAAGCGTGATTCAAAGTGCAAAAAAGCAGAACTCGGACAATCTTATTTCTCTGCGTCCTTGTTCTGCTTTTTCATTTATTCTTCTATTGGTGCAAGCAATCGTAATCCATTTAAGAGTACTAAAATCGTACTTCCTTCATGTAAGACAACTCCCCAACCGATGTTCGTTAATCCAAAGAAGTTAAGGACTAAGAGCATCACAACGACTGACATCGCAAAAATCATATTTTCTAAAATCACACGATGTAATTTCTTACTAATCTTATGCGCCGAAACGAGTTTTTGTAAGTCGTTTTTCATGATGACGATATCACTTGTTTCAATCGCAATATCTGTCCCATTTCCCATCGCAATACCGACGTCTGCTGTCGCAAGAGCTGGCGCATCATTCACGCCATCCCCCACCATCGCTGTTAATCCATAGCGTTCTTTTTGAGACTGAATCTTTTCTAATTTTTCTTCTGGCAATACATTGGCAACAACTTCTTGTACTCCAAGCTTCATTCCAATCATTTCAGCCGTTTCTCTTGAATCCCCTGTGATCATTGTTGTATGCACCTGTTGACTCTTGAAGTAATCGAGCACCGCTTTTGACGCTTCGTTTGGAAGGTCCATGAACGCCATCAAACCAACAATTCTATTGTTTTTTACAACCGTTACAACTGTCTTGCCTTCGCTTGCCCATTCTTTCATACGAGACGCAACTTCATTAGAGCGGTCAACTGTATCCATCGATTTAATAATATGAATTTCTTCGTTTCGAACGACACTTCGAACACCTTGTCCGACAAGTACTTCCACTTCAATTTCTTCTTCAAGCACTGTCCAGTCGCTGAATTTTTGAACGACTGCTTGCGCCAGTGGATGCGTCGATTGTTTTTCCATCGCAACCACTGCTGGAATCATTGTTTCATCTTCAAACCAGTAATCTGTCAACTCTGGAGTTCCTTTTGTCAAAGTACCTGTTTTATCAAATGAGATCACGCGTAGGTCTTGTAATTGAGAGATGGCTGCTCCACCTTTTGCTAAAATTCCCATTTTAGATAAACGAGACATCGCTGCTAAAGTTGCTGGAACGGCACTTGCTGCTAAGGCACATGGAGATACCCCGATAAGGTAAACCATTCCACGGTAAAGTGTTGTATTTAAATCCCATCCCATTAAGAAATATCCAAATAATAGGAAGATTGGCCAAATGATTAATACGATATTGACATAAATTGGTTCAATCTTCTGAATAAAGGTTGCTTGCTTATTCATTGAATGTTGCGCATTTTCAACAACCTTCATAATTTTCGCGAAGACTGTATCCGTACTTGCTGCAGTTACTTGCATTTCGAAACGATTTGAAATATTGACAGTACTTGCAAATACTTCATCTCCTTCGCCTTTTGAACGAGGCATGCTTTCACCTGTAATGGTCGCTTCGTCAATCGATGTTAATCCTTTTGTGATGACTCCATCGATTGGCACTTGATCGCCATGCAATACTTCTAATGTATCCCCAACTTTTAAGCTAGCCACGTCAACGACAACCACTTCTCCATTTTCTTGGATGAGACGTGCTTGCGTTGGATTCATTTGTAATAACGCTGTTAGCGACTTACGGCTTTTCTCTTCAACATATTCTTCAAGGAAGTGTGCTCCCGCAAAAATTAAAATCAGTAGAGCTCCTTCTTCCGCATTTCCAATTAACACTGCGCCAACTGCCGCAAGTGTCATTAAAATATGCACATTCGGTTGGAATTTTCCTTTCTTTTTGGTTTTTTCAATCGTATCTTCAATACCTTCCATTGTTACATGGTAGCCCGATAAGAATAACGTTAGAATGAATAAAATATTCGCAAACCCATTCCCCATAAAATGAAGAACCATCCCAATAATGTAAAAGACTAATCCCGCAATATAAAAGATGACTGCTTTACTATCATCGTGGTCGTGACCGTGATGATGTCCATGGTCATGATGGTGCTCATGATGGTGCTTATGTTCGTGATCATCATGATGTAAGTAATGATCTTGACATGTTTCTCCTTCATGAGTTTCTTCTTTATTTAATAGGTATTCAAATTTATGTTTCAAGTTATGAGTTAATTCTTTGAAATCCATGATATCTCTCCTTACTATTTCTTGTTAATCACATAATACATGAATGAACATTCATGTGTCAAGAGATATCTTAAAATTATTCTAAATTATTTTTAGATAAAAAAAGAGACTGGCCGAAGCCAATCTCTTTTGGTGTTTCTATTAACGACGACGTTCTTGGATACGTGCTGCTTTACCACGTAAGTTACGTAGGTAGTATAATTTAGCA